>LSQX01393965.1_pt2 | contig 18651 bp, 19 predicted proteins | sample 654561 | NCBI WGS metagenome assembly LSQX01 (sample SAMN04489861, study PRJNA283612) | anaerobic digester metagenome | isolation source: 4 biogas reactors fed with cattle manure at either 37C or 55C with and... | place: Denmark: Kongens Lyngby | collected 2014
AAGTCGCTTACATCGGCGACGGCAACAATGTGGCCAACAGCTGGATTGAGGCGGCCTGCCTGCTGCCTTTCGAACTGACGCTGGCCTGCCCGGAAAACTATGATCCGGATCCCCGAGCCATGGAAATGTGTGCCAGGGGCGGAAAGGGAAATGTGGCGGTTTACCGTGATCCTTACGACGCGGCGCGCAACGCCGATGTGCTTTACACGGATGTATGGACAAGCATGGGACAGGAGGAGCAGTCGCGGGAAAGAGAAAGGATTTTCAAAAATTACCAGATCAACGAGTCGCTTTTGCAGGTTGCGAAAAAAGATGCGATCGTCATGCACTGCCTACCCGCGCACCGCGGCGAGGAAATAACGGCGGCCGTTATCGACGGGCCTCAGTCCGTAGTTATCGATGAAGCAGAAAACCGTCTGCATGTACAGAAGGCGGTTTTAGAAATATTGCTCTAGGAGGAGAATACTGTGTCGAAAAAAGTGAAGAAAGTAATTTTAGCTTATTCCGGCGGACTGGACACGTCGGTCATCGTCCGCTGGCTCATCGAAACCTATGATTGTGAAGTCGTCTGTTTTGCCGCCGATGTAGGGCAGAAAGAAGAACTGACCGGACTGAAAGAAAAAGCAATCAATACCGGCGCCAGCAAAATATACATCGAGGACCTCCGGGAAGAATTCGCCCGCGATTTTGTTTTCCCGGCGCTGCGCGCCAATGCAATCTATGAAGGAACATATCTGCTGGGAACATCACTGGCCAGGCCGCTCATCGCCAAAAAGCAGATTGAGATCGCCCGGAAAGAAAAGGCGGATGCAGTCTGTCACGGCTCGACGGGAAAAGGAAATGACCAGGTGCGCTTTGAGCTTACCTATATCGCGCTGAATCCGCGCATCAGGATCATAGCCCCCTGGAAGCAGGACAATTGGACTTTTGATTCACGCGAGTCGATGATCGACTACGCACGTAAATACAAAATTCCGATTCCTCTGACCAAAAAGAAGCCCTACAGCTCGGACCGCAACCTGCTGCATATTTCTCATGAAGGCGGCATACTGGAAGATACATGGGCCGAGCCGCAGGAAAATATGTTTGTCCTGACTGTCTCTCCCGAGAAGGCCCCGAACAGACCGACATATGTGGAAATTGATTTCGTGAAGGGTAATCCCGTGGCCGTTGACGGCAAGAAGATGTCGCCCGCCAAACTCATGGATCACATGAATATGCTGGCCGGGAAAAACGGCATCGGCAGGGTGGATATGGTGGAAAACCGCTTTGTCGGCATGAAATCACGCGGTGTTTATGAAACGCCGGGCGGTACTGTTTTGTGGGCGGCCCATCGCGCGGTGGAATCCATCACGATGGATCGCGAGGTGATGCTGATGCGCGATTCGCTTATTCCCAAATACGCGCAACTGGCCTACAACGGCTTCTGGTACGCACCGGAAATGGAGACGTTGCAGGCATATATCGACGCGACGCAGGAAAATGTCACCGGCACGGCAAGAATGAAGCTCTACAAAGGCAACTGTATCGTGGTCGGCCGCAAATCGCCGAAATCTCTCTACAGTGAGGCATTTGCCACTTTTGAAAAAGACGTGGTGTATGATCAGAAAGACGCTATCGGCTTCATCAGGCTCAACGGTCTGCGTCTGCGGATTGAGAACATGCTGAAGCGCGGAAAATAATTATTACGGGAGTTGCTTTCATGGCGGCTGAAAAAAAACCATGGGCGGGTCGATTCGCCGAAGCGACGGCAAAGAGTGTGGAGCGGTTTACTTCCTCTCTGCACTATGACCGCCGTCTGTATCGCTGTGATATTGAAGGCTCCATCGCCCACGCGACAATGCTGGCGGATTGCGGCATTATCACCCGCAGGGAGTCCAACGCGATCATCCGCGGGCTCAAAGCGATTCTTGCCGACATGGAAAAAGGGAAGTTCGTTTTCGACCCGGCCGATGAAGACATTCACATGGCCGTCGAAAAAGAGCTGACCCGCCGCATCGGCGAGGCAGGCGCCAAGCTGCACACGGCGCGCAGCCGTAACGATCAGATAGCCCTTGATGTGCGTTTGTACCTGCGCCGCGAGCTCGACAATATTACAGTCTTGCTGGTCAGCCTGCAAAAGAGGCTTGTGGCCATGGCCGGACGGGAAATAAAAACCGTCATGCCCGGCTACACGCATATGCAGAGGGCACAGCCGGTGCTGTTGGCCCATTATCTGATGGCGTTTGCCGAAATGTTCAGCCGCGATGAAGAGCGCCTGCTAGACTGCAGGAAACGCCTCAATGTTTTGCCGCTGGGCGCGGTGGCGCTGGCCGGCACGGGGCTTCCCATCGACCGGCGGATTACGGCCCGGCTGCTGGATTTTCCGGCCGTGAGCCCAAACAGCATGGATACGGTAGCGGACCGTGATTATATCGCGGAGTTCAACTTTGTCGCTTCTTTGTGCATGGCCCATCTGAGCCGGTTTTGCGAAGATCTGATTTTGTGGTCGTCGGATGAATTTCGCTTTGCGGAAATAGCGGACGCCTACACGACGGGCAGCAGCATCATGCCGCAGAAAAAGAACCCGGACATCGCTGAACTGATCAGGGGCAAAGCAGCCCGCGTCTATGGCGATCTGTTTGCGATACTCACACTGCTCAAGGGATTGCCCATGACCTACAACCGCGACCTGCAGGAAGACAAAGAACCACTGTTTGACGCGGTGGACACGGTGAAAGACTGTCTGGCAATTTTCACGGAGATGCTTGCCCACACACGTTTTAATGCGGAAAGGATGTACTCGGCGGCAGGCGGCGGATTTTCCACCGCAACCGATGTCGCCGAGTACCTGGTTAAAAAAGGAGTGCCTTTCCGTCAGGCGCACGAGATCACCGGCGGCATAGTCGCCTACTGCATCAAAAGCAAAAAGTCGCTCGACGATCTTACCTTGCCTGAATTTCAGTCTTTTTATGCCGGGTTTGACGAAAAGATATCCGCCGCGATCAAGCTGAAAAATTCCATCAACGCCCGGCGTCACAAGGGCGCAACGGCACCGGCCGAGGTAAGAGAAAGGATCAGGGAATTTGAAAAACGCCTGGCTGAAAAGTAGCGTCCTGTTCGCCCTGATGCTCATTGCCGGATGCGGGCTGAAGGGAAATCCCGTTTCGCCCCGTCCTGCATTGTCGGCGCATCCGCCCAAGCAGGTACTGAACGTGTCGGCGGACGAAAAAACGGCGCGCCTGAGCTGGCGTCTGGAAAATACAGCCGTGAATGTGAGCTTCATCAGCATCGAGAAAAGCACCCTCGGCAGCCACGGTAATGTATGTCGGGATTGCCCCCGAACCTATGAGACCATCGGCCGGGTCATGGCGGCCGGCCGGCAGGGCGAAAACAATGAATATACCTACTTTGATGCGGATGTGGAAAAAGGCCACGTCTATACTTACCGCTTAAAATTTTGTGATGCACGCGGAGCCTGCCTTGAATCGCAGGGCGCGGAACTTGATTATCAATAAAACACGGGAGGCAAATTTTATGTTTGAAGGAGCCATAACCGCTCTGGTGACGCCATTTAAAAACGGTCGGGTGGATGAAAAAGCGCTCGTAGACCTGATCGAATTTCAGATCGCGGAGGGTATTCACGGGCTTGTTCCCTGCGGCACGACGGGCGAGTCACCTACACTCACGCATGATGAACATGATCGTGTCATCGAAATCACTATCGAAGCGGCAAAAAAACGTGTTCCGGTCATTGCCGGAACAGGCTCGAACAGTACGTCCGAAGCGCTGCGCCTGACCAGGCATGCCTATGAGGCGGGTGCGGACGGCGCTCTGATTGCCTGTCCCTACTATAACAAACCCACACAGGAGGGGCTGTACCGGCACTACGAGCTTATCGCCAAAAGTGTTCCCATTGCCATCATCCCCTACAATATACCGGGAAGAACCGGCGTCAATATGTCACCGGAACTCATAGCGCGTTTGGCACGGTTAGAAAACATCGTCGGCATCAAGGAAGCTTCAGGTTCGCTCAAGCAGATGAATGACGTTATCGATATGTGTCCGTCGGCATTCGATGTCCTGTCCGGCGATGATGGTTTTACCCTGCCGCTGATGGCCATCGGCGGCAGGGGCGTCATATCCGTTGTTTCGAATGTCGTGCCGGCCGACATGGCGGCAATGGTTGATGCGGCCGCGGCCGGCGACTTTAAAAAGGCGGGCGACCTTCATAAAAAAATGAGCCGCCTTTTCGATGTCCTGTTTATCGAGGTAAATCCGACGCCGGTAAAAGCGGCGCTGGCGATGATGGGGAAAATAGAGTATGAGTACCGCCTGCCTCTGTGTCCGATGGCCGAAACCAATCATGAAAAGCTCAAAAAGGTCATGCTTGACTACGGCCTGATCAAGTAAATACAAATATGCGCATTTCAAGGAGCGGATGTTATGGTTAAAGCAATAGTTACCGGCGCCGGGGGTAAAATGGGCAGCAGAATCATCAGCCTGATTTCATCCACAGACGGCATCCAGGTGGTCGGCGCGATAGAAGTTGCCGGTCATCCGGTCGTCGGCAGAGACATCGGGCATTCACTAGGTCCGGGCATGCCGCGGGTAATGGTAAGCGACAAACTCGCCGAATGCATCGATCGTGCGGACGTAGTGATCGATTTCACCCATCATCAAGCCTCTGTAAGCTATCTGAAAATAGCCAGCGAGAAAAACCGCGCCATCGTGATCGGCTCCACCGGCTTTTCGCCCGACGAGATGACCACCGTGCGCAGCCTGGCTGAAAAAACACGCTGCGTACTGGCGCCCAATATGAGTGTCGGCGTCAATGTGATGTTGAAAGTTCTGGAGTACTGCTCCGGTATTCTCAGCGAAGATTACGATGTGGAGATCGTGGAGGCGCATCACCATCTGAAAAAAGACGCGCCCAGCGGTACGGCGCTCCAGATGGCCCGGGTCATTGCCGACAGGCTGGGCCGAGACCTGGAAAAGGACGCGGTTTACGAACGTCGCGGGCTGATCGGCGAGCGCTCCAAAAAGGAAATCGGCATCCAGACGATACGCGCCGGCGATATCGTAGGCGAGCACACAGTCATCTTCGGCGGCATCGGCGAGCGGCTCGAATTCACGCATCGGGCCCACAGCAGGGACAATTTCGCCAAAGGCGCCATCCGCGCGGCACAGTGGCTTGTGCATCAGCCAAACGGTCTTTACGACATGCAAGACGTTCTGGGGCTGAAAAATATCAGAGCAACCGGTCTGTGATATGCTCGAAAGTGTGCTGGCTTATGTAGGCATCGGCTCCAACCTCGGCGATTCCCCGTTGATGTGCAAAGAAGCGCTTCGACACCTGTCGGCCGCGCCGGGTGTAAAGGTGGAAAGGGTCTCCTCTTTATACAAAACTCAGCCGGTGATCGTCTCGCCGGCACAGGGGCCGCACATGGAAGTGCTCCAAAACCAGAACTGGTTTATCAACGCGGCGGCGGAAATCAGAACCGCGTGGTCACCGGCGGCGCTGCTGCATGTGCTGCAGGGAATTGAAGAAAAGCTCGGCAAGGTGCGTTCATTTCCGGGGGCGCCGCGGATTATCGACCTTGATCTGCTTCTTTACCGACAGGAGATAATCCGGGAAGCCGACCTGATTGTTCCGCACCCACAGATGCATAAGCGCCGTTTCGTGCTGGAACCGCTGTGCGAGATCGCGTCGTATCTGATTCATCCTGCGTTTGGCGTTTCCATGCGCGGTCTGAAAGACAGGCTCGATGACTGCCACGAAGTAGAAATTTTTAATATTGGAAAAGAAGGTTGACATGATCGTTAAAATTGCCGCTTTACTGGTTCTGCTTTATATCGCCTACAAGGTGCTGGTGATATTCAGGCGGATGAAGTCCGCCGATGCGACCGCCTACCGTGCAAACAGTACTCCGTCGCAAGGGGAGGACCTCGTTCAGGACCCTTTTTGTAAAACCTATGTACCAAAAAGCCAAGCCTATGTCAGGCAAATCGAAGGACACAATACATATTTTTGCACTCTGGAATGCTGCGAAAAGTATCTGGAAGTAAAAAATAAATCTCATTAACAGGGGGACGTTATGAAGTTTTTTATCGATACGGCAAATATCGCGGAAATTAAAGAAGGCCTTGCCCTGGGCATGGTCGATGGCGTAACCACGAACCCGTCTTTGATCGCCAGGGAAAAGAAAGATTTTAATACCGTCGTTCGGGAGATCCTGAAAGTGGTGGAAGGGCCGGTCAGTCTGGAAGTGGTCAGTCTCGAGGCAAAGGGCATGGTGGCCGAAGGGAAAAAACTGGCGCGCCTGGGCGATCAGGTTGTCATCAAAGTACCGATGACTACCGAAGGACTCAAAGCCACCATGATGTTTGCCGCGGAAGGCATTGAAGTCAATCAGACCTTGATTTTTTCGCCGCTTCAGGCTTTGATGGCGGCAAAGGCGGGGGCGGCGTATGTCAGCCCGTTTGTAGGGCGCCTTGATGACATTGCCCATGACGGGATGGAATTGACAAGTCAAATACTGACTATTTACGACAATTATGAATATGAAACGGAAGTGATTGTCGCCAGTGTCCGTCATCCCGGCCATGTGCTGGAAGCGGCGCTGATGGGCGCGGATATCGCGACGATTCCTTTCAAGGTTATCGAACAGCTCGCCGGGCATCCGCTCACGGATAAAGGCGTGGCTCAGTTTCTGGAAGACTGGAAAAAAGTGCCCCAAAAATAACGGGCTTTCCGGAGTCAGTGGGTTTAATTTAAGCCGGGCGGTCGCATGCCATGAATATAACCAGACAGATTTTCAATCTGCCCAACACCATTACCCTGGCACGAATCAGTGTAGTGCCTTTTTTGTTTTTTCTCTTGGCCGACCCGGGGGCACTCTGGAGTCTGGTGCTGGCCGGTCTGTTTGTGCTGGCCTCCATCACGGATTTTTTTGACGGTTACTTCGCGCGCAAGTACAACCTGATTACCACCATGGGGAAATTTCTCGACCCGCTGGCCGATAAACTGATTGTCAATACGGCGATGATCCTGATGATCCCCATCGGACGGATCGATGCTTGGATTGTCGTGATCATCATTATGAGAGACCTGATTGTGGACGGTATCCGCTCCATCGCCTCCTCGGACGGTATTTATCTTCAGGCCAGTGTTCTGGGCAAACAAAAAACAGTGGCGCAGATCTTTGCCGTCACTTCTTTGATGATCCATTACCCCTTCCTGGGGCTAGACGCGCATTTAGTCGGGACGGTTATTCTTTATGTAGCATTTTTCCTGACGATTTATTCGGGAATTGATTATTTGATCAAATTTTACAAGAGCCAGTCTTCGTCCATTTCGTGAGTGTATTTAAATGCCTGTTGCTATAAAGAAAATCTTCCGCAGCGGCATGCATGTCACTTTTTAATTGACAAAGAGCGAGTCTTTGATGTAATGAGCATTGCTCTTTGATGAGCGGGCGTAACTCAGTGGTAGAGTGCTACCTTGCCAAGGTAGACGTCGACGGTTCAAATCCGTTCGCCCGCTCCATTTTTATGGCGGCATAGCCAAGTGGCTAAGGCAGCGGTCTGCAAAACCGTTATTCTCCGGTTCAAATCCGGATGCCGCCTCCAGTCAAAAACAGGAGCTTTCCTTTCCGGGGGCTCCTTTTATTAACGGTGATGAAGGTCAGGCAAAGTAAATGCTGAATCGATTTACCGATCTGGTCATCTGGTGCGCTCAAAACAAATTCTCCGACTTACACATCTGTGGTGGTCAGCCTGTTATATATCGCAAAGACGGATTGATACGTTTTGATCAGAAGTTATTGTGGACGCCTCAGCATGTCGATTCCCTCGCCGAATCACTGCTGAACTCGAAAAACAGAGAAGTTTTGCGCCGGCGTCTGTCGGTGGATTTCGCTGTCAGTATCGGCAATGTCCGCCTGCGCGTCAATATTTTCAGCACCGGGCAGGGCCTCTCCATGGCGATCCGTCTGCTGCCGGATATCATACCGACTATCGAGCAGTTGAACCTTCACCCTTCCATCCACGAGATAAGTGATCTGAAATCGGGGCTTGTGCTCATCTGCGGCACGACAGGCAGCGGCAAGACAACGACCATCGCCTCGATCCTTGACGACATCAACCACAAACGTGCGGCGCACATAATTACTTTGGAAGACCCTGTCGAGTTTCAGATCCCTTCACGAAAATCTTTTGTCGAGCAAAGAGAGGTCGGCGAGCATGTTCCCTCCTTTGAAAGAGGTCTGATCGACGTGATGAGGGCCGATCCGGATGTCATCATGGTAGGCGAGCTGCGCGACCCGCAAACCATTGCGCTGACGCTCAACGTGGCTGAATCCGGTCATCTGGTCATTGCCACACTGCACGCCACCAATATGGAGGATGCCTTATACCGCATTATCAACTCCGCGCCGCCGGAAGCGGAGGAGTACATCCGCCATCAGCTGGCCTCGACCATTTCCTGGATAATGCTGCAGAAACTTGTTTACAGTGAAAAAATCGGATTTCGTCTGCCGGTGCTCTCCATCATGCGGGGGACCTCGCAAATCAAAGGGCTCATCCGCGACAAAAAACTTTTCCAGATTGAAAACGCGATGCACACCAGCAAGACGGAAGGCATGTTCACGGAAGCCCGTTATCTGACAGAGTACCTGGAAAAGCGTGACAGGTATCACACGGCCGCTCTCATAAAGCCGGAAAAAGGCGCCGTCGTTGAATCGCAATATACATCCAGGCTGCTTCATCCGGAAGGTGATGATGCCGGCACGACAGCTTTGTCCGCTCCGGTTTCCGCGCCTGACAAATCTTCTTCGGCCGTCAAAGACGCCGCCACTGCACACGGACAGTCCGAAATTTCATATCATGATGATGAAGTTCACTACAGCATCGATGAGAACTATGATCTGTCGGAAATTATCGCAGAGGCGGAAAAAAAAATGCACAAAAAAAGCAAAACCTGAAACATATATCATTCCCCTGCCGTCGTAAGCTGTTTCATCCGGGATCAGGCAGTCAAAATCAGTTTCACCGAGCCGTGACGGAATCCTGCGCGCCTCGAGCCCCCCTCGTTGATGATCCGTATTTATTTAATTGAATTAAAAGGGAAAACATGTTAAACTTTTTCAGTTATTTAACGATATATTATAAGAAGTTATTGCCCGGTGCTCCAATAAATGGAGAAAAAATACTGTTTTGCGGCAAACGATTGAAGTACTGGTAATTAATATATTTTGAGTCCGGAGGCGTTTTTGGCCAGCTCTAAAGAAATCAATTCCACGGAAAGGCTTCTCAGGGTCATTCGCGAATCGCAACAGCCTTCTTCTGAAGCAACTCAGACGCAACAACCTTCTGCAAGGCAAAAGAAAACAAAATCCGGAAATATTTCCTTCCGTTTTCCCGATCTCTTCAGCGGCAGGCGTAAATTGCGTGTCGGTGTCGATATCACATCCGAGCACATACTGCTGGCAAAAATGACCGCTTCGTCCGACGGCAGGCCTCTTCTTCTGGAGCGGAAAATAATTAAAATCCCCACTGATGTGCCGGTTGGTTCAGATGTGTATCACGAGTTTCTGAAAACATCTCTGAGCGACTTTGCCGGAGCGCGCCAAGACTGTGAAATCTGGGCATTAATGGACGCGGCGGATGCCAATGTCCATTACCTCAAGATACCCATCGTTCCGAAAAACCAGCTTGAAAACGCCATCTACTGGTCGGCGAAAAAAGAAAATCAGTTCGACGAGAATGAAACGGTATTTGACTATGAACTGCAGGGGCAGGTGATCGATCAGGGGATCCCGAAATATTCAGTGATGGTCTGCAGCGTCCCCCGGGTGGAGGTTGAAAAAACCAAAGCGAGGTTTGCATCTACAGGCGTTGATCTGGCGGGCATTACCATCGCCCCTTTCGCCCTTCAGAACTTGTTTCGCGCGAAATGGATTTCTTTTCCGGAGCCTGTTTTTGCCAGCCTGTATATCGGCAATGATTTTTCCAGAATCGATATTTTCAGCAATAACAATCTTGTGATGACCAGAGGGATAAAGACGGGCATCACCAGTATGCTCGAAGGGGTGAATGAGGCTCTGTCCGAAACCTCACCCGGCAGAAGCTCCCGTGATGCCGATGTCAGGAAAATATTGGAAGAGGTCCTGCAAGCCCCCGGAAGCTCGCTGCGTGACGAAGAAGGCTTGCCCTGGAATGAAAAGACCGTCATGGAAATGATTTCCCCCGCCCTCGAAAGGCTGGTCCGCCAGATTGAAAGGACGCTCGAGCATTACGAGAAATCGATAGGTTATGCAAAAGTCGAAAAACTCTACATTTCCTCGGTTTTGAACGTTTTTTTCGCTTCTTTGCTCGGCTACATCCATGAACACCTGCACCTTGAGGCGCAACTGCTGGATCCCTTTGAGGGAAGTCAGACCGCTGACGAACTGGGTGATGCGGAAAAATCGGCTCTGGTGCCGGCCATCGGCCTGGCCTTGTCCGATACTAAGATTACACCCAATGCGATCTTTACATATATCGAAAAAAACAAGGAGATGCTGAGCAAAAGAATCAGCCGCGGCATCATGGCTTTTCTTGCCGCCGTGCTCGGCGTCTGTCTGGTTATTTTCACGCTGCAGGCGATCGAGTATCGCCACCTCGGCGCCCGGCAGCAAAAGCTCGAGCGGGAATTGTCGATCTTCACTCCCGTTCTCTCCAGAGATACAATATCATCACTCACGGAAGAGCTCAGGCTGCGCCACATGGAAAACAAAAGCTACGCGCTTAAATACGGGGGGCTGGGGCTCATCAGCGAATTAGCGTCGCTCACCCCTGACAATATCAGCCTGGTCAGCGTTCAGATCAGCATGCCCAAACAGACGGACAAGGGATACAAGGGAACCTCAACGATCATAGAGGGAGTGGTCATGGCCGAGCGTGACGCGCAGGATGCTTCTTTGGCGCAATTTATCATGAAACTGAAAAATTCCCCCGTTTTCAAGGATGCGGCCCTGCAGAAAAGCAACATCGTAAACTTCCGGAAAAAAGAAATCCTGCAGTTCACCGTCAGAGCAGGGGCAGGCCGGTGAATATGAAAACTCTCAAGCAATATATTCCGGCCGGGACAATGACCTATATATTCATCTGCGCCGCACTGATTGTCGCGGTTGTTCTTCTGGGCATACTGCCCCTTTATCGCTACAATGCCGCACGCGCCGACAATTTAAAAAAAATCCAGACATCCATTGAAGAACAAAAGGCCTTGGGCAACATGCACGCTCTGCTTTTGAGCGCCGCACAGAAAAAGGATGTGTATAAACTGCCGCATCCGCCTGCGGGGCGACTTTTCCGACAGGATATAGATCAGTTTCACCATTTGTTTCGCACTGAGGCCGCAAAAGCGCGTCTGATGACCATCTCGCTCATGCCTGATGTGAAATCAGTGGTCAGCGGGTCACAAAGCATCGTCTATGATGCAACCCTGAAGGGAGAATTCGCCAATTTCCGAAAAGTTTTAATCGGTCTGGGGGCGCTGCCCTACATAGAACGTATCGAGGAAATTCAGATCAGACAGGGCGGCGATTCCATGGAACTTAAATTGAAAATGCTCATTGCCCTTACCGACACTCAGCCGGCGGTTGTAAAATGAAAAAACTTGAAACAAGACAAATCATCGTGCTGGCGGTTGCCGTCATTGCCGCCCTTTACGGCGCGTATGAATTTCTTGTCGCCGGGCCCGCCCTTAAAAAAGCGAAAACCGCTCCTAAACAGGCGCAGATTGCCGACTTTGTGGAAGGGGTGAGCGCTGATCTGGTAAAATATAAAACGGCGGGCGTTGACGCGTACATATCTAAAAAAGCGGAAGAGGAATGGCGGATAAATCCCTTCTGGGAGAGAAACGCCTACCGTGAATTTGCCGGCGAGCATATCAGGGACGGATCTTCCAGAATAATATATTCCGGTTATGTAGATGCAGGCGGCAAACGGACAGCCGTCATCAACGGCTGGGAATATGAGGCGGGGGACGCGCTGGAAATCGAAGGCTATTTTCTCAAAAGCGTAAATCCGGCCCGTGTGCTGATCATCAACCGTAACACAGGCGGTGAATTGTCCATTCCCATACAGGAATAACAAAAGAAGGCGGAGGTATCGACTTGAGCTGGGGCGCAAAACATATATGCAACAAGAAAATTATCGTCGTATTGATCGCGGTGATTTTCGTTACGGGCTGTTCATGGAAAACGAAAAGCTCGAAGGCGGACCCTTTTTTTGAAAAGTGGAACACACTGGCCGAAAACGCGCAGGGGCAGTCTCCGGAGGCCAGACCGAAGAAGGTTGACATAGCCGCCTCGTCCATGAAAACTTCCTCGACCGCGGCGGTCATGGGTGAAACATCCAGAAAGCTGCCGACCAAACCGATCAATCTGGCCATGCGTCAGGCGGAATTAAAGGCTGTGTTGAGGGCGATGGCCAGAGCCGTCGATTACAATCTCCTGATCCGCAACGACCTCAAAGGCGAAGTCAGCGTCGATTTCCGTGGCGTTCCCTGGGACCAGGCCTTTACCGGACTGCTCAAGACGCACGGCCTGGCCTATGTCTGGGAAGGCAATATTATCCGCGTGATGACCAGCGATGACATCGAGCAGGAGCTCAAGCAGAAAGTAAAACTGCGCGACATACAGTGGGTTGAGCCCCTCATGGACCCGGTTGTCATTAAAATAGATTATGCCGACCCCAGGAAGCTGGAAAAAACACTGCAGGGGTTTCTGACAAAAGACAAGGACGGCAAAACGCGCGGGTCGGTCGTTTTCGACGAACACAGTAACGCGCTGGTGATTTTTGCCAACGCACAGGACCTGGAGCAGATGATTTCGATAATAGAAAAACTCGACAAACCGACGCCGCAGATACTGATCAAAGCCAACATCGTGGAGACCACGAAAACAGTCGCCCGTGACCTGGGCGTCATGTGGGGAGGGATGTATAAAGGGCACATTCGGGGCAATGACAGTTTTTATGTGACGCCGGGCGGATCGGCCGGCACGGGAGACCCGATGAGCGGCGCATATACGCCCATACAGCAAACAGGCATCGGCGCGCAGGGTTTCGCGCAGCACTTCCCCATTTCCGGCATTGCCAATGCTATGGGTGCTGGGTCGCTGGGGCTTCTTTTTGGAAAAATCGGAGGCAGCCTGCTTGAAATGCAGCTTCAGGCTCTCCAGCAGGACAACAAGCTCAACATATTGTCGAGTCCCTCGATCACCACGCTGGACAATCAGAAAGCCTACACGGAAAACGGCGAGCGGGTGCCTTACACAACCATTGAATCCAGTGGTATCGGAACACAGCCCACGACCACGACAAAATTCGAGGATGTCGTTTTACGTCTGGAAATAACACCTCATGTAATCGACGGCAAAAACCTGAAGATGACTATTTCGGTAAAAAAAGACGAAGTTGACATGTCCCGCAAATCACAGCTGGGTGATCCCTATATCATCAAGAAAAAAACGGAAACCGTCCTCATTGTCGAAAACGGGGAAACGATCGTGATTTCAGGGCTGACCAAGCAGCGTTTCCGCGATGGTGATGCGGGCTGGCCTCTGTTTAAAGACATCCCCGTTTTGGGTTATCTTTTCAAGGCGGACAGCAAGGCCGAGGACATGGAAGAAGTGCTGATTTTCATCACCCCGCACATTTTGCCCACCATCGGGCTGGATGATCAAACGTCGGCGGCGATCCATACCCCCGCCGCCGGCACGTCAAACAATTAAGAGGCACAGGTGGAGTATTTCAACCTTCTGGAATTCAATAAAGAGCCTTTTTCCAACTCGCCGGAACCGGAATTTCTTTTTCTGTCTCCGCAGCACAACTCCTGTCTGCAGCGTCTGGAGCTGGCCGTCAGGCTCAGACGCGGCCTCAACATCGTCATCGGCGCGGTGGGTACGGGAAAAACAACTCTGTGCCGCAGGTTGATCCAGCAACTGGCCGGGTCTGTCGCCGATGACACACCTCCTGTGGAAACTTTCCTGCTGCTGGATCCGGCGGTGGCCGGAAGGGCCGCCTTCGTGCGCACCGTGGCCATGGTGCTGGGGGTCGGCGCTCTGCAAGACGGCGAAGACGAATGGCAGATAAAGGAAAAAATAAAAAACTTTCTTTTTGAAAAGGGGGTCCGGGAAGAAAAAAACATTGTTCTGATTATCGATGAAGGACAGAAAATACCGGACGATTGCCTCGAAATTCTCAGAGAGTTTTTAAATTACGAAACCAACAGCTTCAAACTCTTGCAGATTGTCATTTTCGCCCAGCCGGAGTTTTCCAAAAATCTTGCCGCGCGGACAAACCTTCTCGACAGAGTCAATCATATTCATTATCTCAGGCCTCTTTCCTTTTTCCAGACAAAGGCCATGGTCGAACATCGCATATCCGTGGCCTCGATGGACCCGTCTCGGCCCCCGCTTTTCACCCTTGCCGGAATGATGGCGGTTTATTTGAGCACACACGGCTATCCCCGCAGGATTGTCTCCCTTTGCCACCAGACGCTGCTGATGATGATCATCCGTGGTAAAAACAAAGCCGGCTGGTTTCTGGTGAGGGGCTCCGTGAATAAAATGCGTACAAAAACCGCCCGTCTCGGCTGGGCCGCATTGGGGATACTGCTTGTCGCCTTTGCCGCCGGAGCTGTCTTTTACCTCAAGGACAAAACGGATGCGCGCATACCCGTTGTTTCGCATCTGCAACCGGCGGGCATAGACATGAGCCTCCGTGAAAGCCGGGCGCAAAAAAGTGGTTTTCGTGTGCCTTTCACAAAAAACGACCTGCAGGCTCAAGAGGCCTTTCCCGAGTTTCTGGGTACGATGGAAATTAAAAAAGGGATGACCGTGATGGGGATTCTTGAATGGGCCTATGGAGAGAACAAGCCGGAAATCCGCAGGCAGTTCCAGGCGGCCAACCCGCAGATCACCAATCTCGATCAAATCCGCGAAGGCGACATGATCAGACTGCCGGCGATACCGGCGCGTGTGCGCCCGTTCAAAAAAGAAATGATTCTGGTCGTTGTGGAAAGCGGCCAGGACTTGAACCGCCTGTATCACGCCGGCGTGAATGCCGCCGGACGCGACGGCGATCAACCCTTGATATTTTTACCCTATTGGAACAAGCGCCACGGCAGATGCTTCGCGCTGGTCCTGGACAAACGCTTTACAACGCTGCAAGAGGCGCAAAGCGCCCTTAGGCTTCTCGCCGAAGGCCGCGCCGCCACGGCGCGCGTGGTGTCTGAATGGGACGCGGACACGGTTTTTTTCAACAGCAGGATTACACAGCAACGTGATTTTAACACGAGGGACCGATGAAGATAAAAAAACGCCTGGGCGAAATGCTCATAGATGAAGGCCTGATCTCACACGAGCGTCTGACGCAGGCTCTCGAGGAGCAGAAAAAAGCCGGCCTGAAGCTGGGGCAGTTTCTGACACGCATGGGTATTGTCAGCGAAAGCCAGATCATTGACCTGTTGAGCAGACAGTTGAAAATCTCCAGATACCATCCGGACGAATATCCGCTGGAAATAGATCTGGCCGACCATTTCACCATCGAGGTCGCCCAGAAGCACCAGATCTCCCCTTTGAAGAAAAAGGGGCGGCTGCTGACCATCGCCATGGTTGACCCACTGGACATCAACGCGCTCGATTACATCGAGGTGCTCACCAATTCGGAAGTCGAGCCGGTCGTCTGCTCCGAGCGCGAGCTCAATCAGCTCATCAGCTCCCTGTACGGCACGCAGTCCGGCCTGGGCACCATCATGGAAAACATGGAAATAAAAACCCACCAGGAGGGGCAGCAGGAGGCACAACCGGACAAAGAAGAAATACAAGTGGCCTCGCTGCAGGATATGGCGGGCGAAGCGCCGGTGGTGCGCCTGGCCAATTCCATTTTCGCGCAGGCCATCCGCGACGGGGCCAGTGACGTCCACATCAGCCCCCAGCAAAACTCCGTGCAGCTTCGCTTCCGCATAGACGGAAAGCTCATGGATGTACCCTCTCCGCCTAAATCTCTTTTCCTGCCCATCATCGCCCGCATGAAAATCCTTTCCAATATGGACATCACCATTTCCCGGATACCGCAGGATGGCCGTTTTACGCTCAAACTGGATAAAAAAGAAATCAACGTGCGCGTATCGACCATTCCGACCATTTACGGCGAGAATATGGTCTTGCGCCTGCTGGACACCAGCGGGGGGGTTTACTCGCTCGACCGCCTGGGGATGAACGTTGCGGACATGGAAAAAATCAATCAGGTAAGCCGCAAGCCCTACGGCATGATTTTAAGCACCGGGCCTACCGGCAGCGGCAAGAGCACCAGCCTGTACGCTATTTTAAACTCCATCAACAAGCCGGACATCAACATCATGACCTTGGAAGATCCGGTGGAGTATCGTATCAACAACATACGCCAGATCCAGCTCAACCGCAGGGCGGGGATGACCTTTGCCGGCGGCCTGCGGTCGATTTTACGTCAGGACCCGGACGTGATCATGGTGGNNCCCTGGAAGACCCTGTCGAACGGCGGATGGACGGCATTAACCAGATCCAGATCAACTTGAAGGCAGGGCTCACCTTTGCTTCCGGCCTGCGCGCCATTGTACGCAACGATCCGGACGTGATCATGGTGGGAGAAATCCGCGACCCGGAAACAGCGGCCATCTCCGTGCAGGCGGCGCAAACGGGGCACCGGGTCTTGAGCACCGTACACACCAATGACGCGGCGGGCGCCATCTCCCGCTTTATCGATATGGGGATCGAACCATTTCTGGTTTCTTCCGTATTGCTGGTGTCTTTCGCCCAGCGGCTCGTCCGAACAGTATGCCCCTACTGCAAAGAGTCATACGATCCTTCAGAAAAAGCACTCGCTTCTTTGGGCATTGACCCAAAAGACGCCCAACACGCGAATTTCCAACGGGGCCGCGGCTGCTACCAGTGCAAAAACACAGGCTACAAGGGGCGCACGGGCATATTCGAGGTGCTGGTCAATGACGAAACGGTTCAGGAGATGATCCTGAGGCGCGCACCCAGTCAGGACATCGCCCGTGCGGCGGTGGAGGCGGGCAATTTACGGACGCTGCAAAAAGACGCGGCTCAGAAAGTACTCAAAGGTGTTACCACGCTCGAAGAGGCTCTGGCCTCCGTCATGACATGAAGCCGGGAAGGATGAAGCATGGCAACTTTTCAATACAAAGCGATATCTGAAACGGGCACTACCGTTTCCGGCACACTGGAGGCGGATTCTCCCGCCGGCGCCAATGCCATTTTAGTTGCGCGCGGCCTCATGCCCTCCGAGGTGATTCCGGCGGCGCAGCTCCGGCAGGACTCGCTTTTGAACCGGCTGACCGCCCTTACCGAAACGGTCAAAACAAGAGACCTCATTTTATTCACCAAGCAACTGCGCTCTATGCTCAACGCCGGCGTGCCGATCATCAGACTGATGCAGGTGCTCGAGGCCCAGACGGAAAGCACGGTATTGAGAAAGGCGATAGCCGGGATCATCGCCGACATACGGCAGGGCGCCACCATCACGGAGGCTTTTGAAAAGTATCCTAAAATATTCCCTCCTCTGTACTGCAGCATGTTGAGGGCGGGCGAGGCCAGCGGTTCCGTTCCCGCCGTGCTGGAGCGCGTCATTTACATCATCGAGCATGAAGAAAAAATAAAATCGGACATCAAAGCGGCCATGCAGTACCCTTTGATTGTCGTCATCGCCCTGGGCATCGCCTTTATCGTTTTACTCACCTTTGTCATCCCGCAGTTCGTCATGCTTTTCAGTAAAACGGGCCTCGATCTGCCGCTGCCTACCAAAATAGCCATCGCCTTGAATATTTATCTGAAAAAATACTGGTATATCCTCATCGGGATGGTGGTGGCGGTTGTCATCGCGCTTGGGCAGTATTTTAAAACACACGGCGGCAAGGTGGTGCGCGACAGCCTGCTGCTTCGCGTACCAGTTTTGGGGGCGCTTTTCCAGAAGGCGGCCATGTCGCGTTTTTCCAGTATTTTCGCCATTTTGCACTCCAGCGGCGTGCCGGTCATGCAGTCTTTGACCATACTTTCCGACACCATCGGCAATGCCGCCATCGCCCGTTCTTTCGATCATGTACGCGACAGAATTCAGGAAGGCTCCGGCATCGCCGGCCCGCTGAAAAGCGCGCCGTACTTTCCCCCCATGGTGGTGGACATGGTCGCCATCGGTGAAGAGTCAGGCAACATCGAGGAGATGCTGCGCGAAATTTCCAAGCATTACGACGATGAGGTTGAATATGCGGTCAAGGCCCTTTCCGATGCCATCGGGCCGATACTGATTGTGGGGCTGGCGGCGGTAGTCGGATTTTTCGCGCTGGCCATTTTTCTGCCCATGTGGGATCTGACGAAAATCGCAACACAACACTGACCGGCGGTGAAAAATTGACCACACTTAAACATGATACAAAAAAGGCGAAAACGCCCGGCGCATCGAAAGGCCCGAAAAATTTCTACGTCAACCTGTATGTGCTCATTCCCGTCATCTACACCGGCATCACCATCCTCGGGGTGATTCTTGCCTTTCAGGCCGCCTCCACAACGGGCAGGCCAGGCCAGTCGTCAATCATCAATCTCTATACGCTGGTGCCGGCCGCGGGAC
>LSQX01123870.1_pt1 | contig 18650 bp, 13 predicted proteins | sample 654561 | NCBI WGS metagenome assembly LSQX01 (sample SAMN04489861, study PRJNA283612) | anaerobic digester metagenome | isolation source: 4 biogas reactors fed with cattle manure at either 37C or 55C with and... | place: Denmark: Kongens Lyngby | collected 2014
CTTTTTTCATAATGTGATGTATTAAATTTAACCCTCAAATATTCTCAAAAATAATGAGATTTTAAACAAAAAATCGAGAAAAATAGAAAATATAACACCAACTGCCGAAAGAAGTCGGGCAAAACGGAAAGCAGATAATTATTTTGATATTTTAAATCTATCCGATTTTCTTCAAGAGCGCCACCGAAAGGGCTGAAATTCCCTCTTCGCGCCCTTCAAAGCCCAGTTTTTCGGTAGTTGTCGCTTTAATTGAAATTCTTTCGGAATCTACGCCAAGAATTTTGGCAATAACCGATTTCATTTCGGGAATATAAGGGTTGAGCTTTGGCTGCTGAGCGCTGATGGTGCTATCCATATTCACCAATTCATACCCTTTACTTTTCACCAGAGCGTAAGTCTCTTTCAGCAAAATTTTGCTGTCAACATCTTTAAATTCGGAAGAAGTGTCGGGGAAATGCGTTCCGATGTCACCAAGATTTGCAGCCCCAAGCAGCGCATCGCAAACTGCGTGAAGCAGCACATCGCCATCGGAGTAGGCAACTGTCCCTTTGCCGTGCGGAATCAGGATTCCGCCAAGCCAGAGCGTTTCGCCATCCTCCAGACGGTGCACGTCATATCCCTGTCCGATCCGGTACATAGTCAGCGTTGATTTCCAAATGCTTCCACATCAAAGGAGAGCGTAAATCTGAGTGTATTTTCCAACGGATGATTTCGCTGGGTTGGCAGCAGGTATGCAAAGTCGAGCGCAAAAACATTCATTCTGAATCCTGCGCCGGCAGTGAGAAATTTCCGGTTTCCCTTGTTTTCGTGCTCCCAGAAATAACCTGCCCTGAGCGCAAACTGGTTGTTATACCAATATTCCACGCCGGCTGCCAGATTGATCTCCTGCAACTCTTCCTTCAAGCCGCCGGGAGCGTCGGTAAATGATGAGAAAATCCCAGCAATAACCGATTTATCCGTATGCCCCCCCCACGGCCCGCCGATAATAGCATCAGGATTATAATAAATTGTGGAATCATGCGGAGGTGTCGGTACCAGAAGTTTATTTGCTTCTATAGAAAAACTGAATGTGTTATAATCGTCAAGCTGAGTGGTATAGGCAGTGCCTAACCGCATCATTGTCGGGATAAAGTTTTTCTCAACATCATCGGAATAGGAAATTTTTGCACCGATATTCTGAATATTTATTCCGGCAGAAAAAATGTTGTCTTTCCGGTTCAGTCTGAACTCATTATAATAGTAAAAAGCGACATCAGCTGCATAGGAGTTTCCGGGTCTGGTCTCAACACCATTAACCAGCTGACCGCCGGTTAAATCGGAGCGGATATAGCGAATTGCCACCGAACCTGAAAAGGTTTCTGCAAGCAGGCGGGAATAGCCTAAATCAATGGCAAATTCGTTGGGACTGTGCTGCCCTTCAAAAGTGCTGTGTTCGCTTGTAAAAATAATATCGCCCAAAGAGAAATAGCGCAGCGAGCTGCTGACGGTCTGCACATCGTCAATTTTTTTGTAACCCACCAAATAGGCAAGGTTCATGTCGTCAACAAGTGCGCGCAGCCACGGAGAGTAGGAAAGGCTGACTCCCATATCGCTGTTCATAAATACATATTTTGCCGGATTCCAGTGCTGAGCGCTCAGGTCGGGCGTAGTGCCCACACCCACATCGCCCATCCCCCCGGCTCTTGAATCGGGAGTGATGGAGAGAAACGGAACCGCTGTGGTAACGATATTGGCTCCTGTAACAGTTGCCTGCGCATGAGCATAGTTAACAGACAAAAGAATAAGCATCAAAACAAAAAGTGAACGAAAAAATCTAATCATAATCTTTCAAAAAATTAAGCGCTGCAAATATATAAATTGTTAATAAAGCAACGACTGACACAAAAACAGAGAACGAATGATTCCTTAAAAAAGTACAGTTGATTTAAAATATTAGCGGACAATTGACATTTTTCCGGTTTTGGAAGTGATTAATCCATCCGGACTTTGGGCAACCACCCTGTATAAATAGATACCATCGCGCAATCTGATTCCGGCTTCCGTCAAATCCCAGCGCACCGGGTTACTGACCGTTCCGGCGGAACTGATTTGCGTTTTAAAATTATCAATCCGTCTTCCTTCCACATCCAATATCTCAAATAATACATCGAAAGAAGCATCCGCCCGGTTATGCTCAAAGGTAAAATAGGTGTGATCCCGCACTGGATTGGGATAGTTTGTTACCGCTGAAATGGTAAATTCACCGGTAACTTCAAACTCAATTTCCGCCTCGGAAGAGTTATTTGCCACATCCCATGCCTTCAACCTGAGTTTATGCCTGCCCGGCAAGAGATTTCTCAGCGGATAACGAATCATTCCCTTGGTGTAGTCGCCTATATCTGCCTGAAAATAGTTGTTGAGCACCATCACATTTGCGTAGTCATCATCTAATGTGGCGGTAATGTCATGTCCGATTCCCGAGCCGGCGGTGTTTATTCCGTTTTCGTCGGAAAGATAGGCAAGCAGAACCGGATTGTTGCTCACCCTGTCGCCGGATTTGAAATCGGGGCTATCTAAAAACAGCTCTATTTCCGGTCCTTTGCTATCTTCAATCTGCGAACCCGCACCGCCAATATAAAAATTGGTAAATGCGCCATGCGCATCGGTTTCACCATTTTCGGCATAATACATGATTTTTCCTTCACCCAAACTGTATGAAATATCTTTGGGAATGACAAAACTGAATGAAAATTCACCGTCGGTTACCCGGGTGGTTCCTTTATAAATAACGCTGTTCTGCACCTTGTAATTCATGGGCGTTTCTCCCCCGTTTCCTTTGGTTGTCATCATTGCGGACTTGTCAAAAACTGTCGGCGTCACTGTTCCGTTGAAACCGGAAAGCTTGCTTCCTGACTCATCGCCAACAAATCCCGAAATGGTTATTTTCTGCAAAGCGCCGATGGTGTCGGGATCAGCTTCTGCATCCTGCCCGTTAATTTTCGTGGTATAAACGCGATGCCGCGGATAGGCAAGCCGGAGCGCCGGATTTGCCAGCAGGCTGAAATTCCGTTTGTTGATTACCCCGCTGGTATTGATTTTCGCAAGACGCATAATATCGCCCATCCGGTAGTGTTGCCCCTGCTCATCCTTTTCAAACACACTATTGTAAAAATTGCGGCTGAGCTGATAGTTATATGCCGAAAGAACTAAGCGCGTTGTTGAAAACAGCCCGATTCCGCCGCCGTTGGGATTGAAAAGAACATATTCGCCTGCCGACATGTCATCGGCATCAAAACGGCTGAATTCACAGGTTGCAGTCATAAAAATCAGCAATTTCTGTGCATTTGTCCAGGCATTTATATGATTGATTTCCAGGACTCTTTCATCAGCCAAAAACCTGTCATTGGCATGTCCCACATAATTTAATATCAACACACCGTCTTTAACCTGTTCATTTATGGCATCTGTAACTTCGGGGTATCTCTGCCCGCCGGGACCCGAAATCTGCTGATAGGCATCAAAATATATCTTGTTGGTAACAAACTCACCATGACTGTCATTCACCTGATTTGCCAGCCGTTCGGAATCTGCCATGTGCAGGTTCCCGTCCTTATCATCGGCAATGAAGCAGACCACATTTCTCCAGTTGCCAAGCGCCTGCTGCCCGTGATAGTCGCGCACTTTCCCCACCGACAATTCCGCCTGAAAAACGGTTGATACCGGAATTCTTCCAATTCCCAGATCAATAGCGCCGCTATACACATTTTCGCCATCATCCAAAATCACGAAATAGTCGTCAGAGACAAAAGAATCCACGCCACTCAGGGAATTATCGGATTGAAAAGTGGGAATAAAATTGTTGCTGCCGGATAAAATCCCCTTGTTGTCATAACTTCCGTCACCGAACAGCAGCACATACTTTAATCCCTGCTTCCGGTCATAAAGCATTTTGATGAAATTGCGGATTCCGGTGGCATCCTTGTTGCCACTGCTGAACTCGTTGTAAATTTTGTCGGCTGAAACAACTTCTACCTGCATATTATCATAAGTCCGGTGAAAATCAGCCAGATTGTTTGCCTGCTCCAGGAAATTCGCATGTGTAACAATTAAGAATTCCGGTGTGCTGATTCCGTGCAGGTTTTGATTTTCCACATCTTCCACAAATTCCGGTTCGGGCAGATTTCCGTTGGGGCTGAAAGCAACATATTCTCTCAGTTCCTGTGCCGGCTGCTTTGCGGTTGCCTTATTCCCGGAAAAATTCAGCTGCACTTCCTTCACCCGGAATTGGTCGGTTACATCCCAAACCTTAACATCAGAAGAGGTGTTTTCGATGGAAAATTCAGCAATATTTCCGCTGCCTACCGAAGCTACATCCCTGAAAAAGAGCGTTTGGTCAGTGAGTTTCAGCTTTCTACGATAGTTCAACTCGATGAAATCCAACCACGCTTCAGCAAGCGAACCGCTTCCCGAATATTTCAAGGCTAAATCCACATTTCCGGCTGCCGGCAATGTGTATAACAATGCGCCTTCATCGGCATAATTTCCGGCATTTGAAGAAGTATTCACTCTGGAAAAATTGATTTTTGCGGTGTTTGCCGAACCTGTTGAAACCGTCATTTCAGAAGTTGCCGACGAGCGTCCGGCTGCATTTATTTTCACCGAAACCGAAGTGGATGCTTCCGGTTCAGCAAGTGCAAACGTAAAATTACGCGTTGAACCGTTTGAAAATCGTTCGCTAAACCACTGTTTTCCTGACTGAATCAAATTAAAACGTTCGGTTTTATGAAGAATAAATTCATCGAAATAAGCAACTGAGTGTGTGGAAGGTTTCGCCGGAGTTTGGGAAGCTTCTACCTGCAAAGCGCTCCCCGACTTGTCGGTCAGAAAGAAAAATCCACGCGTTGCATAGGGATTTATACGATGTTCAAAACGACCGTTATTTTTATTGAAATTCCATTCAGTTGTGCCGGGTGCAAAGAAAAAAATGCAGTCGGCGCCGTTGCTTTTGCCATGCCATACAGAAACCTGCGGAACATCGTCATATTTAATATCTCCCGCACTTTCGGGTAAAATGGTGCCGCCGGCGCCAAAAACCTTCACCTGCGAAGGGTTGGGAAAACCCCAGCTTGTCAGCTTTGAATAGGGAATTTTATAAACCCCCTTCTCTTTCATGCTTATTTTGACCCACTTACCATCTTTAAGCGCAGATTCAGTTTTCCAATCGTAACCGGAAATGGCAGCAGCCGATTTCAGCATTACGGGAGTCTTCTTCAATCCAAATTTTTTCAGCCGGAAAAATTTATCGTTTTTGCGGATTACAGCAGGAATCCGAAGTTCAATCAACTCAATGTCGCCGGATTTAAACCGGTTCGTTTTCAGCACCGCCTCATCAGGAAACTGTTCTGAAAACTCATTCAGCTTGTCATTTTCAAACGGTTCAAAATCACTATTTTCCAGAGTAAACTGAAACCCGGTTTCACCTTTTTCATACCGAAAAATTTTGCAGTAATACGGCAAATGAGATTCGCTGTCAATAAATTCAGCTTCAGGAAAAGTGTATCCCAAAATATTTTCCGGATCAGCCGAAGTTTGCCAGTCAATCGTATAGATTTCTTTCTGCACATCGGTTGAGGTAAAACCGGCGAGGAACAGAAGCAGCAGAAAGAGGTATTTATTCATCTGATAAATTTATTTTGCGAAATTTACAATTTCAGTCAGATTTTCATCCGATTATATTTCAAATTGGTATTATCCTTTAAAAACGACAAACGAAAGTAAATATTGCTGTTCAATTTGGTATCGGATAACCGAGTTATTTTGTAGTTTTGCTGGCAAAGATAATTGGTTGGTTTTATTTTAAAAGAAAAATTATAACTACCCTAAACAATAAGAATTAAACAAATCAGTTATATTTGTGTCAATTAGAAAAATAGAAAAAACACTAATTTAATGAGACTAAGGACATTGCTTTTAATTTTATTAGCCGCTTCCGTTTCAGGATGTGGTTTATTTAAACGCGGAGGCAAAGGCGGCGTTTCCCGGACAACAGGCTGGGCATATAATTCTGAAGAAACAGGCAATATCCCTTATCTTTCAGGATATGATCAGAAAGCGGGACCCGGACTGGTATTTATTCAGGGCGGAACGTTCGTTATGGGGCGCGTGGAAGAAGATGTGATGCACAAGTGGGATAATCATCCGCGAAGAGTAACCGTTGCATCTTTTTACATGGATGAAACCGAAGTTTCCAATCAGGATTACCGCGAATTTACATACTGGCTCCAGAGGGTTTATCCCGGCGATCAGCAAAAGATCAATTCGGTGCTGCCCGACACCACATTGTGGCGAAGTGAACTGGCTTACAATGAGCCGTATATCCAAAACTACTTCAGGCACCCGGCATACAGCGACTACCCGGTTGTGGGCGTAACCTGGGAGCAGGCAAACGCCTACTGCATCTGGCGCACCGACCGGGTTAACGAGCAGATTCTGGTAAGTAAGGGAATTATCAGGCATGACAATGCACAGTCCGGTGAAAATACCTTTTCCACCGACACCTATCTCGCCGGAATGTATCAGGGCACAGACGGAAACAGACCACAGCGAAACAGAGACGGCACAAACCGAAGGGTTAAATGGGAAGACGGCATCATGCTGCCAAGCTACAGGCTGCCCACCGAAGCAGAATGGGAATATGCAGCTTACGGGCTTATTGGCAATACCGACGGCGAACTTCTCACCGACCGCAGACTTTACCCCTGGAATGGCGCCTACCTGCGAAAAGATTCCCGCAAGGGAAAAGGGCAGATGCGAGCCAACTTTGTGAGAGGCAGAGGTGACATGATGGGTATGGCAGGCTCGCTGAATGACAACGCCGACATTTCAGCACCAATATTTTCTTATGAGCCAAACGATTACGGACTTTACTGCATGGCAGGAAACGTAAACGAATGGGTTGCTGACGTGTATCGTCCGCTCTCTTTTCTTGACGTTGAAGAGTTTCAGCCGTTCAGAGGAAATGTGCTGACCGAATACCGGCGCGGAGCAGGCGGAGAGCTGATGCGCGACCAGTACGGGCAGCTGATTCAGGATACCATCGCCGACTACCGGAATTTCCGTGACGGAGATGTTGAGTCCCAGATTATTGATTCCGGCGACTGGAATCTTGAAGAAGGAGCTGGCACAAACAGCATGTACATTCAGGATGAGCGTCCCGGCTTTTTCTCTTCACTCATCACCGATGAAGTGCGGGTTTACAAGGGCGGTTCATGGAAAGACAGACCCTACTGGCTGATTCCCGGAACCAGGAGGTATCTGGAGCAAACCAAAGCACAGAATGACTTAGGATTTCGTTGTGCAATGACCAGAGTGGGAAGTCCTGAAGGTTTTTAAATTGAATTGAAAAAAATGTTATATGAAAGGCTGAAAATCAATTATCAGCCTTTTTTTATTTAAAAAAATGACCACTGAAGATATTTACAGGCTTTTTCTTGCTCATCCAAAAGTTGAAACCGACAGCAGGAGAATTTCAGAAGGTGCCCTGTTTTTTGCCCTGAAAGGAGAAAGCTTCAATGGCAATCACTATGCGGACGAAGCGTTAAAAAAGGGAGCTGCCTACGCAATAATTGATGAAAAGGCATTCCTGACATCTGAAAGAACCATTTTGGTTGAAGATGTACTCAAAACATTACAGGAGCTGGCGGCACTACACCGAAAAAAATTGAATATTCCGATTCTGGCGATTACCGGCACAAACGGAAAAACCACCACCAAAGAGCTGGTTTCGGCTGTTTTAGGCTCCCGCTTCCGGGTTGCATTCACCAAAGGAAATCTGAACAACCACATTGGCGTTCCGCTCACGCTTCTGCAAATGGACAATTCAACCGAAATCGGTGTAATTGAGATGGGTGCCAACCATCCGTTTGAAATCAAGGAGTTATGCGCCATTGCCGATCCGGATTACGGAATAATCACAAATATCGGACTGGCTCATCTTCAGGGATTTGGTTCTTTTGAAACCATCAAAAACACAAAAGCCGAATTGTATGAACATATCAGGAAAAAACAAGGTGTTATTTTCTACAATGGCAACAATCCGGTTCTGAAGGAATTAGCTGGCAGCTACTCAAATCGGATAAGCTACGGAAATGAAGACACTGATTTTTCCGGTATTCCGGTCTTGGCTCCACCCTATCTCCATGTGAAAATAAATTTTCCAAACGGCGCACTGTTGACCAGAACCCGGTTGACGGGAAGCTATAATTTTGAAAATATCATGGCTGCCGCCTGTGTGGGAAATTACTTTAAAATTGAACCAACACAAATTCAGGCGGCAATCCAGCGCTACCAGCCTCAGAACCACCGCTCTCAGTTGATTGAAAAAGGAAGTCTCAAAATAATTATTGATGCCTACAACGCCAACCCGACAAACATGCAGGCATCCATCAGAAGTTTTGCAAAATCGTTCAGTCCGCCCCGCCATCTGATTTTGGGAGATATGCTTGAACTTGGGAATTATTCAGAAAGCGAACACCTGACCCTGCTTCGCGAAATAGAGAAGCACCATTTTGAAAAGGTGCTTCTTGTGGGACAGGCATTTAAAAAAGCTGCCCTGAATTGGGGCTATCCTGCTTTTTCAGATGCCGGTCAATTGTGTGAATTTCTCAAAGGAAATCCGATAAATTCCGGCGCAATTCTCATAAAAGGCTCACGCGGAATTCAGCTTGAAAAAGTGCTTGATGTTTTTTAGACCACTAACGGTTTTTCAACTTTCAGCACATCGGAAATGGCTTTCTCGAATGTAGCTTTGGGTAGTGCGCCCATTGCCATTTGTGGCTGCCCGTCCACCGGAACAAAAAGCAGCGAAGGAATGCTTTGAATACCAAACATACCGGCAAGTTCACGCTCCTGTTCGGTGTCTATTTTGTAAATGACGATTTTATCGCCATACTCTTTCTGTAACTCTTCCAAAACCGGCGCAACCATTTTGCACGGACCGCACCAGTCGGCATAAAAGTCTATAAGACAAGGTACTGAACCCTCATATTTCCAATCTTTGCCTGTTTCAAAATTGAAAACTTTTTCTTTAAACGTCTCAATTGTTAAATGCTCCAACATATTACTCGTATTTAAAAATTTATATATCTAAATTAATGGATACCCGGATTGCAAAGATAATACCATATTCATACGAACGTAAAAGAAGCCCGGTTTTATTGAATAAATTGTAATTTTGTCACGTTTTCGCCTGATATGTCAGGATAATTTAAAAAAGACTCATTGATTGATGATTAATCTACCGGATAATATAGTATTCAAAAACATTGCAGATGCCGCGGTTGAAATGCAGCAGGAGACCTGTGTAATAGGCGGTTACGTACGTGATTTACTGTTGGGAAGACAATCAAAAGACATTGATATTGTTACGTTGGGAAGCGGAATCAACCTGGCAAGAAATGTCGCAAAGCGCTTAAAACCCAGACCGTCTGTCAGTTATTTCAAAAAATTTGGCACTGCCCATCTTGAATACAATGATTTTATAGTTGAATTTGTTGGTGCACGAAAAGAGTCCTACCGAAGCGACTCGCGCAAACCGATTGTTGAAGACGGTTCTCTTGAAGATGATCAGAACCGCCGCGATTTCACCATAAATGCACTTGCCGTCAGTCTGAATCAAAACAACTACGGTGAGCTGATTGATCCTTTTAACGGATTGAAAGACCTGAAAAACAAAATATTGCGCACACCGCTTGATCCTTCGGTTACTTTTTCAGATGATCCGCTTCGCATGATGCGGGCAATCCGGTTTTCAACGCAGCTGAATTTCAGAATCGAAGAGAAAACATTCCGGGCAATTGCAGAAAACAGAGAACGAATTAGAATTGTATCGGCAGAACGAATTTCTGACGAGCTGAATAAAATCATTCTTGCAGAACAGCCTTCAACAGGTTTTAAATTACTGGAAGTTACGGGTTTATTGGAAATAATCTTTCCCGAACTGCAAAACCTGAAAGGAGTTGACGTCATAAATAAGATCGGGCACAAAGACAATTTCTACCACACGCTTGAAGTTCTGGACCGACTGGCGCCAAACTCCGAAAATCTCTGGCTGCGCTGGTCGGCGGTGCTGCACGACATTGCCAAGCCGGCAACAAAAAAATATGTTGAAGGTCAGGGCTGGACATTTCATGCACACAATTTTGTGGGGATGAAGATGGTGCCGGGAATTTTCAGAAGGCTGAAACTGCCCATGAATGAAAAGATGAAATATGTTCAGAAAATGGTCATGCTGCACATGCGCCCGATTGTTCTTTCGGAAGATGAAGTAACGGATTCGGCAGTGCGGCGGCTGCTGTTTGAAGCCGGCGATGACATTGACGATTTGATGACACTGTGCGAAGCGGATATCACTTCCAAAAATGCTGAAAAGGTGAAACGTTACATGAAAAATTTCAAAATCGTCAGGCGCAAGCTAAAAGAGATTGAAGAGAAAGATGCCATCCGGAACTTTCAGCCGCCCGTTTCCGGTGAAATGATCATGGAAACTTTCGGTATCGGACCAAGTCGCGAAGTGGGAGTTATCAAAGATGCAATCAAGGATGCCATTCTCGATGGAATCATCGGGAACAACTATGAAGAAGCATATACTTATATGTTAAAAAAAGCTGAAGAACTGAATCTCAACCCGATTGGAAGAAATTGATATTTACACAGATTAGGAATACTCCCTAAATAACTATACTGTACAGAAAATCAATCCGGTATAAGGCGAAGTTTTAAGATTACTGGCAAATGATCACTAAAACCACCCTGATATTTGAAGCCGTAATATGTGCGTTTGAGCCTTTGTCCGCCGTAGCGCTCATCTTTTTCAAATAAAAAAGGGAGCTTAACAATTTGTGCCCATTCGGGCTTGGTGTAGAATCCATTTTCGCGCCGCAATAATTCCCCGGAAACAATAATCTGGTCAAAAACTGACCACTGCGACTGAAATTTCAGTGTTCCCGTTTTGTCATTCAGCCAGTCGTAAGACAGATTGTAAAGTTTGTGATTAGTCAGGGAATCAGTGGAGTCGGGTGCTTTTGCCGCTCCCAGATGGATGAGAACACTATCGTCATTGGGCTGATCATTAAAATCGCCAACAACAATTATTTTGGGGTTTTTATATATTTTCTGAATCACTTCAACCTGTTTCCGCAGGGTTTCAGCTGCTAATTTTCTGAGGTCTTTGCTTTCAAGCAGTCCTGAGTATCTTGAGGGCCAATGATTGACAAACAGATGAATCGTGTCGGCATTGCCTGCCACTCCCGAAATATAAAGTATTTCGCGTGTCTGCAACTCCGTTCCGTCCGGGTTAATCAACGGAAAATATTGATATTGCAGTGGATAGAAAGCATCTTCATTGTATAGAAAAGCGACATCAATTCCCCGAAAATCAGGTGAATCTTTATGGATGGTTTTGTAAGAGAGCTTTTGTAAAGGTGTGTTTTTCCGAAGTCTGTCGAGCACATATTGGTTCTCAACTTCGCAAAGTGCAACAAGTTGTGGCGCATCCCAGCCCGAAGCGCTCAGAATAACTTTTGCAAGGTCATTCAGTTTTTTGTTAAGCCGTCTGGGAGTCCATCTGCGGTCGCCCTGCGGCGTGAATTCGTCGTCATTGGTGAGCGGGTCATCCTTTGTATCAAAAAGATTCTCCACATTATAAAACATCAGGGTTAATTCGCCGGGAGTGCTTTGGGGAAATGCTGCCGAATTTATGAGCGTCAGGAGGAGCAGCAGTAAAAGTCTATTTTTCATCCTTTTTCTCAATCCGCTCGTAAGCGCCTAAATCAGGTCCGGCATCGGAAAGGCGATCCTTGTTCAAAATATCCAGTGGAAACAGTTTGGCGATTTCAGAATCACCAAGGTCTTTTGCAGCAGAGAGTGTGTCTAACGCATAGTTGTACTTATCGTAGGGGTCAACAAAAAGCGGATCATACTTCGCCCCTTTCCACACATTTCTGTAATTATCCTTGCTGGAAATGTTAAAAGTGTCAGGAACCTGAATAATGCAATGGTCAAAAAAGTATTTGAAGGCGCTCTCTTCATTTTTCCCCAATTCGAGTTCCATTGGATTGTTTCCATATATAATGCTGTTCCCAAAATAGGCTTTGTTCAAATCACCGGTGTAGGTAACTTCCGATCCGTCAGGTCTTTTAATGATAAGTGCATTAGAGAGCACCAGTGAAGCGGTTTTTCGGATTTTGCTGGTATATCCGCCCCAATAGTTGGCAATTGTTGTGTGCACAAATTCATATTCTCCGCCAACAAGCAGTGCAGCCGCATAAAAGCCGCAATTGGCAATCACATTGTTGTAGCCGGTTATTTTTGATTTCATGGCAAACAGTCCGGCATAAGCCATATTCTCAATTTTGGAATTGGCAAGCTCTAACGTTGCATAGCCCTCATTTTCAATGGTTCCAACCTGCAATCCAATATTTGCATTTTTGATATTGGTGAAATTGAAAACATTTCCGTGACTACCGGAAAATAGGATAATTCCGTTCCACTGATCAGGAATATTTTTGTAGGTATCCTCAAGGCGGTCAGCAGTAAATAAGATAGGATTCTGAAAATTCCCTTCTGCCTTTATTCTTCCCCTGACGTAAAGTCCGGCTCCCTTGTGGAAATAAATTCTTGCTCCCGGCTCAATCGACAGTGTTGACAAGCTGTCAACATAGGCATAATCGTAAACGAGATAAGGTTTCTCAGCTGTCCAGGTTGTGGTTTCGATTCTATCCCCTTTCACCAGATTAAAATCCTGTCCGTAAGCAATTAGCTTAATATTTTGCCGGTTTGCATTCATCGTAAATTCGATGGAATCCTGAACCACCATCGGAAGATTTTGTCCGTTGGGATCAATGGTTACCTCAACAAAAACATAGATGCTATCCTTTGCGGGAACCTCAACTTCATAAGACTCATTGCTTGGAATGCCGTTGATATTCAGCCTGAAATTGGAAAAATCACCACCCGCAACCCGAATTCGTGAAATCAGAACATTTTCATTATAGGGATTGTAAATTTTAAAATTTTGGGTAGTGGAGCCTATTGTGGTGAATATTGTATCGAACATCACGGTATCTGTGGAAAATACTAACCGGGCATCAGGGGAGTTCATATAACCTTCATCTTCGCATGAAAACAGCGAAATAAGCACCAGTGCCACAGTTACTATTTGAAGCAGATACTTAGACAATTCCTTTACTTTTAAAGCTAAACGGTTGTTTTTAAAACTTATTTTTCACAAATATAAGAAATCAATTTACAAAAATTAACATTTTTTTGCAACTATTTTATTTTTTTCTGTTTTTTATTAAAAATGTGCAGTTCCAACATTGATTTGTACGGCATTTTAGAAGAAAAGTTCCCTGCTTAGTTTCCGGAAATTATTACTGTTGATAGTTTTGTTTGCAAATTCGTGGTTTTCATTCGTGCATTCGTGGTAAAATATTGTGAATTCAGAAATGCCACTAAGACTCTAAAACACTAAGATTCACGAAGATAAAACTGAAAAACTAATAAAACCTTGTCCTACTGTTACTTAAAACCTCACCACGGAGTACTCAGAAAAACACAGAGGAAAACTTCGTGAAATCTTGTGGTAAAGATAAAGGTAAAACTAAATGTATATCCGCGACTTTACCCTCATGTAAATTTTAATCAAGTAGATTCCCAACCTGCGGTTGAGAATGACGATTTATTAATGTGAAGAAGAGGGTAAGCAAATTTAATTTTTCCAGATTTTAGTTAGAAGCAATCCGGTAATAACCGTAACGGTCGTTCCAATCAGCGTGTACCAGGTCCAGGCTATTGAAGTAAATAGAATCACAAAAATCATTATGGCAATTCCGGTTAAAAAAGCAGGTATTGCATGATTAATCTTCGGTGATTTAAACAACACACCTAAGAAAAATGTGCCCAATAAACCGCCATAGGTAAACGATGCGATGGAGAGCGCCAGCTCCACAACAACATGAGAGCTGCTCATAAAGAAAATAGCCGACCCCACCAGAAGAATGCTCCACATTCCGGTAATCAGCCGTGATATAATCACTTCATTTGACCTATTCAGTTTTTTGTAATAGGGCATCACATAGTCGTACATTGTTGTTGAGCCAAGTGCAGTAATTGAACTCGAAAGCGTGGACATGGCAGCAGCAAAAAGAGCGGCAATAATAAGCCCCGACAGTCCGGTAGGCATCTCTTCGATAATGAATTTGGGGAAAACTTCATCGGAATTCATCTCCATTCCGCCATAGAAAACAAAAAGCAGCGTGCCGAGAAAAAGAAAGAGCGCAAACTGGAAAATTATAATTCCCCCGGTGGTAACCAATGCCTTCCGGCTTCCTGACAATGAGCCGGTTGCAAGAAGCCTTTGCACTACAAGCTGGTCAATGCCATGCGAAGCCATAGAAAGAAATGCTCCGCCAATAATGCTGGCAATAAGCGTGTAGGGCGTAGAGAAAAATTCCCTGAAACTTCTTCTGAAAACCGTATCGAAAATCTCATATTTTCCTGCGGCATTTGCTTTGGCAATTCCCCCCATAATTCCACCATCTAAAAATCTGCCCACAACAATCACAGCCGCAATTGCACCGATGAGATAGATGAACAGCTGCACAACTTCCATCCAAACCACAGATTTTAAACCTCCCGCAAAAGTGTAGCTGTAGGTAATCACAGCAATGACAATTATTGAGAGCACATAAATCCACTCGTTGGTGAGACTTGCTCCCAAAAAGGTTGATTTCAGTATCAGAGCAAGCGGAATGGCAGTTGCAAAAAGCCTTACGCCGTCGGCAGCAAGCCTGGTGAGCATAAAAACCCCGGAAGCCAGATTTTTCATCGGCGTTCCAAACCGGTTGGCAAGAAAAGTATAGGCAGTCCCCAGCTCCCCTTTGAAATAGGCGGGAAGTATCACCCACGCAATTATCACTCTTCCAAGGAAATAACCCAGTGTGATTTGCAGAAAATTGAGATTAGTTATGTATGCAAGCCCGGGAATGCTGATAAATGTCAAAGTGCTGGTTTCCGTTGCAACAATTGACAAACAGACCACCCACCACGGGATTTTTCCGCCTCCCAGAAAATAGTCTTTTGTTGAAACCTGCTTGCCGGCTATCTTAATGCCAAACAGGGTAATGCCGCCTAAATAGACGATAATGATGATAAAGTCCAGAATGGTAAAATTCATTGTTCAGTTTTTTTTTCAAAAATCGGGGTAAAGTAAGTATTTTTTTCTCATTTGCCTGTATGTTTCCAACTCCGGCTCCCAGCTTTCAACAATCTCTTTTTCTGATAATCCCTGCCGAATCTGAGCAATTAATTTGTCAGTGCCTGCAAGCAGATTCAAAAAGCGTTCACTTGTAAGAAATTCTTTTTCGTTTTCGTATTTTGAATAAAAATCCATGAAATATTTCAAAGTGAACTCCGGCACTTCTTCCAATTGGCGCAAGTCCACACCATAGCACACTTTTCCTTCATTTAGCGGTCTGTCTGCGGCATGCGGAATACTTCGGGGCGTGAATTGAAAATCGCCCAATCCGGGCTTTAAACCTCCCAGCGCCTGAAACGGGAAATCGGTTCCCCGCCCCACGCTCACTGAAGTTGCCTCAAAAAAACAGAGCGAAGGATACAGTCTAACAGAGAGATCATTTGGCAAATTTGGCGACGGCGAAACCGGAAGCGAATACGCCATACTGTGTGTATAATTTTCAACAGGAATTATAGTTAGATCGCATTTTAATGATGTTTCCAGCCAGTTTTCACCGTTTATCATCTGTGCCAGCTCTCCAACCGTGCAACCATGCACAAGAGCTATCGGGTCCATCCCTACGAAGGATTCAAAACCCGGTTTCAATACGGGTCCGGCAATATAATCACCATTTGGATTTGGTCTGTCAAAAACCAAAAGCGGCTTACCATTCACGGCGCAAGCTTCCATAACCAGATGAAGGGTTGATATATAGGTATAAAACCGGCAACCTACATCCTGAATATCAAAAATCAGCAGATCCAAGCCTTCCAAATGTTCAGGCTTCGGTTTGCGATTCTCGCCATAAAGCGAAACCACAGGAATACCTGTTTTGCTGTCCACTTCATCGGCAATTTTAGCTCCGGCTGGTGCATCACCGCGAAAGCCATGTTCCGGTGCAAATATCTTTTCAACCTGAACCTGCCGGCTTCTCAGAAAATCGACCAGATGTATTTCACCAACCAATGATGTGTGGTTCACCACCAGACCAACTTTTTTTCCCTGCAATTGCTGAAGATATTTTTCGGGCTGCTCAGCTCCTGTTTTAATGCCTTCGTCTTCATTTCTATTTCCGACACAGGAAACCGAAAAAAGAAGCAACATGACTATTCCCACCATTTTTTTCATATCGAAAACATGTAAGTTGTTATTTCGTGCTTTTCCCCCGTGGTTTTCTCCTCTTATTTTTAAAATTTTTTGAACCTTTTTTTGCTGTCTGCACCCGCTTTTTCCTTGAAGAATACTTTCTACTGCGCGGTTCTTCTACTTTCCAGCCGGGACCTTTTCCCAATTCTTCAGGAAGTTGGAGTTTTATCACCTCACGCTCAATCAGCTGCTCAATCTGATGAAAGTTCAGCATATCCCTTTCGTTAATCAGCGTGATAGCAACACCTGTGGAGTCAGCACGGGCTGTGCGCCCGACCCGGTGCACATAATCTTCCGCATCGCGCGGAACATCAAAATTTATAATCAGATTTATTTCGCTGATATCTATTCCGCGGCTCAGCACATCTGTTGCAACCAGAATGCGCGTCCGTCGCGATTTGAATCCCTGCAACACTTTTTCACGTTCGCTTTGTTCCAGGTCTGACGAAATCGCCTCCACCGACATTTTGTTCTTCTGAAGCGCTTTTGATAGCTCCCTGACCTTCAGCTTTGTTGAACAAAAAATCAGGATGCTGTTATAGTCGGGTTTGTCTGCGATTAAATGGTTTATCAAAGGAATTTTCTGGTTCTCGAAACATAAATAGGCTGCCTGCAAAACTCCTTCTGCCGGTTTTGACATGGAGATATTTATTTCCCGGGGATTGGTCAGAATTTCAGCAGAGAGTGTTTTGATTCTGGGAGCCATGGTTGCGCTAAACATCAATGTTTGCCGCTGCTTGGGCAAAAAAGAGATAATTTTGACAATATCATCATAAAAACCAATATCTAACATCCGGTCGGCTTCATCCAGAATCAGGTATTTTATAGTGTCAAACTTAACATATCCAAGATTCAGATGGGAAATCAGCTTCCCGGGGGTTGCAATGACAATGTTTCCGCCTTGTGTGAGCGCTCTTTTCTGCTGCCCCCAATCATCGCCGTCTCCCCCGCCATAAATTGCAATGGAGTGGATACCCAGTCCGTAAGAGATGCCCTGCACCTGCTGGTCAATCTGCATGGCAAGCTCGCGCGTTGGCACAAGAATCAGGGTAGTTGTCTCATTTTCAGGATGGTCTAAAATTAAATCTAAAATAGGAATCACAAAAGCGGCAGTTTTTCCGGTTCCGGTCTGCGCACAGGCAATCAGATCGTGCCCCGCAAGAATCTCAGGAATTGCCTGCTCCTGTATGGGAGTAGCGTTTTCAAAGCCCATGTATGATATGGCTTCAAGAATATCGTCATGTATGCCTAAATCGGTAAATTTCATTCAATTTTATTGAAATTACATTCAAAATTTGAGTTGACACTGATGCCGGAATACAAAGTAAACTAAATTTATTGATTTCTAATCCCTGAAAATGCGTGAGGGATTTTTTCAATTGTACACAAATTTAGCTGGCATCAAATTTCAACAATAAAATTTATTATATTTGCTGCTCAAGCAAGCAAACTGACCATGGAAGACAGCAATTTCTGGAAAAGGCTCAAACAGGACGACCGAAATGCACTAAAAGCACTTCACGGAAAGTATTATCATCAGATGTTCCTCTACGCTTTCAAATCAGTTCAGGTAAATCCCGGCTTGGCACAGGAATTAGTGTCGGATTGCTTTATCAGACTTTGGGAAAGCCGAAAGAAAATTGAAATTCAAAAATCGGTGAAACAATATCTTTTTCTGATGCTTCGTAATAGTATTATTGACCACCATCGGACAAAAAGAGTTTTGACAGAGACTTTAGAGCAGGATTTTCCCATTCCCGGCGACGAAAAATTTTTTGACGACCAATTGGAATTTGTACGTCTCTATCAGGCTATTGAAAAACTACCCGACCAATGCAAAGAAATTCTGAAGCTTGCTGCCTTTGAATCATTAACCTACACTGAAATAGCCGAGAAATTAAGCATCTCAAAAAACACGGTTAAAACCCAAATGGGCAGAGCCTACAAGAGACTCCGGGAGATGCTTGATCCAAAAGATTTTAATTTCTTTTTGGTTTTGAGGAAAATGAAACCATGATTGACGCTGACAAATACTGCGTATGTTTTCAGGTCGGGATGGTAGTTCAAAGTTTATCCCTTTTTTTATCAACCCTAATAACAAGTTGTAGCCTATAAACCAAAACTTATTGGCTTCACCAAAATGTAATTTCTTCTAAACCTCGTATGTTTGTAGCACAAAAAAACATAACCCATATCAAAGGTGCGTAGCACCGTTATCTTTGTAGTAGCA
>LSQX01239993.1_pt2 | contig 18646 bp, 13 predicted proteins | sample 654561 | NCBI WGS metagenome assembly LSQX01 (sample SAMN04489861, study PRJNA283612) | anaerobic digester metagenome | isolation source: 4 biogas reactors fed with cattle manure at either 37C or 55C with and... | place: Denmark: Kongens Lyngby | collected 2014
CCCGAGTTCGGTCCGCGCCAGCGCTTCGCCTTCATGCTCACCGACGCGCCGCTCGAGCCCGATCCGCTCTACGATGGGCCGGCGCTGTGCGACCGCTGCATGGCCTGCGTCCGAGAGTGCCCGGTGAGCGCCATCAGCGCCGAAGAGAGCGTGAAGGTGACCGTCGCGGGGCGCGAGCTTGAGTGGGGCAAGCTCTCCGAGTGGGACTGCTTCCATGGATACATGGGCAGCAACCGCGAGACGAACCCCTTCCTGCCCGAAGATGCCTTCGACGAACTACCCGACGCTGCGGCGATTTTGGCCGGTGAGGCAAACCTTCTGCCGGAGAAAGCGCTGCAGGTAATGGCCATCCTGCGCCAGTACTATGCCTCGTCGGCGGGGTATAACTCCGCACTCTGCGGCGGGCGGGGCTGCCTGCGCGCCTGCATGGTGCACCTTGAGGAGCGCGGGGTGCTGAGCAACCAGTTCGATGCACCCTTCCGCAAGCGCAAGCCGTGGCGGCTCTGACCGGGCTTGAAGGCGAATATGGTGTAACGTTCGAGGCTGCGGAACGCACTTTTATGTGAAGGCGTTCGTATAGATAGAGTTCGTCGCCACTGCATGTCGAGGGGGACTATCAGTGCGCACGACCATCGTTGTTGTCATCGGCTGCATTCTCATCGCCGCGCCAGTCTGCGGTGATGGAGGCTTCATCCCGCCTCGATTGGAGGGACGCAGCGGGGGCACCGGCGGGTTCTCCTCGCCCGGGCAGAAGGGCATCGTCATCGATGGCGGCGATGGAACGCAGTTGCTGATCCTCCAGACCAGCTACCGCGGCCCGGCGGAGGACTTCGCGTGGATCGTGCCCGTCCCCGGCCTTCCGCCTGCGGGCGGCGTCTTCGCCCCCGACCCGTGGTTCATCGATATGGCGTTCACCCTCACGCAGGTCCACAGCACGACCGACCTGCGCATGCAGGCGCAGCAGACCGGACCGGGCTTTGCAGGCGGCCTCGCACACGAGGGAGTCGCTGGAGGTGGGACGCTCGGCCGCGTCACGCTGCACCGCCGGATGGTCGCGGGCGACTACGACGCGGCAGTTCTCTCCGCGAGCGACGAGCAGGCGCTGCGCCAGTGGCTTGCGGCTGGAGGCTACGCTGTGAGCGAGGTCGCGGCAGATGCGTTCGCACACTATATCAGCCGCGGCTGGTACTTCGTGGCGCTGAAGGTGCGGCCGGGGGTTGCGCGCGCGCGCATGCTGCTGACCGATGTGCAACCGATCGCGATCCGCTTCCCGACCGAGCGGCTCACCTACCCGCTCTACATCTCCCGCGCCAGCGCGCCCGAGCGTACCTCGCTGTCGCTGATCGTGTTGGCCGAGGAGGCGGTGGGCTGCGAGCAGATCGGTGGGGCGAAACCGTGGCGGAAACGCCTTCCACCGGGGGCTTCGTGGGCGTCCATCCGCCTCGGGATGATCGGTGGCCCGGAGCCGTCCATGTGCTGCGAGAGCTTCACCAGGCTCCTGATCCCCGTGGACCTCGCTTCGATCGAGGAGGGGCGCTGGGCGCCTGATTTCGACAGCGACCGCAGCCTGCAAGCCACACGCATGTTCACGATCCTCGCCCCCGACCAGATGGTAGACCTCAGCTTTGACGCGGGGCTCGCACCACAGACTCAGCCGCATGTCCACCGCTACGCCACGGTCCGGGACATCTTCGCCCGCTCACCGTGGACGGTGCTGCTGGCAGGGGCGCTGTTTCTGCTCGTGATGTGGCGCAACCGCGGGCCGTGGCGGCAGGAGTACGTCCGGCTGATGGCGGTGGTCGGGGTGGTGGTGGCGGTCTGGGGCGTAAGCCCGGCCACAGTGCTGGTGCTGGTGATTGCGCTGGTGTTGCTGCTGCATACGGAGCAAGCCGCCGCACGCGCGGGGGCGGCGGGGCCGACGATCAAGCCGGATCGGGCGATGAGTATCGCGATCGCGCTAATGGTGCTGAGCCTGCCGGTCGGCTGGCTGGCGCTCACGTGGTTTCCCGGGCGCTGGTCCGGCTATATTCCTGGAGTGCTGGTGGCGGGGCTGATGCTGGCGGTGGCGCTGGTGCTGCTTGTGCGGGAGGCGCTAAGGAGCAGGCGGCTCAGCAGAGAGCCTGTCCCCCGCGAGGCCGAGAGCGCTGAGGCCTCACCGCTCTGGCTGCCGGCGCTGGTGGCCACCGGTTGGGCGGCGATGCTGATCGCGGCGGGCACCTCGGAGCCCGCACCCGCGATAATGGTCGCCGATGGTGCACTGTCGAGGGCATACTGGGCGGTGGCGAGCGTAGTGCCGGCGCAGGTCTTCATCTTCGGCCCTGAGCTACTGTGGACGGTGGCCGCCGTGATCTTCCTGCGCGACCACCTCCGCGAATGGCCAGGCACGATGTTCAGCCTCTTCTTTTCCCTGATGGCGGCGGTGGGGCTGCTCTACCTGCTCGGAGTCCCGGTCGGCCTGAGCGCGCCCGGGATCTTCGGGAACGCGGAGATGTTGCCGGGGCTCGGGGCTCTGCTGCACATTGCGGCCCTGCTCGCGGCGATCTCGCTCTGGTGCTTCACGCTACTCGCGCCATTCGCGTCATTCCGCTCGCGGCGAGTTGCCCCCGGATTCGCGGCGGTGGCGGTTCTGCTTGGAATGCTGGTAACGGTCGGCCATGTTCGTCTGATCACACCTGCAGAGGCAGGTAGCGGATCGGCGGAGGCGCGGGCGATCGGGGGGCGCATGGACGAGGCACTGAGGGCGCTGGATGGCGCACTGGAGCGATTCGCGGATGACACAGGTGCGTTCCCGATGCAGCTAAGTGACCTGACAGCACAGGAGCCTCCCGCATTCGGACTGGACGGAAGCGGCAATCGCGTGCCCATCGCGGACGGAGCGGGGGGGCCGTGGCTGAGGGTGCTGCCGATAGACCCGCTCAGCGGGCGCAGGGATACGTGGCTCTATGAGGTTACGGGCGAACCGATGGTCGCCTCCGGCGCCTACGCAATCGAGGTAACGTGGGATGAGACTCTGCACTCCCGATCCTGGTACGATATCAGGGACTGGGGCAGAGAGCGTCAGTCGCCGGAGTTCCCCCGCCGCATCACGGAGGGGCTGCTTCTCCAGCCCGGTCCTCAGTAGGGGCGCATGATCGGCTGCATCGTTTCCGCCATCAGCAGAAGCTGTAGCGCGGTGAGGGCAATCGTCAGCGCAAGCAGCCGCCAGCGGGTGCCCGCCTCGTCCATCAGAGCGGGCGCTGCCGCCGCGGCGAGCCATGGCGCGAAGAAGAGCCAGATGCGCCCGGTCTCGCCCCTGACGGTGCCGGTGATGTCCAGCAGAAGCAGCGTCAGCAGCGCCGCCGCGCCGAGGTATGCCACCAGCGCGCGCGAGGAGGTCCTGCGCAGCGTGCGGATGATCCTCGGCGCAGATGCCGCCGCCAGCACTGCCAGCGGCAGGCCGAGGAAGACGCCGAACTCCACGAAGTTCAGCCACACCCAGATGCCGTAGCTGCGGAAGGACGCGATGCCGGTAAGCTCCGAGTGTGTCCCGAGGCCCGCGCTCATAACCGTCAATGCATCCACCCCCGGCGCGTACCACAGGCCCACGCCGACCAGCAGACCCGCTCCGAACGCAAGCGGCGGCACGAGCATCGACCGCGTGTCGCTCCACGCCGCGTCGGCCGATTGGCCGGCCTGCCGGGCCGCGCGCAGCAGGAGGAAGATGCCCCCCAGCGCCACCAGCGCCAGCGCGCCGAGCGAAACGAAGAGCGCGGCTGCGGCAATCAGGCCCGCCACTGCCGCCCATGCCCAGTGCCGCTGCGTCGCCACCAGCGCCGCGAGCATTAGCGACGAGGCCAGCGCGATCAGCATCACCAGCGTGGGGAAGTAGAAGAGCATGCTCGGCGTCAGCGCCAGCACCGCAGCCGCCGCCAGCGCGCGTTCGGGCCCCAGCGGCTCCCGCAGCGCGCCGAAGATCACCAGCGGCATGAGCGCGCCCGCCGCGCCCAGCAGCCACGATGAGAGCATCGCCGCCGCAAGCCCCTCTGCGCCGTGCCACGTCACCGTCGGGTAACGCACTACCTCCGCCGCAAGCTCAGTAATCGACAGCCCCACGGCGGTGCTGCCGGAGCTCATCGCGAGCCGGTTGAGCGAAGGAATCGCATCCCCGAGGCGCCTGACCGCGTAGAAGAAGAGCACCGCGCCGGGAGGATGGGTCGCCACATGCTCGGGCTTGCGCGGCATCTCCTGCGCATACTCGCGCAGATACTCCCACGGATCGCGAATCGTCATCGCTTCGCTGAGGTAGCCGGTGGAGATGTCGCTAAGCTGGATCGCGGCGAGGCGCGAGACGCTCTCAGGCGCCACGCTCCAGAGCGCGACCTGCATGCACCACGCGCCGACGCTCAGGCCGAAGGCGATGCTCCACGCCAGCGCCCGGCGGTGGCTGGCGACCTTCTCCCGGCGCATCGAGCGCCACAGGTGCGCCAGCAGGCCCGCGAAGCCGAGCAGCGCCAGCACCGGCGGCAGGAGAAAGCTGATCGGGTAGATCGGCCCGTAGACGGGGATCGCCCACTCACCCGGCCAGCCGAGGTCGCGCTTGAGCACCAGCAGCCACACCGCGAGCGCCAGTACAAGCGCGATCTGCGCGCCGATGATGACCCGGCGCGATGGTCTTCGCTCGACCGTTTCCGTGGGAGATGTCTCAGCCATGATCGCTCGTGGTAGTAAACACTTCTGTCGCCCGCGCAATTCCCGCTTTCGCCCGCGCATGTGCGCGAACCTGCATGCGGAGGGAAGAGTGCGTCACGCGACGAAGGGGACTAGACAACTCACGCTGAGGAGGCGAACGACAGTGGCCAACCCAGTGAAGAGCGTGCTGGCACGCGGCGGCGCGGTCGTGGGAACGATGCTCGGCGAGATGGCCTCACCCGGCACCTGCCGGATCGTGCGAGAGGCCGGGTATGACTTCGTTATCTTCGACACCGAACACCACTGGCCGGGGCTGGAGACGCTCGCGTGGCTGCTGCGGTCCGCGCGTGACATCGGCCTGCAGGCCTACGTGCGTGCGCCGGGCTTCCGGGGGCAGTGGCCCGCGCGCTACCTCGACCTCGGCTGCAACGGACTGATCTTCCCCCATGTTGAGACCGCCGAGCAGGCGCAGGCGATCGTTGACCAGGTGAAGTTCCCGCCGATGGGCAAGCGCGGTCTCGGCACGAACATCGCACATGACGACTATGCCGCGAAACCTGCCGCGGAGTTCACCCGCGACCGCAACGCCGACACCTTCGTCGCGCTGCAGATCGAGACGGCGCTGGGGCTTGAGAACCGCGAGGCAATCTTCGCCACCGAGGGCGTGGATGCGGTCTTCATCGGCCCGAATGACCTCGCGCTGAGCCTCGGCCTCCCCGGCCAGCTTGACCACCCGACGGTGGTGCAGGCCATCGAGGACATCTTCGCCTCCGCTCAAGCGGCGGGGGTGGCCCCGGGAATGCATGCCTTCGACGTGGAGATGGCGCTGCGCTACCTCGATTCGGGCTGCCGCTTCCTCTGCTTCGCCTCGGAGGTCTCGCTCTTTATCCGCGCCAGCCGCGAGGCACTCGGGCGCCTCCGGGCGCATGATGCCCTCGGAGAGGGTGTCTCATCATGAGTGACCGGGTGATGGTGACTGCCAGCCCGTTCATCTGCCACGAACCTGAGGCTGGCGAGCCCCTGCGGCGGGAGGGCATCGAGGTGCGCCATGCGCCTGCGGGCGCCTGTGCGGACCGGCAGGCGGTGATCGAACTGCTGGCCGATTGCGCGGGCGTCATCGCCAGCATGGAGCCGTATGATGAGCAGGTATTCAGCGCGTTGCCGCAGTTGCGCACCATCGCGCGCTGGGGCGTCGGCTATGATTCGATCGACCTGCAGGCGGCCACGCGCGCGCGGGTGATCGTCACCAACACTCCGGGAGCCGTGACCGAATCGGTGGCCGATCAGACCTTCGCCCTGATGCTGGCACTGGCGCGGAGGATACCCGAGCAGCTATCGGTGGCACGCTCCCTGCAGTGGTGCACCGTGGAGGGAACGGAGCTGTGGCGCAAGACGCTCGGGATCATCGGCCTCGGCTCCATCGGCCAGGCGGTGGCACGTCGCGCAGCGGGCTTCTCCATGCGCATCCTGGCGCATGACCCGTATCTGCTGCCCTTCCACGTCGGGCGCCTGAATGTCACGCCGGTCTCGCTCGACCGCCTCCTGCAGGAGTCGGACATCATCACCCTGCACGCGAACGTGACGCCCGAGAGCCGGGGCATGATCGGCGAGAAGCAGCTTCGCATGATGAAGCCGACGGCGCTGGTGGTCAACTGCGGTCGGGGAGCGCTGGTGGATCAGGTCGCGCTGGCGCGAGCGCTGCAGGAGGGCTGGATCGCGGGCGCGGCACTGGATGCGCTCGAGTGTGAGCCGCCCCTGCCGGATGACCCGATCCTGGGCGCGCCAAACGTTATCATCGCGCCGCACAACTCATCAATGACCGCCGAGAGTGCCGCGCGGGTGAATGCGCTGGTGTGCGAGAATGTGATCGCAGCGCTGGCGGGAAGGCGTCCGCGTTTTGTCGTGAACCGAGATCTGCTCGACTGACATCATCACTTGAGCCTGCGGGAGGATGATTGAGATGCTGGACCCACTGCTGCGCCGCAGACTGCCGCCGCGAATCACCACGCCTGAGTTCTGGCCGGCGACTTTCGACCGCTTCGATGAGATCCTGTCGCTGGCGGATCACTGCCAGGTCGAGCACATCGGCACGTCCGCCGGTGGCCGCGCGATACATGGCGTCACCTATCGCGGTCGAAGTGGCGCGCCCACGCTGGGGCTCGTTGGCGGCATGCACGGGCATGAGCCGCAGGGGCCCGCCGTATGCTTCAATGTGCTCTCCGTGCTTGGCTACGGCCGCGACCTCAAGGGCAGTTCGTGGCCGGAGATCGTGGATGACATCAACTACGTGATCGTGCCCGTGGTCAACCCTGACGCCCGCGCAAGGATGCCCAACTCGTTCGTGGGCCTCGCGCGGCAGGACATCCTGCATCATGACGCCGGCCTGACGCTTGAGGGCGAGCGGTACGATCCGGCGAAGGGCGATTGCGACCCTGACGAGATGATGATCCTCGGCGGGCTGTTCAATGACGCGGGCAACCACGTCAACCGCGAAACCGATCCGGACAACATCCGCAGCCCGGAGATCGCGGCGACCATGGAGTTCATCGCCGACCACCGCCCCGACATCGTGCTGGAGTTCCACGCGCATGCTGCGCCGCCGCTGCTGATCCGCCCGACGAATCTCGTGCCAGAGGAGGTCCAGCAGCGTCAGCAGCGTATCTGTGAGGAGATCATTGACACCGCGCGGGCGGAGGATATCCTCTTCGACGGCAAGATCATCGCGTCGGAGAAGTGCAGCACGGGCCTGTACCATCACTTCGGCGGCTCGGTGCCGATCCTCTACGAGAGCCCGCAGGGGGTGCTGGACTCGAAGGCGCCGTGGTCGTACGAGCAGATCATAGACACCTGCATGTTCGTCGTATCGCGCCTGTGCGCGCATCTGACTGCGTGAGATAGACTAAGAAGGGGGAGAGCTGGATGCCCACCAGCGATTGGTTCAGAACGGCCGTCCACGACATTGACTCACCTGAAGGAGAAGACCGCCGCCGCGCGATCAAGGACATCGGGAAACGTGCCAAAGAACTGAGACGAGAAGAGCGACGGGACATAGCTCAGAGGCTCTGCGAACTCCTCGCTACCGACGATTGGGAACCCGTGCAGATGTGGGCCGCTTGGGCATTGGGTATGCTCGGCGAGGAGCTTGCCGTCGATTCTCTTGCGGCTGCCCTGTACGACGACAATCGCGACGTCAGGTGCCATGCGGCGCTCGCATTGGGACGCATTGGTGCGCCGCGAGCCGTCGCTTACATTGAGCAGCTTCTGCAGAATGATCCGGATGAGCTGACACGGAAGTACGCTGTCAGCGCCCTCGGCCACTTCTCATGGCGCCCGCAGCACGAGGATGCCCGCCAATTGCTAAAGTCATTTGCGGACGATGAGAGCATCCAGCCATCAGTAAGAGCCGCCGCTAGTGACGAACTCAGGGCAGGCACTGGGACTACTTCGCATCGTGTGACATGCGTGCAGGTCCGCATGTTAGATGTGCCACCTGCTGACGATCCAGGGGCTGTTGTAATTCCGGACGGCCCGCTTGGGCACGCAGTTGAGCGTCGGACCGTGACCACTCGTGTGCCTCAGCGTGATGCTCGTGCTAAGGAGGCTTACCGGCGCGGCGTCGGCACCCGATGCCAAATCTGCGGCGAAGCCGGTTTCAGCGCGAGAGGCGGTGGCACGTTCTGCGAGGTACATCATATTGTGCCGCTCGCAGCCAGAGGCTTCGACCGTCCACCTAACCTGCTCGTGGTGTGCGCCAACTGCCACAGGAAGCTTCACTACGCGCGCAGTTTGAAGTTCACGCCGGACCCGTGGTGCGAGCGACCAGAATCTGTTTCGATCAATGGGGATGTCTTCTCCATCGACTGGCGTGATGAGCCGACTGAAAAACGAACTACGTGACATGCCCGGGAGGAGCCGTACAAACATGCCTAAGCTCTGTGCTGACTTGGGAGTCGCTATTGTTCTTTCCGCCCTCTGCCTCTCCTGCTGCACCAGGCCCGGCCACGCCGCCGTCTACCACGTCTCGCACGATGGCGCGGCGGGCAATCCCGGCACGCAGGAGCAGCCGCTGCTGACGATCGCGGCAGCGCTTGAGCTTGCGGGCCCTGGCGACACGATCCGCATCGGCCCCGGACACTGGGCCGAGACCGTCGCCCCGACGCTCTCCGGTGAGCCCGACGCGCCGATTGTGCTCGAGGGCGAGCGGGGGCCTGATGGCGAGTGGCTGACGATCCTCGACATCGGTGTCCCGGTGAGCGGATGGGAGCCTGCGCCGGAGGTGGGCGCGGGCGTCTTCAAGACCAGCGCACTCGGCTTCGCCCCCTACTCCATGACGCTCGACGGCAAGCAGGTGCTGCGCATCTTCGATCGGATAATGGCCGACGAGCGTGGCTTTGCCATGCTGGCGCTGCCGACCGATGCTCCACCTGTAGACCCGTACAGCGGCTACGTTGAGGAACAGGGTTTCTGGGACGGCGTTGAGGTGGCCTACGGCGTGCGCGATGACGTGACTTACCTGCGCTTCCGAGAGGGGCGCGATCCGAGCGATGCCGATCTGCGCGCCGCGCCCGCCGGTGGCGGCATAATGCTCGATGGTGTCGCGCGCTGGACGATACGCGACATGCGCTTTAGCAACGCGCAGGACTGCATCGTGATCCAGGGTGAGAACGCGCAGCACAACATCGTCGAGCGGTGTTTCCTCAGCAACGGGCACAACCGGGTGGTCATCACCGGCGGCGCGGCGCACAACGTCGTGCGCGACAATGAGATGACGCTCAACTACTACGGCTACGACGACCCCGGCGCGTGGGGAGCGGCGGAGAAGAGCATGCACACCTCCATCCGCTGCCACGTCTACCGCACTTTCAAGACGATCCAGGGGCCCGGAAGCTCAGACGATCACGGAGTGCTGCTGCGACGGACCGGGCCGGGGAACGAGGTCTACGGCAACCACATCTACGCCGGCCTGATCGGCGTCTCCGTCGGCCAGAGCCCCGATACACGCGTATACCGCAATGTCATCCACGGCATGTCCAGCATCGGCATTCTGACCTCGGAGGATGCCGGGCGCGGGCCGGTGGACCTGCAGGTCTACGAGAACCTGGTCTATGACTGCAACATCAACTTCCGCCTGCACCACTACAACAACAGCCTGCCCGGTGAGCGCCGCGAGTTCCACTACCGCAACCTCTCATGGCAGCCGCCGGGCCTCGGCAGCCACATCTACGTTCACCTCACCTCGAAGGAAATGCCTGAGGGACGGGCGCATCCGGAGCTATACCTCTATCACAACAGCTACATCGGCGGCCTGCGCGGCTTCAGCCCCTCCGGATGGGCAACCGACGCGGATGGCCTCAAGGGCATCTGGCTGCTCAACAACATCTTCTCCGCGAGCATGTCGCTGGCCGGAAGCATGGTCTTCATGGGCGACGCAGCGATGATGGGGCCGGTGGATCACAACCTCGCGGTCGGAGCGATCAACCACGGTGGCGCCGAGTGGATCGGCCCCAACAACGTGGTCATCGAAGAGCCCGAGGCCATCTGGCCGCTGGACGCGATGCCCGACTATGAACTTGCGGCCGACAGCCCTGCCCGCGGCATCGGCCTCGACCTGTCGCGGCAGTTCGAGGTGATGGGCAGAGCGCATGAGGCGTTGCCCGGCATGGAACCGGGCTACTTCAGCGGCGATGCGCCTGATGCCGGTGCGCTGCAGTTCGGTGAGAAGCCGCCGGTGGAGTTGCCCTGAGGTCGCTCGCCATCGCTTCTGCTTCTACTTGACATGATTTCGCGGTGGTGGGAAGCTTAAACCTGCGTTGGGCGAGATGTAACGATTTGAAGGGTGAGAGGCGAACGGAAATCGTGAGGGACATGCTCAACGGGAGCATGATGGCACCAACGCGCATTGAAGCGCGATCCGGAGCATACAGAAAGTGGGGTCGTAAAGATGTTGAGGAAGGCGATGTTGCTAACGCTAATTGCTGTGGTGGCAGCGGTCGGACTGATGGGCTGCGATGGCGGGGATGATGGTGATGATGCTGCTCTGATAGGGACGTGGCAGCCATACATGGCCACCATGGACGGAACACAGGTTAGCCCGAAGGAGGCCTTCGGTCTGGAGGGCGACGATGCTGCAATGACCGCCCAGTTCGCGGCGGGAGGCGCGCTCACGATCCGCTACTACGATGACGAGGGCAACGAGACCGACACCGAAAACGGCACCTGGACCGCCGATAACGGCACGGGTACGCTCTCGGTTGGCCCAGATGACATTGAAATGAACTACGCCTTCGATGGCCGCGTGATGGTCATCACGTTCGAGGAGGATGGCGCAACCTTCGTCATCCGATGGGTGCCCGTGGCTGACCTTCCAGATAATGCCGCGGAGCTGGCCCGGACGTGGCAGGTTACGCAGGTGCAGGTTAACGGCGCCGTAGCGGACATGGCGGATTACTTCGACCTGCCGCCGACCGGAGAGGCTGTAGCGATGCACTTGCTGCCGGCGGGGATACTGAATATCTTTATCCTCGATGCCGACAACGAGATCATCGGCCATCAGCTTGCCACGTGGGCGACGCAGGGTGAGCTCCTGGTTGTTGACCCCGAGGACGCCCCCCCGATGCGCGGCGTCTGGGCCGACAACAATACTTCGGTAACGCTGCTCGACCCGAGCGGAGACACCCTGAAGCTCGAGCTGGCGCCATGGGCGCCTGAGGGCGAGCGCGATCCGGCGCTCGTCGGACAGTGGCGGGCACTAAGCGCCACGGTGAATGGTGCTCCCGCAGACCTGGCGACCTTCTTCGAGTGGGCCGCGGAGACCGACCACATGCAGCTTGGCCTGTCGGCTGATGGCACCGCGTCTCTTCGTGAGTTCACCGACGCCGACGACGTAGTCATGGGCTGGCTCGGCACCTGGTCCACCGCCGGCGATGTCCTGACACTCGGCATTGATGGTACGACCGTGGCCGAGTACGATCGGACGGGCATCACATTGACGCTTGACTTCACCGAAGGCGGCGACGAGATCACCCTCGAGTGGATCCTTCTCGCCTTCTGAGCCGACACACGGCGATGCGGTAGCAATGCGCCCCGGGCCATCACGGTCCGGGGCGCTTTTCACTTCGCTGGCGTATCTGCCTGCAGTCAGCCGATCTCCCTCTCGCGCTGGTGCTCCACCGCCCGGCGCACACCTTCGCGGAACTCCACCGTCGGCTCCCAGCCGAGCACGTCCCTGGCGTGAGACGCATCAATGCACGAGTGTCGCACGTCGCCCACGCGTTCAGGGCCGAGGATCGGCTCCTCATCGTAGCCCGCCGCGGCCGCCACAGCGTCGTAGACCTCCCGGTCAGAGGTCTGTACTCCGGTGCCGATGTTGATGATTTCCCGGTCGCCCCTCGTCAGTGCACGCAGGTTCGCCTCCACCACGTCGCCCACGAAGACGTAATCGCGCGTCTTATCCCCCGCGCCGAAGATCGTGGGCCGCTGGCCTCGGAGCATCATTATGCCGAAGATCGCGGTGACGCCCGCCTCGCCGTGCGGGTTCTGCCGCGGCCCGTAGACGTTCGCGTAGCGCAGGATCGTCCAGTCGAGGCCGTAGAGACGGCCGTAAAGCTGGATGTAGATCTCGCCCGCGAGCTTGGAGGTGCCGTAGTGGGAGATCGGCTGCAACGGCGCGCTCTCGGGGGTGGGCATCTGCCGCGTATCGCCGTAGATCGCGCCACCGGAGGAGGAGAAGATCAGCTTGCGGACGCCCGTGGCATGCGCGGCCTCGAGCACATTGATCGAGCCGATGATGTTCGCCTCGGCATCGTACTGCGGCTCCGCCACTGAGCGGCGCACGTCCATCTGGGCGGCATGGTGGCTGACCACCTCAGGCCGCTCCCGCTCGAAAACGTCGCGGACAGCTTCGGCGTCGGTGATCGAAACTTCGTAGAAACTCGCCGCGGGATTGAGGTTCGAACGCCGCCCGGTGGCGAGGTTGTCCACTATCGCGACTTCATGCCCCTCGGCAATGTAGCGATCCACGATGTTGGAGCCGATGAAGCCGGCCCCGCCTGTGATGAGTATCTTCATCTGTGCCTCCGATTGCCTGCACTTCCCGGCTGATACAGCCCCCCATCCTGCAAACCGGCGTCAGGTCGCGTCCGCGCCCTCAAGCAGATCCGTAAACTCCGTCGCGTTCTGCACCGCCTGCGCGTTGTAGTGGTTGTTGAAGAACACGTAGGTGTCCTCGGTCTGCTCTGCGAGAGAATGCACTTTCGGCACCCACTCGGTCAATTCCTCGCGCGAGTAGAGATAATTGTATCGCTCCCACGCCTCGTCATGCTGCCACCACTTCTGATAGTTACGCCCGTGAAAGCGCACATAGCCGATGCCGCTGGTCGCCTCCACCAGCGGCGGCAGCAGGCCCTTCAGTTGCGGCTGGTCCACGCAGCAGAAGCCGAAGGCCGCCTCGCGCAGAAAGTCGAAGGTCTCCTCGCAGACCCAACTGTCATGGCGGAACTCCACCACCACTGGAACGCCCTCAGTCAGCCGCCGGAAGCGCTTGAGGTAGTCCACGTTCGGCTGGCTGAGCTTGAAGCTCGGCGGGAACTGCGCGAGCACGCAGCCGAGCTTGTCCTGCTCCCGCAGCGGCTCAAGCGCCGCAATGAACTCCGCGAAGGTCGCATCATCCGCCTCGCCGCGATCATGTGTCATCGTCCGGTTCGCCTTGATGACGAAGCGGAAATCCTCGGGCGTCTTCGCCGACATCGCGCTCAGCGTGCCGGCGTTGGGCATGCAGTAGTAGGTGTAGTTGACCTCGTTGCAGCGGAAGTGCCGGGCGTAGTAGTCGAGAAAGCTACGCTTGTTAGTGCCCTCGGGATAGAACGGCCCCACCCAGTCATCGTAGGAGTATCCGGATGTGCCGATGCAGATCATGGTCGCTCAACCCCTCAGATGGACCTCACCTTGATACACAGCTCGCAAGCAGACGCTTTGCGTCGAGGGGTGCCGTGGAGGGGCCGCACGAAGCCTGAGCGTCGCTTGCGAGGGCTGAGGTCGGCCCTCTACCATCGTCTCATCAGCGGTGGACCGAGCAACCGAGTGGGCCGACCTCGCGCAGCTTGCTTCGCAACCTGCCCTCGTGCGGCCCCTCCGCCGGCAAGCGGCCGCATTTCGAAATGTGTGTTGCGGATAGCCCATGGATTTGGTTCATGCTGGAGTATTGCCTGCGGAGGCCCCGCAATCCTGCAGGCGACTCTGCAGGAGATGTCCCCCCGGCGGCGAAATTGGCTCGTCCCATGGCCGAAACGAAGCCACCAGCAGACGAGCAGGAGTCGCTTGAGGGCTGCATCGAGCGCGTGCTCTTCCACGCGCCCGACACCCAGTGGGCGGTGCTGCATGTACGCTGCGGCCCGCGCAAGATCACCTGCGTGGGCAATATGTCGCAGCCCGAGAGCGGCGAGAACATCCGCGTCTTCGGCGAGTGGGTCACCGACTCGCGCTACGGGCGGCAGTTCAAGTTCGAACGCTACCAGCTTGTCCGCCCCTCCTCCACCGAAGCGATCATCAGCTACCTTTCGTCCGGCAAGGTCGAGGGCATCGGTAAGGTGATGGCAAAGCGCCTCGTGGAGCACTTCGGCGAGGATACGATTCGCGTCCTTGATGAGCAACCCCATCGCGTTCGCGAGGTGAACGGCATCGGCGCCAGTCGCGCAGAGACGCTCACCCGCGCCTGGCGGCATCACGCCCGCATGCGCGAGGTGATGCTCTTTCTGCACGCGCATGATATCGGGGGGGCCATCGGCGCCCGCATCGCCTCCACCTTCGGCGACCGCACTATTGATGTGATTGAGAAGGACCCCTACGTACTCGCGCGGCGCATCCGGGGCATCGGCTTCGCGACAGCGGACCGCATCGCCCGCTCGGTCGGCATTGATGAGCGCGACCCCTCGCGCCTGCAGGCGGGGCTGGTCTACTGCCTCCACGACGCCACCGGTGAGGGCCACCTCTTCCTGCCCGCGGATGTGCTGCTCGAGGAGGGGCGGCGCCTGCTGAACGTGGAGGGCGAACTGCTCGACCTCGCGCTCAAGCAGCTTGAGGACGCCGGCGAGGTGGCGATCGAGACCGCCTCGTGGGGGCGCGCGGTATTCCTCCCGGAGTTGCTGGAGACCGAGCGCGAGGTGGCGCGCGAAGTGCGCAAGCTTGCCTCAGAGACGGTTCCGGGGGCGCCTACCCCCGAGCAGACGCGGGCGTGGCTGGATCGCCGCGGCGAGATGGAGGGTGTGCCGCTGTCGGATCAGCAGGCGGCGGCGGTAGCGGGTGCGTTGTCGGGCCGCATTGCAGTCGTCACCGGCGGCCCCGGCACCGGCAAAACCACCACCGTGCGTGTGCTGGTGAAGGCCTGTGTTGCACTTGGGCGGGAGGTTGCGCTCGCAGCGCCCACGGGCAGAGCCGCTCGGCGGATGGCCGAACTGGCCGGCGCCGATGCCTCGACCATCCACCGCCTGCTCGCCTGGGACCCGTTTAAGGGCGCGTTCACGCGCAACCGCGACCACCCGCTGGAGCTTGACACGCTGGTGATCGACGAGTCCTCGATGATCGACCTGCCGCTCGCCCGAGACGTTCTGCGCGCGCTGCCCGATGATGCGCAGATCATCCTCATCGGCGACGCGAACCAGCTTCCCAGCGTCGGCCCTGGCAACTTCCTGCGCGACCTCGTCGCCTCCGAGGCGGTACCCGTCTTCCGCCTCACGGAGATATTCCGGCAGGCCGCACAGTCCCTGATCGTTGAGAACGCGCACCGGCTCACCCGCGATCAGAAGCCGGTGCTGGTGCCGTGGCGCGACCGCTCCGGCGAGGACTGCCTCTTCGTCCATGCAAAGGAGGCGGAGCGTGGCGCGGAACTCGTGGTGCGGGCGGTGACGCAGGAGGTGCCGAGGCTGGGCATCGAGCCCGACGATGTGCAGGTGATAACGCCGATGCATCGTGGGCCGCTGGGCGTCAGCGAATTGAACCGGCGGCTGCAGGAGGCACTCAATCCGGAGAGCCCGCGCAGGGCAGAGGTGCGCTACCGGGACATGACGCTGCGCGAGGGCGACCGGGTGCTGCAGGTGGTCAACAACTACGACAAGGAAGTCTTCAACGGCGAGATCGGGCGCGTCGTGCAGATCAACCTGAAGGACAGGTTCGTAAACGTGCTCTTTGATGACCAGTCGGTCAGTTACGACCAGCAGGACCTCGATCAGCTTCAGTTGGCCTACGCGATGACGATACACAAGTCGCAGGGTAGCGAGTATCCCTGCGCGGTCATCGTCATGCACTCCACGCACTACATCATGCTGCGGCGGAATCTGCTTTACACCGCCCTCACGCGTGCTCAGAAGCTCGCGGTGATCGTCGGCAACTCGAACGGCGTGATGCGCGCGGCACTCAACACCGACGAGCAGCGCCGCTACACCCGCCTGACGGAGCGCCTGCGGGATGAGGCCCCGCTGCAGGGGCAGGCACCCGCCCTGGACGTGTAGCACCCGCGCAGGCATCAGCGCCGGCGACGGCGAAAACCCTCATGTTGACGGAATCAGACCCCGGGTTGTGAGATGACATGACACAGAAACAGTCGAGTCAGCGGTCGCTGCTAAGCATTGAGCCACCTGAGGCGATGGCCTCAGTGCCCGGCACGTGGACGATCACCATCAGCGGCGTAAGTGTCGCCGAGGGCGGCATCGTCCGCATCGTCTTCGGTGGCACGCGCGGCAATCCGAGCGACTGGACGCGGCCTCAGACGTCCGATCCGGAGGCGCGCGAGTACGTCAGCGGCCGGCGCAGCGGCGGCGGATCGCTCACCGTCACCGTGCCACCGGGCGAGGAGTTCCGCGGCCCGGCGATTGACCTGACGGTGCTCGATGCGCCGCTGGCTGAGGACGAGACGCTGACGGTCATCCTCGGCGACACCTCCGCAGGCGGGACCGGCTCCACGCCGCAGAGCTTCTCTCAGCCGAACAAGGTGGTGGAGGTGCTGGTCGCGGAGCCGTCCGGCGGCGACGGGAAGTTCAGCAAGATCGGCGAGGCGACGATGAACGTGACCGGCGGGCCGATGGATACGATCCGTGTGCTGGCGCCGGCAACCGTCCCGGCGGGAAAGCAGTTCAGCATCGCGCTGAAGGCCGAGGACGTTCAGGGCAACGTGGCCTCGATGTACATTGGCGAGCTTTCGCTGGAGATCAGTGACACCGAGCTTGTCACCGGCCCCGAGAGCGTCAAGTTCGTCGGGCCGGGCGGCGTCATGATCGTGGATGGCTTCAAGGCCTTCAGCCGCGGCCTCGTGCGCATCATCGCGGTGGACAGCATCAGCGACATCAAGTATGTCTCAAACCCGATCCTGATCACCAAGCACGACCAGGCGCAGCTTTACTTCGGCGTGATCCACGGCCACACCGAGCGCTCCGATGGCGTCGGCACGGTCGAGGACTACTACGCGTGCATGCGCGATGACAACCGCCTCGACTTCGGCGCGGTAGGCGATCACGACCACGAGCATGAAACCACCGACGCCGACTGGGAAGTCATCCAGCGCGTCACCGCGGAAAGCAACGATCCCGGCCGCTTCGTGACGCTGCTCGGCTACGAGTGGGCGAAGTGGCGTCGCAACGGAGACGGCGACCGCAACGTCTACTTCGACCGCGACGGCCTCCCGATGCTGCGCTCGAGCGACCAGCAGTACCCGCGGCCATCGGACCTCTTCGCGGGACTACGCGAATGTGACTGCCGCTCGATCGTCATCCCGCACCATCCCGCCTCGAACGGCAACTTCTGCGACTACTCGCAGCACGACCCGGCAGTAGAGCGCCTCGTGGAGATCTACTCCTCGTGGGGCAACTCGGAGTGCTCGATCCACGATGGCAACCCCTACCCGATGCGGCCGGCGGGTCTGCCGCAGGGCGGCTTCGTGGACGTGCCGATGGACAGCGGCGAGGTGCCGGAGGGCTTTGTGCAACGCGCGCTGGAGATGGGCAGGCGCCTCGGCTTTGTCGGCGGCGGCGATGACCACCTCGGCCACCCGGGAGATCCGGTGAAGACAGGCGCCGAACCCTTCCGCTACGCCGACGGCCTGATGGGCGTCTGGGCGCCGGAACTGACGCGCGAGGCGATCTTCCAGGCGATGTATGAGCGGCATACATACGCCACTACCGGCGCGCGGATGATCGTGCTCTTCCGGGTGGCGGATGCCTTCATGGGCGATGAGGTGCAGGTCGCGCAGCGCCCGGAGCTTGCGAAAGCGCGCACGATTGACGCGTTCATCGCCGCCGAGGCGAAGCTGGCGCAGGTGGAGATCATCCGGAACAACGAGGTGGTACACTCGCTGCGGCCGGAGGACAGTGACCTTACGCTGGAGTGGACGGACGAGGACCCGCTGGAGCCGCTGGCGCTGACGCCGATAGACGGCGGCCCTCGCTTCGTCTTCTACTACCTCCGGGTGCTGCAAGCGGACGGCCAGATGGCGTGGGCAAGCCCGGTGTGGCTGCTGCTGGGGGACCACTGACAGGCACGAACGCCTGTCTTACGCGCAATACCTGGCGCCCCCGGTTCGTAGGACACGTTGACGATCGCGACGCTCCGCGTCGCCCCCTGCGAGGGCGCAGGGGCCACAACGGCAAAGACTGCCGCATATCGTTGGAGAGGTCGGCCACCGTGCCGACCTGTGCCGTCGCCGTGCATCTCGCCGCTGCCGTAGTCGTTCACGTGCCACGGGCGCCCCCGCCCGTGGGCCGTTCGGAGAATCGGTGTGCACGGAACGACGCACGGGCGCGGCGCCCGTGCCACATGGTGATCGAGTCATTGCCTGTCCGACCTACGACATCGACGCGCCGCCATTGCCCGGCACCCTCAACCCATGCGCGCGCAGCAGCGCCTCATCGGCGAGGATCTCTCGCGCCGGGCCGCTCGCATGTATCCGCCCGCCATCCAGCACCGCCACCGTATCGCATAGCTCCAGCACCAGCGC
>LSQX01358817.1_pt2 | contig 18646 bp, 14 predicted proteins | sample 654561 | NCBI WGS metagenome assembly LSQX01 (sample SAMN04489861, study PRJNA283612) | anaerobic digester metagenome | isolation source: 4 biogas reactors fed with cattle manure at either 37C or 55C with and... | place: Denmark: Kongens Lyngby | collected 2014
TTCGGTTTTTAAAACATCGAAAATCTTTTTTTCCAGCGGCCGGTCTATGTCTTTGATCTGTATTACGGAGGACACATCCTTGAGGATTTCTTCCGAACGGGTGATCCCGTTGACGATAGTGATGCCTCTTGTGCGTTCATTGCGCTGAAAGTTACTCTGTGTGACAAGAGTATCTTCGTAGAAGGAAAAAAGCACACGGGAAAGCTTCCCCGGCAGCTCGGTTCTTTGATAACCTGCGGCAAGAAAGGTCCTTTCCTGAGGGGACAAAGTTATTCCGAGCGATTTCTCCAGAAGCGCCACTCCGACATCGGTTGTGCCGCCGGCAGTGAAATCGGCAAAGGCTTCGTTGAGCTTTGTGCTGATGGTAATGGAAAGCTCCGCATCGAAATCATATACGGAGCGGACTTCGGCTGTCGCCTCCGTCCTTTTTTGCTGTGTGGAATTTGCGTCCTCCACGAGAAAATCGCGCTCCGCTTTGATATTTTCGGTGGCAATCATGCCATGGCGATATTCAGGAGCCGGATTGTACACGCGAGGAGCAATAATGAAGGTGAGCCCTGCGCAAAGGAAAATGGCGATGGCCCAGCGCTGAAAGGTGATATTTTGCAAAAAATCGAAAGACTTTTTGAATCTGTCCTGCAAATTTTTAAACGGAGCGGAAAGTTTTTCCGGTATGGTTTTAAAAATACTCATTTCTTTTTTTCCGTTTTATTTCCCGTATCCCAGACGGCGTAGGCCGCGATTATATCGGCCACCAGCGGATGACGGACCACATCGAGTTGAGAGAAATTGACGATGCGGACCGCACTGATCTTCTTCAGGATATTACTTGCCTGCACCAACCCGGATGACTTGTCCGCCGGGAGGTCTATCTGGGTTATATCTCCCGTGACGACCGCTTTGGAATTGAATCCCAGACGGGTCAAAAACATTTTCATCTGTTCCGGCGTCGTGTTCTGAGCCTCGTCAAGAATAATAAACGAATCATTGAGCGTTCGGCCGCGCATGAAAGCCAGCGGGGCGACTTCAATCAGGCCTTTATTGATGAGCGTCGAAGCCTTTTCCATATCGACCATATCATAAAGGGCGTCATACAGGGGGCGCAGGTAGGGGTTTACCTTTTCGGCAAGGTCCCCCGGCAGGAAGCCCAGGCGCTCGCCTGCTTCTACGGCGGGCCTCGTCAGTATTATACGCTGCACTTTTTTGTCCAGCAGCGCCGAGACCGCCATCGCCATGGCCAGATAGGTTTTACCCGTGCCGGCAGGCCCGATGGCAAAAATCATGTCGGCATGTCTCATCGCCTCGATGTATTGACGCTGTACGATGCTTTTGGGGGTAATGACCCGTTTTTTTGAAGAGATGAAAACCGTGTCCATGAATATACGCGCCAGATCATAGTTAATATCTTCACTCAGAATCCTGTGCGCGTATTCGAAGTCGGAGATGTGCATCTGCCATCCCTTTCCCATGATCGAATACAACTGGGTGAGCAGACGCAGGACCCTGGAAACGGCGATATCTTCTCCGGTTACGGTGAGGTGGTTGCCCCATGGCCTGATTCTGACAGGCTCGAGCTTTTCAATCAGCTTGAGGTTCCTGTCGTGTTCCCCGCAGAGAAATTTAAGTAAATTCTGGTCGGCAAAGGATATCTTTTCCGAACGTGAATCTTGTACCGGTTTAATCAAAAATTATCTGCCTCAAGCTGTTGAAGTTTCCCGAAACTGGTCGGGGTCGGCTCCGGGCACAAAACAGAAACAAAGTGCCGCGCCCGGAAACAGGGAATTTTTCTATCATCATGAAACGTCGATTGCAATATCAATTATCCCTGTAAAAACAGGTGTGCGAAGACTTTTGCGTTACCCAGCATATTGTCGATCAGGCAGTTTTCATCCGGCTGATGGGCGTTCATGTCTGTTTTGGACCAGACGGCTGCCGGGTAGCCTCTTCTTCGCAGATAGGCGGCCACCGTGCCGGCTCCCACGCCGCCGGGGAAAGGCTCGAGTCCGTAAACTTTTTCGATTGCCCGCTCAAGGGCGGCGACAACCGGAGCGTCCGCGGGCGTCGGCGGGGCCGGTTCGACATACTGATGAGGGGAGACTTCTATCTGTACGGAAAACTCCTTTTCGACTTCCTTCGTGATTTCTCCGATCGCGACCATAACATCCGCCAGAGTGTATTGCGGCAGTATGCGGCAATCCATGTAAAAGATGTCTTCACCCGGAATGGTGTTGATGTTGCCGACGTTCGCCTCTTTTTTAGTAGGCTCAAACGTGCTTGCCGGCGGGTCGAAAAGAGGATCGGAAGCATTGAAGATGTCCCGCAGTCTTGCAAGCTTCGTGACAAGATGCGAAGCGGCGGTAAAAGCGTTGACGCCTAACTGTGGCTTGCTGCCGTGGCATTGTTTTCCCGTGGTTTTAAACTCCAGCCAGAGGATGCCTTTTTCCGCGATTTCAATTAAAGAGCCCTCCGGGTTTCCGGAATCAGGAACGACAATCAGATCATTTGTGTCGAATATCTTTTCCGGCAGATCCAGAACATGGTACAGTCCTTTCCCACCGGAAGTTTCCTCATCTGCTACAAAGAAAAGGTTCACGGGATGCACCGGTAAAACACCCTCATCCATTAACGCCCTGGCGGCGAAAATGGAGGCCACCATGTCTTGCTGATTATCCTCCGTGCCGCGTCCGTAAACGCGGTTGTCTTTCACATAGGCTTTGTACGGGTCGCTGCTCCAGAGGCCGGGCTCGCCCGGCGGAACGATATCAAGGTGGGTAATGACCCATATGCGGCGCGAGTTGTCCCTTCCGGGGAGCTGTGTCAGAAAGTTGGGCCGCAGTCCGCCCGTAACGCTGCCATCCGGCGCATCGAAATGCCTGAATATCGAAAATCCCATTTCTGTGAGAAGCTTTTTCAAAAGACGGGCTTTGAGCATCTCTCCGTCTCCGCCGTTTAACGGACCTACGGCGGGAACGACAGTGAGCTCTTTTTGGAGATCTACCATAGCGTCGCGGTATGTGTCTATCCTGTGTGAAATTTTCTGGAATACATCGTTCATCAGTTTTTATCCTTTGACAGAGGCTGAATAAACACGGGCTTTCCCCAATCATCCGGTATCGGGCCGAAATTTTGAGTGTCGCCCAGAATCAGCGTCATTCTTTTATTTTGTTTCAGATACTTGCGGGCCACCCGCTTTAAATCTGCCAGTGTCACCTCTTCAATCTTCCGGGCGTAGCTCGTCAGATAATCGGCGGGCAGTTTTTCAAATTCTATGACCATCTGCCGGGCGGCGATACGGTGTGGGGTCTCAAATGAAAAAATCAAGGCGTTGAGAAGCGATTTTTTCGCCCAGTCCAGTTCATCTTGTTTGATGGAGCCTGAGGCTGCATCACGCAGGATGTCATTTATCATACCTCCGGCCCGGAGAGTCGAGGCTGTTTTGGTAAAAGCGTAAGTTCCGAACACGCCGTAGCCTGAACGTGCCCGGTAAAAACTGCCGGCGCTGTAAGCCAGACCCTCGTTATTGCGAACCGCGCTGAAAATCCGGGAAGGAAACCCTCCGCTGCCGATGATGAAATCGAGGATCGAAAAAGCGTAGAAGTCAGGATCATTGTGACTTGCGGCAAATTCGCCGCTGATCAGCGTGGCCTGGGAAAGGGGCTTGTCGATAAAAAAGAGGCCGTCCGCCTCCTTCATCGGCGGCGGCGCCGGGGCATCGGCCGGGCGCGGGCTGAACCAGCTGCCGAAATGCTTTTGTACCGCTTCGATCGCCTCCCGGCGGGAAAGGTCTCCGGAAACAGCCATTACTAAATTGGCGGGGAAATAATACTCACTGTGAAAAGAGATCAAGTCTGCACGTGCTATATTTTTAATGGAGGCGGGCGTGGCGTAGCGTCCGCGCGGGTCGTCCGGGTAAAGCAGGCGGTTGAATTCACGGAAGGCCAGAGACTGCGGGTTGTCTTCGATACGCCTTAACTCTTCGAGTTTTTGCGACAGGCCCAGCTGAATTTTTTCCTTTTCAAAGGCCGGTTTGCGCATCATTTCCGAAAGCAGATGAAGACATTCGTCCATATCCGATTTGAGAAAGGAAAAATCAACGGAAACGTTTTCAGAAGATGTGGAAAAATAAGGGGAGGCGGCCAGAAAATCGAGGCGCCGGTCCAGTTCGGCACTCTTGATGCCGGCTGTTCCGCCCGTTCTGAGTAAATATGCAGTCAACTGGGCCAGGCCTTCCTTTTGTGGCGGATCATATATGGAACCGGCCCTGATTGTGGCGGATATGGAAACCAGAGGCACTTCACGGTCAGACATGTAAAACACTACGATGCCGTTTTCCAGTTCGATCCTTTCAGCCAGCTGAATGGAAAACTTCAGTGGGGGATATTTTATTTTGTCCGCAGGAACAAGTCGTACATCCGCTTTCGCCGTCGAAAAAAATATCGCAGGCAGGAAAAAAAACAGCATGGCGATGAACAGGTAACGTCTGATTTTATTTTTCATTTCGTATCTCGTCAGTTTTTTGGGCAGCGGGTTTTTTCAGTACGGCAACAGTACGATTTTGAGTCGTCAGGTATTTTACCGCGGCCCGCTGAATGTCGGCGGCGGTTATCTTGTCAATTTGTTGCGTATATCTGGAAAAATAACGGTAATCACCCAAAAGCAGTTCATAGTAGGAAAGGGTGGAGGCCAGGTCCGAATTGGTATTGAGGCCTTTTAGATAAGCCATTTTCATTTGATTTTTTGCCCGGGTCAGCTCTTCGTCCGTGACAAGTTGCGTCTTGAGATTTTCTATCTCCTGAAAAATTGCCGCGATGAGCTCGTCGTTGGTGTGCGGGTGGCGCGGAGCGGCGAAAAAGGCAAAAAGGTTGGGGTAACGCGAAGCAGGCAGACCGTTGTAAGCGGAAACCGACTCGGCAATCTGGCCGTCCAGGACAAGCTTCGCATACAGACGACTGGTTCTGCCTTTTGTCAATAATATTTCCAGTACTTCAAAGACGTAATCATCGAAAGCGGGCGGCGCGGGTTTATGAAAGCCGATGATTACAGAAGGGTTGGCGTCAAACTCCACCTCTATACTGCGCTCTTTTTTTTGCGGTGGTTCGGGGGTTATTTCGACCGGCGGCACATCACTTTTGGGCAACTTGCCGAAGTAGCGTTCGATCAGTTCGAGCGTGGCGTCGGGATTGATGTCGCCGACGACGGCGATAACTATATTATTCGGGTTGAGGTATTTCTTATGGATATGGCGAAGGGCGTCCTGGCTGATAAAGGTCAGGTCTTCGGTTGTCCCCAAAATAGGCATACCGTAGGGATGAACCTTGTAGGCCGCGCTCATGAAAGCTTCGTAGAGCCTGCCTTTCGGGCTGGTTTCCGTCCTTTGTCTTTTCTCTTCCATGACCACGTCGCGTTCCGTGTAGAATTCACGGAAAACCGGGTTCATCAGGCGATCGGATTCAATGCGCGCCCAGAGTTCAATTTTATTTGCAGGCAGACTGACATAATAGCTGGTGATATCCTGTCCGGTGGCCGCATTCATTCCAGTCGCGCCGTTTTCCGTATAAAGACGGTCTATTTCATTGGAACGGTAGTGGCGGCGGTGTTCGGCCTGTAGTTTTTGCAGTCGTGCGACAAGTTTATCGACCTTGTCCGTCTGCGTCTGGTCACCTTTCATTTTTTCCTGGTCCAGCTTGCTGCCGGTTTGCTCAATGCGCGCCAGGAGATCCTTTTCTTGTTGATAATCTATTGCACCGATTGTGGTTGTTCCTTTGAACATCATGTGTTCGAGAAAATGAGCGGCTCCGGTCTGTCCCTTTACCTCATCGACCGCCCCGACGCGGTAGCGAATGTAGAGGGAAACCGTCGGACTGAATTTTCTTTCCAGCATCAGTACGGTCAGACCGTTATCCAGTTTTGTTCTGATCACGCGCTTTTCCAGATCGACCGCACGGGCGGGAACTGCGCTGACAGTCAAAAGCAGTCCTACAATGAGTGCGGCAAGTTTATTTGGGATCCGCATGGTCAACCCCGCTTTCATGTTTTTTCGGGAAAAAACGGAAAAACGCGTAAAGAATGCCGACTATGCAAAAAAGGATGATAAAACTGGAGGAAAAGAGCATCATGACAAATTCTAAGGGGTTTGTCATTTTGAATGAGCCTGTGAGAAGATTGACGCCTAAAACTAAAAAAAACAGCGACAGCAGAAGAATGACTATGTTTTTGATTACAGTGAGCATTTTGAATTCCCTTATCGTTATATCGATTTGAGCCCCGCCTTGATGCTTCTATACGCCTCATAAGTGAAATCATCATTGCGGCAGCTCAAAAGAGAGTTGTTATGATATAGAGGTTCATGACGAATGTCAAATGGCGAACGGGCCACTGCTTCAGGCCACATTTTTGACCCGGGAATCGGGGAATATTCGGCAAGCACAGGTTTGGCTCCGCATTCGGCCACAAATTCAATGGTTTGAACGACATCCGCGGTTTTCTGCCCGGGAATCCCGCAAAGCAGATACACGCCGATATCGTCTGTTTTGTAACCGGCGTTTTTAAGCTGCAAAACCGCCCGGCGCAATTCTTCGTTTTTAACCTTCCCGCCTGTTTCTTTCTGCAGGTAAAAATCCGCCGTTTCAAAACCGAAGCGTATGGTTTTAAACCCGGACTGATAGAGCAATTCGCTCAGATGATCGTCTATTTCTCTCAAATGCAGGCCGTTGGGACAATGAAAACGACACGCCAGCCCCCTTTTTTTTATTTCAGACAGAAGAGGAATGATCATCTTTGGCGCATCCACCAGCAGAGCGTCGTCATAAAAACTGAAATCGGTAACGCCGAAATTTGTGTGCCAATGCTCGATCTCGTCGGCTACTTTTATCGGGTCGCGTCTCAGGAATCTGCTTTGCAGAATATGAGACACGCAGTAACTGCAGCGGTAGGGACAGCCAAGCGATGTGGTGATCGGAACCTGATCGATACTGCCGATCAGGTCGTAAGCAGGGTATGGCAGGGCATCCAAGTCATCTTCCTCTGGGTTGAAGATCGTCTTTTCGCCGAAGAGTTTTTCAAGAAGCTGTAAAACTTGTTTTTCTCCCCGGCCCGAAATTACATAGTCGGCGCCGGAAAAAGCCAGGGCATGGTCCGGGCACAAAGATGCATACTTGCCCCCCAGCACTATGGGAGTGCCGGGAAGCGTGTCCCTGATGATTTTAACGGCATCAAATACCCCCGGATACCAGTAAGTCATCATCGAGGTCATCAGCACCAGGTCTGTGTCCGTATGATTCAAAAGACGGTCGCGGAAAATATCAGGGTCGATTCCGTAGCGGCAGTAATTGCGCGACACCATCTTCAGCGCGGCCGGCTTTTCGATCACTGTGCGGAAAAAGCGGCCGTGGCCGTAAGGATGCCGCCTGGGAGCCTTTTGGTATTTGTGCATCATTTCAGGACAGTGCGGATCCAGGCAGTCTATATATGACACGTGATGACCGTTGGCGCGGACAAGCCCACCCAGATATAAAAGCCCCATCGGCTTGATCCAGAAATCATACGCCGCAAAGTCATAAATCCAGGGATTGACCAGAAGAATTTTTTTGCCCATGCGCGGCTTCTAGCACACGGCCCAGTTATTTTCAAAACATACAAGACAAAGCCAAACACAGGAAAAGCGCATCAGAAAATGCAGGTTCATTTCATTGACCACAAATTCAAACCAAAAAAGCCATCATCCGTGTTTAAACAGACAATGGCTTTTGGTTGTTTATAGTTTTGGGTCAAAATCAGACATGCTTTTTTTGCGGCGGCTTCAAAGTTACCAAAATGATCACCGCAACGACGAGAATCACGGCCGCCAGAGCGAACGGAACAAAAAACGAACCGGTCAATGACCTGAGCTGACCGCCTGCATAGGGACCACAAAATCCGGCGATACCCCAGGAAGTAAAAAGCAGGCCATAGTTCGAACCCTGGGCGATTGCACCGAAGTACTGCAATGTTGTAGCGGGAAACAAGGTAAACATGGCACCGTAGTTCCACCCGATCACGGCGGCGACCGCAGCCAGAAAAACGGCGCTCGCGCCGGCCGGAAATAACAGCAGCATCGCACCAATCTGCAAGACAAACAAGATGACGAAAATTTTCTTCGTTCCTGTTTTGTCCGCCACGGGACCGATCAAAACGCGGACCAGGGCGTTGAAGACGGCCAGTGTGCTGGGGGCTCCGGCAGCGGCCATGGCAATTTTCTTTGCTTCAGCAGAGGGGATTTGCGCCGCAGCATCGAGCGCATTTTTGGCCTTGTAGGCCAGTGTCATCGCATCGATGCCGTGGGCTGCAATCAGTCCGATAACCATCAGCCCGGCAAAGGAGCCGCAAAAGTAGGCGACCCACAGCAGCCAGAACTGAGGGGTTTTTCTGGTTTCGTTATAGGTGTAGTCTCTGTATGCTTTGTGTCCGCCTCCCCCTAGGTCAGTCTCCGGAGGTTTATATCCTGCAGGCTTGTACCCCTCAGGTGGCACTTTCAGACATAGCGCGGCCAGAACAACCATAATCCCCATCGCGATGCCGACATATTTAAAAACGGGCAGAGCGCTTCCGTTTCCAATGGCCGGTGAGTTAATCATATAAGTAGCCATCGGAGCCATAATGAAGGAACCGAGCCCAAGTCCGACGACGGTAAAACCGGTGGCCAGCGCGCGACGGTCAGGCCACCATTTAGGCGCAGTGGCAATAGGGGGCAGATATACGCATCCTCCGCCGAATCCGGCGATGACGCCATAGTACAGATACAGTTGATACAGTTGATTTTTGCCTGCAGCTTTTGCCGCGTCACCGCCGGCCGCCAGCACAGCCGGATCCGGAGGGGCGATGGTGGAAACCATGAAAAAGCCGAAGGCCATAATAATACCCCCGATAAAAACAACTATTCCAGGACCGAATCTATCGCTTAATCGTCCGGCGGGAAAGGTCATCAAACCGAAGATTAAACATATCACGGCGTAGGCCAGAGCCACCTGGGGTACTGACCACCCGAACTGCGCCTGCAGGGGTTTGATGAATACGCTGAATGCATATAACAGCAGCCCGCAGGTAGTGCTCCCCAGAAGTCCTCCCAGCAGGGGTATCCATCGTGGAAATGTAGTTTGTCCTGACATTGTGCACTCCTTTTTTATCGTTTATTTTAAATACTTTTTACTTGTGTGATTTTGTCGGGCGGATTTTCTCTTTTTGATGCCCAATGACTTTCAGGCTGGGTGACTTATTGGAAATGATGAATTGAAAAGAGCTCCCTTTTCCCAGTTGCGAATAGCCGCGAACATAAAAAAAGTTAGGCTGGCTGTCAAGAAAATCTTGAATGTAAAAACCGTAATCCTGCACCATACTGCAAGACGAGACGCCCCGTAGTTTTGCGGCATTCCCTGGTGTGCTGCACCCATCGTAATTTGCATGCCTTCTTGGGGGGCCTGTTCACAAAAAGGTATGAATTTATTTGTAATATTTTGACTTTACCAAGAAAGAATCTGCCGACACACTTCAATGGAAAAACCCGGGCACCCGACAGTCGATATCAACTGCCTGGTGTCCGGGCTGGTATCAGAAAGGACAATCCGTCTTGAATGCAGCAATGCGTTCTACGCAGCGGGCATGGAAGTGAAAACACCGCGCGGATCAACTTGGGTCCGGATCACCTCCAGGGCCTCGGGGGTGACCAGCTTTGTCTCCGGAATTTCTCCCTCTGGTTTGAGGAGCTCAAAACCTGTGAGCTGCTGGGCCAGTTCAAACGTGACACCGGGGGTGAGCGATTTTACACGCATCCGTTTGTTGACCGGATGAAAGTCATAGACGCCCCACGGACTGATTACCGCAGCGGGGCCGTTACCGATCAGTCCGGCTTCCCGGCGTGAATCGCCACCGCTCAAATGGCCCACGGAGGTAATGAAATCAACCTTCTCCGGGAACTTTTCAGGTGTCTGAAGCCCCACCAGCACCATCTTTTCCGTGAGAGAGGAAAGATCGTTGTTGCCGCCGCTGCCGGTCATGCGGACCTTGGGTTGGTGATAGTCTTTGCCGATCATGTGTGTGTTCACGTTACCGTACATGTCCACCTGTGCAAAACCAAGAAACCCGATGTCCACATAGCCGTTATAGCATTGTGCAAAGGAGTAGGACATCTCCATAATGGTGGGAGATTTACGCCAAGTAAAGGGGCATCCGACCGACCAGGGCATGTCGCCCTCGATCGGGTCCTGTCCGCCTGATTCATAAACCAGCGTGATGTTTGGGGCATGCGTTTTCTTGGCCAGAATACCTGCCACCATGGGAATACCGGTTCCGATATAAACGATGGAATGATCTTCAATCTGCTGTGCAATAATATACGCCAATGTCTCCAGGGGATTGGCGGGTGCGTTTAAGTCTTGCATAGTTGCTCTCCTGTATTAATAATAAATCCCGGAATCATGCTTCAGGGTATATTCTTCATATGAAAAATCGATGTCCTCATTGTCGCCCTCCGCCGCCTTTGTCTGCCGGCGTGCCTCGGCAATCCACCTGGCGCCACCCAGCTTCTCGACGAACTCGTACTGATCCTTGACGCCCAGGATCCACTCGTCACAAAATGCCTTGTTGTTTTCTTCGGAAGCTCCGCCGAAACGCATGCATTTTTCCCACCACTGGCGCGGCCAGTAATAGCAGCCGGGCATGCTGCCGGGAAGCGCGCCGAAAGGCATTTCGACCACTGCATCGACGTAAAAGAAGGGGATAATCTGTCCTTGCTTGTTGTAGCGGATGTCATTTTCCGGCACGATTTCCTCTGCCGTGATGATTAGCTTGCGGGCCGCTGCAGCTGTGGCCAGGTCGTTTACGGCCGGACCGTAAATATATGCGTTGCCGTATTTGTCCGCTGCGTGGCAGTGAATTACTGCCACATCCGGATAGAGAGCCGGAACAAATACACATGGGTCTTTGTCTTCCTTCAGTGGGTGCTGCACTACCTTGAGGTAAGGATTGTAGCGCATCAAGTCGCTTCCCAGCATCTGCTTGCTGAAAACACCGGGAATACCCAACTGGGCGGCCTTGAGTCCCTGTGCAACTCCTCCGTGACTCCACTCGGAAAGAATCTGTATTTTGCCTGCCTTGAGCGCGCGGTCATAGACTTTGTCAATTCCACGCATCTCCGCACCGGTGTAAGAACTGTGTGAATATTCGACCAGTCCGTAGGTGATAAAAAAGCTCTGATTGGTGTTGGGGGCTCCGATCATTTGCAAGTTCTTCTTACCCTGGCGGATAATTTCATGAAATGCCTGGTGGGCGGTACGAACATAAGAAAATCCTCCATCCGTGATAATATCGCCGTCTTGAACAAAAGTTTTCACCGCCTCGCCAATTGTCATGCGCTTGTCTTTTTTGGCGCGCTCCTTTTTCAAATGCGCTTCGCGCGCCGATTCGAAATCAACCAGCCGGTCCAGTACGGATGTATCACTGAGCCGGAGGTTCTCAACCGCCTCCTGGTTGTATAGATATTTTGCCACGCCTCAAACCTCCTGATTTATTCCCCCAATCCCTTTCCTGCACTTTCTTCGTCACACCATACGCTTATCCTGACCGTCGGTCAAGTTTTATCCTGTCCAAATTTGATCCAGGCGACTTTGCAGTAAGCGGTTTTCCAGAGAAAAGAGAATTCGGGTCATGCTGGAAGGCATTACCCGGTGTGTTTTTACAGAAAGAACTTGAAGAGCTTGAAAATAGTTGCTAGCATACGCAAACTTTTGGACGGGATGCATCCATCATGCGTGCAGTGATTCAGCGAGTCAGCCGGGCCTCCGTCGTCATAAATTCTCAGTTATATTCAGCTATTAATCAGGGGTTACTGGTTTTGCTGGGCGTGGAAAAAGACGACTCCGAAAAAGACGCGGACTATATTTTTGAAAAAACCATCAATCTACGCATCTTCGAGGATGAGCAGGGCAAAATGAACCTCTCCCTTCTCGATGTGGCAGGCGAACTGATGGTCGTGTCGCAGTTTACGCTGCTGGGCGACTGTATTAAGGGTCGCAGGCCGTCTTTCACGCGCGCGGCCGAACCGGCGGCGGCCGCACGCCTTTATGAGTATTTTGTTTCCACGGCGGCCCCGAAAGTTAAAAAATTGGCTACCGGCATATTTCAGGAGATGATGGAGATTGAACTTGTCAATAGCGGGCCTGTGACCATACTGCTCGACAGCAGGAAAATTTTTTAAAATGACGGACAAAGACATCGCCATAGACAAGGAAGGTATCTGGTATTACCGCGGCGCGCACATGTTCCGCAAGGACATACTGTGCATCTTTTTTGAACATCTGAAGATTGATGAGGACGGAAAATATTTTATCGAACTCAACGGGGAAATCTGCTATCTGGACGTTGAGGACACGGCTTTTGTGGTGACGGCTGTCTATGAAGAGGATCAGATTCTGATTCTTTTGAGCGACGATTCCCTGGAGCCTCTTGCCCTGTCTTCTTTGCGCGTCGGCAAAGACAATGTCATGTACTGCACGATAAAAGGCGGAAGGTTCGTCGCCCGTTTCACTAGAAAAGCATATTATCAACTGGCGCAGATGATCGAGACGGACGGGACTGAAAACAGTTTTTTCATTCGTTTCGACGGCTGTAAATACTATATTACAACAAACAATCAATGAGCTCAGACGGAGGTTATCATGCTCGACGATGTGGTCAAAGAATCTTTAACTTTTGACGATCTGCTTTTAGTTCCCGCCGCGTCGGACGTCCTGCCACGCGATGTCGATACAGCCACTCATCTGACAAAAAACATTGCGCTCAACATCCCGATAATTTCAGCCGCGATGGACACGGTGACGGAATCACAAACGGCGATCTGCATGGCGCAGGAGGGTGGACTCGGCGTCATTCATCGTAATATGAGCATTGAAAGACAGGCAGTAGAGGTGGACCGGGTCAAAAAATCCGAAAGCGGCATGATCATCGACCCCATCACGATAGAGCCGGACCGCAAGGTGAGCGACGCGCTGGCCCTGATGCACGAATATTCCATTTCCGGCGTGCCGGTAGTCAAAAACGGTAAACTTGTGGGCATACTGACTAACCGGGATCTGCGTTTTGAGGACAGGCTCGATCAGCCGGTAGCCAATGTCATGACCAAAGACAACCTCATTACCGTCAAATCCAACATTTCGCTGGAGGATTCAAAAAAACTCCTGCACCGTCACCGCATTGAAAAGCTCCTGGTAGTGGATGACGAATACCGCCTCAAAGGCATGATCACCGTCAAGGACATCGAAAAGATCAAACGTTTCCCCGACGCCTGTAAAGATTCCCTGGGGCGCCTGCGCGTCGGCGCGGCCGTAGGCATCATCGACCGGGAAGAGCGGATCCAGGCTCTTTTAGCGGCTGGTGCGGATGTGATCGCGATCGATACATCCCACGGACACTCCAAAGGAGTAATCGACGCCATCAAATCCACCCGGGCCAATTTCCCGGACTGCGAGCTGATCGCGGGCAATGTGGCCACCTCAGAGGGAGCCCAGGCGCTCATTGACGCGGGCGTGGACGCGGTGAAGGTCGGCGTCGGCCCTGGTTCCATCTGCACGACACGTATTGTGGCCGGCGTCGGGATAGCCCAGATGTCCGCTATCCGCGACGCTTATAAAATCGCCTCCCGCCACGGCATTCCCGTTATTGCCGACGGGGGCATCAAATATTCGGGCGACATTGTCAAAGCGCTGGGCTGCGGCGCGCACGCAGTGATGATCGGCGGGCTATTCGCCGGCACAGAGGAAAGCCCGGGTGAAACTATTTTATTTCAGGGTCGCAGCTACAAGGTCTATCGTGGCATGGGTTCACTGGAAGCCATGAAAATGGGCAGTCGTGACCGCTATTATCAAGACGATATGGAGGCGGCTGCCAAAACCGTGCCGGAAGGGATAGAAGGCAGGGTGCCTTTTCGCGGGTCTTTGTCGTCGAGTGTCGCACAGCTCATTGGCGGCATGAAGGCGGGCATGGGCTATGCAGGCTGTAAAACAATTCCCGAACTGATAGAGAAATCCAGATTTGTGCGCATCACTTCCGCGGGGCTCAGGGAAAGCCACGTTCATGATGTCATTATCACTAAAGAAGCGCCGAATTACTGGATTGATTAACGCAGTATGAAGAACGCCAATTTTGTCCATCTACATGTCCATACACAGTACAGCCTGCTCGACGGGATGATCCGCCTGGAGGATCTGTTTAAAAAAGCCAAAGAGTTCGCCATGCCGGCGATTGCCATCACCGACCACGGAAATATGTTCGGGGCGATTGACTTCTACAGGCAGGCTAGCGACCACGGCATTAAACCGATAATCGGCTGCGAGCTTTACGTGGCGCCCGGCAGCCGCTTCGACAAATCAGCCTCCGCCATCGGCGAGGCCGCGCGTCACCTGCTGGTGCTGGTCAAAAATATGCAGGGATATAAAAACCTGATGAAGCTCACCTCCGCCGCGCACATAGAGGGGTTTTACTACCGTCCCCGCGTGGACAAGGAGCTTTTGAGGGAACTGTCGGATGGGCTTATTGCCTCGAGCGCCTGCCTGCACGGTGAGGTCGCCTCGCACATTATCCGCGGCAACATGGATGAGGCGCGCACGGCCGCCTTGGAGTACCGCAAAATTTTCGGCGAGGACAACTTCTATCTGGAAATCATGCAAAACGGCCTGCCCGAGCAGGAAATCGCCAACCGCGGCCTGATTGAACTGAGTCGTGAACTGTCCATTCCGCTTATCGCCACCAACGACTGCCACTACCTCAATGCCGAGCACGCCGAGGCGCACAACATTCTTTTGTGCATTCAAACAGGCAAAACCATCGACGATACAGACAGGATGTCCATGTCGTCGGATCAGTTTTATGTGCGTTCCCCTGAAGAAATGCAGACGCTTTTTTCGGAGACACCCGACGCGATTGACAACACCGTTTCGATTGCCGGGCGCTGCAATCTGAGTCTGGAATTCGGTAAATTTTATCTTCCGAAGTTTGAAATCAAAAACCCTGAAGAAACACTTGACGACTACCTCGACCGCAAGGCGGTCGAAGGGCTCGAAAAGCTCATGCCGTCGATCATGCAATATCAGACGGAAGATGAGGACTCAGTCAGAGAAAGCTATTTCCGGCGCCTGCGCACAGAGCTGGAAATCATTAAAAAAATGGGGTTTGCCGGCTATTTCCTGATCGTTTCCGATTTTATCAAGCACGCCAAACACAATGGCGTTCCCGTGGGGCCGGGCCGCGGCTCCGCCGCTGGGTCTCTGGTGGCCTACGCAATACGAATTACGGATATCGACCCTTTGCGCTACGGACTGCTGTTTGAGCGCTTCCTGAATCCGGACCGTATCAGCATGCCCGATATTGATATTGACTTCTGCCAGGAGGGCAGGGGCAAAATCATCAAGTACGTAACGGAAAAATACGGTCATGACAAAGTCACCCAGATCAGCACTTTTGGAAAAATGATGGCCAAGGCGGTCATCAAGGATGTCGGCCGCGCCCTGGGCATTTCCTATGCCGAAACGGACCGTATCGCCAAACTGGTGCCGAATGTGTTGAATATAACACTTGCTGAAGCCTTTAAAATGGAGCCACGCTTTGACGAAGAGCGCAAAAAGAACCCGCAGATCGACAAGCTTCTTTCAATGTCGCTGGTTCTTGAAGGGCTCAACCGCCACTCCTCGATTCATGCCGCCGGTATTGTCATCTCTGACGCACCGCTGGTTGAAAGAGTGCCGCTTTTCAAGCCTAAAGAAGACCTTGTTTCCCAATATTCCATGAAAGACATCGACAAGGTCGGTCTCATCAAATTTGACTTTCTGGGCCTCAAAACGCTCACCGTAATCAATGATGCGTTGCGCTTCATCAGGAACACTCACAATATAGATATTGATATCAGGAACCTGCCGCTCGATGACAAGAAAACATATCAGCTTTTGAGTAAAGGGGATACAGACGGGGTCTTCCAGCTCGAAAGTTCCGGCATGAAAGACCTGTTGATCAATTTCAAGCCCGACACGATCGAAGACGTCATCGCGCTGATTGCCGCCTACCGGCCGGGGCCGATGCAGATGATTCCCGATTTCATCGCACGCAAGCACGGCAAGCAGAAAATCACCTATGAGTTGCCGCAGCTGGAGCCGATTCTGAAGGAAACCTACGGCATCATACTGTATCAGGAGCAGGTGATGCAGATTGCCAACCTCATCGGCGATTACACCATGGCCCAGGCGGACACATTGCGCAAGGTGATGGGTAAAAAGCTGACCTCCGACATGGAAAAGGAAAGGCCAAAATTCCTGGCGGGAGCAAAAAAGCTCAAAATAAATGAAAACAAGGCTAAAATCATCTGGGAACAGATGGAAAAATTTGCCGCGTATGGATTCAACAAGTCCCACAGCGCGGCATACGCGATGATCACCTACCAGACAGCCTATCTGAAGGCGCATTATCCGGTTGCTTTTATGGCCGCGCTTCTGACGAGTGAAAAAGACAACCGCGACAAGGTTATCCGCCACATGACCAACTGCCGCGAGATGAACATCAGCGTCTTGCCCCCTGATATCAATGAATCACAAAATGATTTCAGTGTCTTCGGTGAGCATGTCCGCTTCGGCCTGGGGGGCGTGAAAAATGTGGGTGAAGCGGCGATCGAGTCAATTATAAGTACTCGCTCTGAGGCATCATTTACCTCATTCATGGATTTTCTGACGCGGGTCGATCTGCGCAAGGTCAACCGGAGAGTTATTGAAAGCCTGATCAAATGCGGTGCTTTCGATTCCCTGGGTGCCAGCCGCAGGCAGCTGATCGAGGCACTTGACGCCGCGATGGAAGAGGCACAGCGTCTTCAGAAGGCGCAAATGAGCAACCAGGCGAGCATCTTCGACCAGATCGAGGGCGAGGATGCACCTGTGTTGAGCGGTCAGGCAGGATATGTCATTCCGGATTTGCCCGAATGGGAGCGCAAGGAGCTGCTGGCCGTGGAAAAAGAGGCACTGGGCTTTTACATATCCGGCCACCCGCTCGACAGATATGCCGACAGATTGATGCTGGTCAGCAATTCAGATACCGCCAGGGCGAAAACCAAAAAAGACAGAGAAGACCTGACAATTGCCGGAGTGATCAGCTCTCTTGCCGAGCGGCTGACGAAAAAGAAAGACATCATGTGCAACGTCGTCCTTGAGGATCTGCACGGAGCGGTGGAAATTATTTTCTGGCCTGATGTGTACAGAAAATATTACGATATTCTCCACACGGACGAACCGGTCGTTATCCGCGGCAATACTGACGTGCAAAGCTCCAGGGAAACCGGTGAGGAAAAAATCAAGATTATTGCTCAAGAGGTGACTTCGCTGGCGGAGGCAGTAAAAAATCCCTACAAAGAGGTCCGTTTCATGGTCGATGCCAAAAAAATCACGCCGGACGATATAAATGTCTTGCATGAGACATTAAAAAAATACACAGGCAAATACGATGGATACATACATATTCTTAATGAAAAAAGTGAAACAATCGTAAGCCTGGGTGAGCAGACCAGACTAGATATCTGCGACAGGCTCCAACGCGAAGCGGACTTAATACTGGGGGAGGGCAGCACAGTTTATCGTTAGACGGGCGAGGGGCCCGTGGGAAGTAAGATGGACTATCAACAGGGTGATAAATATACAATCGAAAGTTATCAACAGTTTTATGACTTAATATGAATTATGAAGAAAGAGTCTATAGGTCTTTAATAAATAAAACTAACTTAATTTCCTATCAGGTCCGTATTTCAGAAAGCGACCTGTTTATATCTTCAGATTCCGACCTCAGTGACAAGGCGTTCGTCTCATTAGAAAAGCATCGCCATCATCTGGAATCCTATATCAGAAACAAGCCTGAATTTAAAACAACCCTCCTTCCGATGCCGAAAGACAGTCTAGCCCCCCCGATTGTACGTGACATGATGGACAAGTCCGCAATATGCGGGGTAGGGCCGATGGCCTCCGTTGCAGGAGCCGTCGCTCAATTTGTCGGACAGGATCTTCTTGAGCTGACAGACAGCCTGATTATCGAAAACGGCGGTGATATTTACCTGAAGTCCCGAAACACTCTGACTGCGGCAATTTTTGCCGGAGAATCAACTTTAAGCAACAAGGTGCATCTTATCGTAAAACCGGAGCAAACTCCTTTGGGCATCTGCACATCTTCAGCTACCGTAGGACCTTCCTTAAGCTTTGGCAGAGCCGACGCCGTGTGTGTCGTGGCCAAAACAGCGACGCTTGCCGACGCCGCCGCCTCCGCTGTCGGTAACCGTGCGGAAGGCAGGGGCGCGATAAAAAAATGTCTTGATTTCGGCATGAGCATTCCCGGTGTGATCGGCATTGTGATTATCGTCGGAAATGATATCGGTGCGGCAGGAGACATAGAACTGGGCTGATGCCTATTCCGCTGATTTCGCCACCTGATTCCGAGGGAATCCGCCATGCGATTCCGAAGGATGTCGCCACCCCCTTAGTCGGAGCGTAGGGACGCTGGTTTTTCGTTGTTTGTCATAACTTGTTTGTCGGTGTCAAGTCGGCATATTTTTTTCGAAGCGACCCTCCTTTCAGATTTATTTTGTGAGCATTATGTACCA
>LSQX01125463.1_pt1 | contig 18644 bp, 10 predicted proteins | sample 654561 | NCBI WGS metagenome assembly LSQX01 (sample SAMN04489861, study PRJNA283612) | anaerobic digester metagenome | isolation source: 4 biogas reactors fed with cattle manure at either 37C or 55C with and... | place: Denmark: Kongens Lyngby | collected 2014
CTCACGGTTTGTGTATTGTTTAGTTATCCTCACACACAATCTCTGGTATGTTTACAAAAAATATTTTTATAATATATTAACGATAATTTAATAATTCTATTGTTTTTTATTTAAAAATTAGTTAATTTATTTATCTTTTTTGTTATTTTTCAAAATTTCATTATATTTCTCCCTATTTAGCAGTGTGCTTGCAATATGAACTAATTTATCCTTTGCCAAAGATCTTTTATAAATTTCATCTTGCGAGTAATATCGCCTTTCAAGCTCTTTAATCAAAGTCAAATTCAAACTCTCTAAGTCCTTTTTTATTAAAGAATTTCTATGTTTCTTCAAACTTTCTTTCAGCTCATTGCATTTATGCTTAATGCTTTCATCAGCAGAATTTGCATTTAAATTTTGCAAAATGTTTGCAAGCTCAAATTCTGATGTAGTTTTTAATAGGATTTTTGAACTATCGAGGAAAGAGCTAAAATCATCAGCTAAATCGTCTGTTTTTTCTAAAAAATCATTTAATTGGTGGTTTTCAGCCCAAAGGGTCGCAAATCTGAAAATTAAGGAGCTATCAATAAGCTCTTGAACAAAATCACCCAATTTGATCTCTGGAATAATGCTATCTGGGATAATGCCAGCTGACCCATATACTTTTCTGCCGTTTTTTGTGTAAAAAACTGTGTCTTTTGAAATAGATTTCTCAGCATTCTCTGGCTTTCTTTTGCTGTGATCTAATTTTTGAATACAGCGACCTGAAGGAAGATAAGTTTTAGCTACTGTGATTATTAGGGCTTTATCTAAATCCAAATCCTTCTCCGTTTGGACCAAACCTTTTCCATAAGATTGCTCTCCAAGGATAATCGCTCTGTCCAAATCTTGGAGGGCGCCAGCAACAACTTCGCTGGCGCTGGCGGTCATTCCATTTATAAGCACTGCTATAGGGATTTTTATGTCAACTGGATCATCTGCTGTTTCAAACTCATCGTCATTTCTGGCGTCTTCTTTTCCCTTGACGTTAACTATGCTTGTATTTTTTTTAACAAAGAGACTGCAAAGCGTAGCGGCAGAACTAAGCAGTCCGCCGCCATTATCCCTTAAATCTATTATTAGCCCTTTTAAATCAAAGATATCTTTTAGCTCATCGAATGCTACTCGAGCCTCAGTGCTTAAAGAATAAGAAAAGTCGACTATTTTCAAATAAGCAATGCTATCTTGATAAATCGAATAGTAACAAAGATCATCGGGCCAAACAAATTTCCTATTTAAAACCGTCTTTATAGTGTCTCGAAGATTATTTCTTAAAAGCCAAACATCGCATTTAGTGTCATTTCTGCCATTATTATATTCTTCTATGGAATCAATTGGCTCTTTGTATATAATTGTGGAGTCTATTTTATAAACAATATCACCAATTTTCACACCTTCTTCTTCCGCAGTCGAATTCTTAATAACTTCAGAAACAGTTATCATCCCGTCTAAAACAAAAGCCTTAAACCCCAAGTAAGTATAAATTCTACCAGGCAACATTTTGTTAAGCTCGGGATACCTGTCGTCAAGAACTGCTGTATAAGGATCTAAAACAGACAAAGCCCCTTCAATGCTTGCATCAACAAACTCCATTGGGTCAAAGTCCAAGGGATAATCGGATACTATTTCGCGAAAAAAAACACCCCAGAGTTCAAAGGCATCTTTCACTGCATCAAATTCTTCATCGGAAAGCGAAAGCGAATGCAAATGCAATGGTAAGAATAAAAGAGCAATCCAGCAGTATTTTAAAAGACGTATAAATGGCTTCATTATTTAGCCCCGGCACTTTTTAGGAGGGAAATAAGCTGCTGATTTTTCAATTCTTCTGCAAGTTTTAAAGCAGTTTTTCCTTCTTCGTTCACCTCGTTTATATTAGCTCCTTTTTTAAGCAGGACGCTGGCAAAATCAATTTTATTCGCATCGATTGCAATCATAAGAGCGGTAAGCCCATTTTTAGTTTTGACGTTTACGTTAGCTCCTTTTTCTAAAAGCAAATAAAACAAGTCGCTGCTTTCACCTTGGACAGCGTGCATCAAGGGTGTAAAGCCGTCATCAGCTTGTTGATTTACAAGCACAGCTTTTTCTATTAGATAGCGTGCAATGTCTGTATGTCCAAACTCGCAAGCAACGAGTAGCGGGCTTACTCCGTCATTGTCTTTGGCATTAATATCGGGAGAATATTGCATTAGCATTTTAACTAATTCAAGATTTCCGCTCGCTGCAGCAAGATGGAAAGCAGTTTTATTCATTTCACTTTCTTGATTAACCGAGGCGCCTTTTTCAATTAGCTGCGTTGCAATGTTTTGCAAGCCGTGAAAGCAAGCATACATTAAAGGTGTAAAACCAGTGCTGCTAACTGCATTTATATCAGCACCATTTGACATTAAATATTGGGCGCTTGTGTCCATACCATAAGCCAAGGAAAGCATAAGCGGGGTCATATCTTCTATTGATTTCGCGTTAATATTCGCGCCAGCATCTAAAAATGATTTGAGAATAGAAGTCCGACCCAAAAGAGCAGCAATATCGAAAGCGGAAAGCCCATCTTGATTTCTTGCATCTATATCAGCTTTTTTTTGCAGAAGCAAATTCACAACTGAGCTATCGGAATATTGGGCAGCAAGGTAGAGCGGACTTTCGCCATTAATCCTTTTTGCATTAGCATCGGCATTCCCTTCAATCAATACTTTTGCCATTTCGTCATAACCTGATTGAATAGCAAGCATTAAGGCAGTTGAGCCGTCATCGAGTTTTGCGTTGGGATTTGCTCCTTTTTCCAAAGCACTTTGAACTTTGCTCAGCTCATTTTTAACTACATATTCTAAAAAATCTTTTTCAGAAACCGAGCAACTTATTAGAAGAATAAAAATAAAAGAAAGGGGTATAAATTTTTTTAGCATTCTGTCCTCGCAATAATGAATTTCATTATATTAAAATATAATAACGTTTTAAATACAAAGAATAGTGTATTTTTTTCTTATTCTGAGCTTCTTGCCGATGAACTTATATTTCATTTTTAAATTCTATTGATTTTTATTAAATTAGTTAAGAATTTTATGAAACAATTTGATATTTTACAAAAAAAGTGAGATTAAAGATTAAATATTAAGCCGCCTTAATCTTGTTTGATGTTTGGGTTTTTGGTAGAAAACAAATTGTATTAATACGAGAACAATTAAATAAGGGCTTATTACTTTAAATAATATTGTTTTTTTACAAAATAGCAAATGATAACCTGCTGGTATTAATTTTCATTAAAAAAGTAAACAGCTATGAAAAAAAAGTTAGTTGGCTGGGAAGAAGCAATTCTAAAAGTCCTCGAAAAGCACAATGGCAAAGCAACTTTAAAAGAAATATACAACGATGTTCCTAAGCTAATTCAAGAAACAAAAGCTAAGAACATTGAACATAACATCCGAGGCTATTTAAGAAGGCTGAAAACCGTAAAGTCTTCTATAAAACAAATCGGGCTGTCAACTTATGCCTTCACTGATTATCAGGCTGAAAATAATCTATTTGAGCAAATTACTAATAAAAGCATTAGTAAGGAAACAGATGCTGGCACAGACTGGAAGGCTAAATTAGAAAAAGCAAAAGTTCATAGCTTTATACAGGGTTGCTTAATCGAACTTGGGAATTTCAATGGCTATCAAACCTATACCCCTGATAAAAATGCAGTTTTTAACGGGGTTAAGCTGTCTGAATTAATTGATTTTCCAAGTTTACCAAAGTTTACTTATAATGATATTATGAAAATAGTCGATAGGATCGATGTTATATGGTTGAAGGACCGGTTCCCTATAAGAACATTTGATGTAGAAAATTCTACCGATTTTTCAAAAGCATTACTCAGAGCATATCAGCTAAGATTTTTCAAAGCAAAATTTATTTTAGTTGCAGATATAAGCAAAAAAGATATATTTGAAAACAGAGTAAATATGGAGCCATTTGTAAAAATTAAAAAAAACGTGTATTTTCAATCTTATGATGATGTTTATCAATTATATAAGTCTGCAGCACTAAACAACAAGCTAAATAAAAAAAGTAAAATATTTTACGGTAATTATGGATAAAAAACTACTAAAACTTATTAATTGGAGCTGTGATATTTACTCGGAACTAAGCGATTCTTATGTAGACGGCTTATTAGAAGATGTGCTTTGTTTTTTAGGCTTTAATAATTTACTTTTTGATAAAGCTGATGAAACTTTTTGCAATTTCTTGACCGGTGCGCTCTCCTTGCGCTTTGATGAGTTTATGTTATGTAATAGCAAGGAAGATCTTTCTGAGTTCTTTGGGAAAGCAGTTGGCTACATTTTAATGCACGATAATTCAGAGCTAACTATGTTAGACTATTTTGGTTAGTAAATAGAAAGAAAAACAATTATTCAAATATACAAGGAAAGCAATGAGAACAGTAAAAGTGCCTCGCGGAACAGAATTAAATTGCAAAAATTGGCAAATCGAAGCCGCTTACAGAATGATCCAACATAATCTTGACCCTGAAAATGCAGAAAAACCAGACGAGCTAATCGTTTATGGCGGTCTCGGCAAAGCAGCAAGAAATTGGGAATGCTATGACGCAATAATCGAAACGCTAAAAAATCTTGAGCCAGACGAAACTTTGCTCGTGCAATCGGGCAAACCCGTTGCAGTAGTGCCTACTTATCCGCTTGCTCCAAGGGTGATTATAGCAAATTCAAATCTTGTGCCAAAATGGGCAACTTGGGATGAATTTAGACGTTTAGATAAACTTGGCTTGATTATGTATGGACAGATGACAGCAGGGAGCTGGATCTATATCGGAACGCAGGGCATTTTGCAAGGAACTTATGAAACTTTCGCAGAACTGGCTCGCCAGCATTTCGGGGAAGATTTACGCGGTAAATTCCTGCTTACCGGCGGAATGGGAGGAATGGGTGGCGCTCAACCACTTGCAGCTACATTTGCCGGCGCTGCCTCGATTACAGTTGAAATTGACGAAAAACGTATTGACAAACGCATTCACGATGGTTATTGTCAAATGAAAGTTCATTCAATCGAAGAAGCACTGAAAATAATCAAAGAAAAAACTGCTGCAAAAGAAGCTTGTTCAATCGGGCTGGTCGGCAATGCCGCTGATGTTTTTTCTTATTTAGCAGATAATAATATAATCCCAGATATTGTTACCGACCAAACAGCTGCTCACGACCCTTTAAATGGTTATTATCCCTCGGGTTATAGCAAAGAAGAAGCAGACAAATTAAGAATAGAAAATCCAGAAAAATATCTCGAAGAAGCATACCGCTCGATAGCCACACACGTTAAAGCAATGCTAAAATTCCAAAAGAGTGGTTCAATCGTTTTCGATTATGGGAACAATATACGCGGAATAGCAAAGGATTATGGAAACGTTGACGATGCTTTCAATTTTCCGGGCTTTGTGCCAGCTTATATCAGACCTCTTTTCTGCGATGGGAAAGGCCCTTTCCGTTGGGTTGCACTTTCTGGAAATCCAGATGATATTCATAAAATTGACAAGCGAATTAAAGAGCTGTTCCCAGAAGACAAAGCGATGCACAAGTGGATTGACCAAGCGCAAAAGCACGTTGGTTATCAAGCACTTCCAGCTCGAATTTGCTGGCTTGGCTATGGCGACAGAATGAAAGCTGGATTGCTTTTCAATGAAATGGTGAAGAGCGGCGAGGTATCGGCACCAGTTGTTATTGGACGCGACCATCTTGATTGCGGCTCTGTTGCCTCTCCATTCAGGGAAACCGAGAGTATGAAAGACGGCAGCGATGCTATTGCCGATTGGGTCTATTTCAACTTTGCTTTGAATGCTATTGGTGGTGCTTCTTGGGTTTCGCTCCACCACGGCGGAGGGGTAGGTATGGGACTGTCGCTTCACGCCGGTATAGTTGTTGTTGCAGATGGAAGCGAAGAAGCGGAGTCGCGTTTGAAAAGAGTTTTAACTTATGACCCAATGCTTGGCATTATTCGTCATACTGACGCTGGCTATGAAAGGGCAATTGAAAACGCCAAAAAGTTTGGCATAAAAATCCCGATGATGAAGTAAGATATTTCTTTCGCGCTGTCATTCCGAGCGCAGCGAGGAATCCAGAGAAGAAAATCCCCCCGACCCCCTTTTTCAAAGGGGGAAACTTCTTTTTAGGAGAAAACATAGAACAGTCCTGTGTCCCCCGCTGGCGGGGGCAGGGGGTGGATCTTTATATATTATAATTACTTAGTGCTTTTTTTAGTGCTAATTTTTAATAAATGTTTTTCTAAAACACAAAATTTTGATAACAAAGAAATTAATCCACCCCCTTTTTCCCCCGCTGGCGGGGGACACCTTATTCTTCACCTCCAGACTTCTTTCTTCTGCTTTCTGTAAAAGGGGGCAGATCTTGCTTTAGATGTGCCACACCTTCGAGGTGTGGCACATCTTGAACTACTTCCCAAGTTCAAATGGGAAGTAGCTCAACTATTTTTTTCTAATGGCTTCCTGTGTTTAATCAAGATTCGTCTATAAACTTCTTTACCATTTATTGTAGCATCGCTTTTTCCACCTTGCCAATAACCACCGTCCATTCCAAATTCATTGCGTCTCGACCAGCCTACTATCTCAAACTGCTCTGGACAATATTTATCTAAAAAACTAACTGGAACACCCATCACACCCTCATAATCACTTGGAATTGCAATCGTATAAGGCACCTCTATTGCATCGTAATTGTCATATTTTTGGTATCCAATTCCTCTAATTTCTTTATGTTTGCTAAACTTTATATTTTGTTCCATTGTCATTAGCCTCAACGGGTGATGACGCCTGCCATGGTCAAGGTTGGTGAACCAAACTACATTTCTAAATTTGACAAGCCCTGTTTCAGGGTCGTAAACACCCTCTGCGTATTCTTTTATAAATGGATTATAAAAGTAAGCATTTCCAGCCTTGAAACCATTTCCCAACCACATTTTATTATCTTTTATGAGCGGAAAAACCTCCTTATATGTAATAGCATTCATACTTCCGATAATCAAAAATTGCTTTTCAGCCTCCACAATCCAAGCTAAAAACTCTCGAAACAAGGAAAAAGGCGGGTTTGTGATTATCATATCCGCTTCGTCTCGCAGCTTTTTTATTTCTTCGCTTCTAAAATCGCCATCTCCTTCTAAATATTCCCACTCCAAATCATATATATCAATTCTGCCATTCTGATTTTTGTCCCTTGTCAAAGTGAAAATTTTTCCGTTTGTTTTAGTTTTATCGTTATCAAATTGTGGTGCGCTGCTTTCAAAAAGTGTTGGTTCATAGTCAAATTTAACGTTCTTGCTTTCTGGTGCATAACTTGTGCTAATTAATTTTTTCAGTCCAAACCGCTCAAAATTTTGTGCAAAATATTTAGTAAAGTTACTCCATTCAGGATCATCGCAAGGCAGCAGAATTGTTTTTCCGCGGAATAGATCTTTATTGAAATCCAAATAAGCATTTACTTCATTTTCGATATCGTGATATTGAGTATAAAACTCGTCATACTTCGCTTTTTTTGCTTTGGTTAAATTTCTATTTCCCGACTCTACATTTTCCATATCTTCCCTTAATTTTATTTTTATACAAATATAGTAAAAATAAAAGAAAAAACATTATATTCCCAAATTCAATTTTGGAAGGAGAAGGAAACAAGGGGTTGCAACCCCGATGTAGTGTAGCAGCGGCTTTCTTTCTCCCTTTTCTCCGCCAGCGGGGGACATACTTTCTTTCTCCGCCAACGGAAAAAAAAATGGGCTTCCATCTTTTTGCTGGAAACCCATTTTCTTTTCTATACCTTGCCTGCTATTTGATAATTAGCAAACTTCTCGTTTCGGTATAAGGACCTGAAACCAACTTACAATAATAAGTTCCAGAAACTAAACCAGATAGATTAAGATTTACAGCGTATTCTCCGGGCTTTAAAACTTCAGAAAGAGGTTTGGCAACGACCTGTCCTTTTGCATTAATAATGGATATTTCTGTCCAACTTTCAAGTGCCACGGAAAACTCTAAATTCGCATTTGAGCTCGTAACTGGATTTGGATTAATTGGAGCAAAGCTATAAGTTCCGCCTGTATGCACAATTTTACGTAAATCGTTTATACATACTGGCTTCAACTCTAAATCATTCGATGTGTTTGTCAAAATAACGCAAGAAGAGCCAAGCGCAGTAATTTCATTTCTTATCGTAGCAAACCCAGATGTATCGCTCTGAGTTGGTAAAAATGTGTTGAATGTAAGGTGGAACAAGTCGCCGTATCCATCAATGAAATTTGTAGGACCTTTTGCAACTATGAAGAATGTGATTTCTCCGATTAGATCATTAACAGAAAGATTTTCAATGTTAAAGCCATTTTCAATAAGAGCGCCAAGCTTAATTTCACCTCTATCAACTTTAAGGAAGCCGTGGTCAAAATTTACTTTAACCTCAAGCTCTTGAATCTGAGCAAGCGAAATATCTTCTCCATTATCTAATCTTATGCTGGCTCTAACTTTTTGTCCTATAATAGGATTTTTCGATTCAGCAGAAATAAAGACAGAAGTATTGCGAGTAAATTGCTCGCCAAGACCAGTAAGCCCTGGAACAGCCAAGATTTCCGGCATTTCCAAAGAAGTATTTCTTACAATTAAATCTGCTGTGTGATTGCCTATTGAAATGGGCTGATATTTTACAACAATAGTTCTCGATTCGCCCTCTGGCAATGTGAAGCCAAGCGCATCACTTGGGTTTCTAAATGTAAAGTTATTTTCTAACTGGCTTATTTCCAATTCAGTTACAACTAAATCGCCTGAGCCAGTATTTACGATTTCGCAATCAATATACTCAATATCATTAAGGCAGGTCCGAGCATAACCGCCAGTTGCAGTAACGCTCTGCGAATAGCCATCTCCATTCCAATTTGATGTAACGTCAGCTTCGGCATCGCTTGAGCTTCGCAAGCTTGCTGAGTTGTTTCCAACATGGGCAGCAACAAATTGTGCTGGAAATTGGACAGATTCGCCTTCTTGCAGCACTATTGGGAACTCTAATGCGAGCTTGTTGTATTTAAAACCTTCGCTTCCAAAATCTGCCCAAGCAGAAGAAATTGCTCCTGCGTTTGGCAATGTAACAAAATCAAATATTGTTAAGGAGTCGCCATATTCCCAGGCTTCGTTAATAAAAGTAATTGTTCTTTCATTTGGACTGTCGAAGTCATCTACTATTGTAGTTCCAAAGTCATAATCGCTTGTAGCAATTCTTGGCAAAATACCAATACCTTTTAAAGTAGTTTCGGTTTCACTTCCGGCAGTATTATCGTAACGAATAACAAGCTCATACTCGCCAGGCTCGCTTGGGAGGAAAGTAACGGGAACAGCTGCTGTGCCGTCAGCTGGGATAGTCATATTTTTAAATAATTCTCTATCAAACTTGAAAGCACTGCCTCTAAGCTCAGAAACAATTTGAATATCAATGATTTTCACTTCTTCGGTTCCATTGTTTTCCAAGTGAATAACTTCGTAATCTGCCTCGTATGGCTCAACTGGGAAATTCTCTCTGCTAATACGTTTTCTTCCCCAATCATAAGAATTTGAAATTAAATAAGATTTTATACCCCTACCATTTAAAATTGAGATGCTATCAATCCGTTTGGCGTTGTTATAGAAAAGTATTTGGTCTGGATAATACCTTTCCTCGTTAGGAGTAAAGCTAACAACATAATTTTTAGTAACACCAGCTGGGATAATAAGCGGTTCAGCTTCGCTAATATACGGCAAATCGTGTGTGTACACGTTTTCAGCAGGACCCTCATAGCCAGTAATAATTAACTCAGTGCTACCTGCATTTTTAATATAAATATCTCTATTGACAGTCCTTCCAACAGAGACATCACCAAAATTAGCATCGCTAACTTCAATTGTTGGCTCGCCAACCCGGGCTTCTACTAAGGATTTATATGAGAAGATACAGGTATCGCCCACTCCTATTGAATCACGAAAACTAGTTATGCTTGTTTGAGTAGCAGTAAAGCGAACGGTGAAAGGAATTGAATCGCGTGGGAAAATAATAGTTGGCAAATTGAAACCAATAATTTCAAAGCCCTCAGTTCCAGATTTTAATTTTAATTCTTCGATATAAACATCGCTTGTAGAGCTTTCGTTAATCACCCAAAACGTTTCGTCCCTATACTCTTCAATATCGAGCAAGCCATAGTTAACATATTCGGGGCGTATGGTAAATTTAGGTGCGTAAAAGTTAATGATCATCATAGTATCATTGCCGCGCCTGTCTGAAAAAGTAACCACCAATCGGGCATCTTTCGAAGGATCGACAACGTTAGCTTTCCACTTTGTTTCTTTGCTTTCGCCGGGCATAAAGTTAGTATAAGAAAATTCAAAGTTATAGCTTGCCTCTTTGTGATGATAAATAATTGAAAGATTTGACCTTACTTCTTCATCATTTGGCAAATCCACAACCAGTCCATCGTCAATAGCTCCATAGCAATCCATTGTCCAAGTTGGGTATGGGCAAATAGTATCTGGTTTGGTTAAATCGCCAAGCGCAACACTTGTTGGGAAGCCATAAGAATCATAGTTGGAAAAGCCGTAAGCGTAAGCACAAAATGGCTTTTCTGCCCTAATGCGGTAAACACCATCTCCATCAAGCTGAATCATTTTTGAGTTATATTGCCGCCCGTGCACTAAATAAGCAAAGGGATCGCCAGGGGTGGCATCAAATCCATTTATGTTTTTCCATACCACCTCGCTACCAAGCACCGTTCCAAGTTGAAGGTCATCTGGCATTCCGCCATTATCATCAGCTTCATACACCACATTTACGTAGTTTTCTGGGAAACCGAAGCCACCGCGAATACCGGGTGTGTTAAAAATAATTTCTTTTTGAAATTGTTCTAATGGCGTTAAAACAAGTTGGAATGGATCGCTTATTACGTCATCGTCTTCCTGTCCCGGATTATATTGAGTGATGCTTATTGGCTTATCTCCAGAAATTACAACGCTTCTTGGAGGACCATCGTCAGAGCGCATTTCCAAAAAGCCAACACCATAAACTCCACCAACGTTCGGAATGATTGCTATCTGTCTTCCATCTCGATATATCTTCGTGTCTGGTTCTTTTGCAAATATTTTGATTATCGAATTTTTTCTTCTATTTTTCATTCTTGTTACAAAATAATCTCTACCCCAAGTATTTGTAGGAAGGTCCATCTCAATAATAAAATCGCAATAGCCCTTATCGCTCGGGATATAAGCGCAAAAGCTTCCAGAAATAACAGATACTGGTTTTGATGCAATTACTCTACTCCCGGATAAATCGGCAAAAGCACCTAAGCCTGCAACAAGCAGAACATCACCTCTATTCAAAGTATAGTCTCTATAATCACCGGGCTTCATTCCCCCGGGGGTAACAGTCCATTCTGTCCCTCCAAGAGTGAAGCGAACTTTTGTGTTGTCATAAGGAGCGACAACACTTGAATAGCTCGTTAGCCATTGAATTTCATTTGAAGATGGGTCTGCATAAGAGGCGACTATATACTCTTTGCCCAAGGCATGGACTGGGAGTGCGAGAAAACCGTCGCTTGTGTAGTGGTATCGCGTAACTCCATAGCATATAATTGGATCGTCAGAATAAATATAGATTCCATAGCCACGGAAAACCTGCTCTGGCTGAGGCATTTCCCTATCAGTCTTTTGATAGCACTGCCCCTGAGCTGGGTTTAGCCTAAATTCAATAATGTCGTTAGGAATAGTTCTTTTTGTCTCTTTAATACTTTTCCCTTCGATTTCCATTGTTACATTTGTAGCGACCCCGGAAGAAACATAAATTCTTAGATCATTGCTTTCGCCTAACTCCTCCCAACAAGGGTGGAAAGTAATATAGAATTCTCTTCCATGATTATTCGCACCGAGCAACTTCGGTAAGTTTTTCCTTAATTCGTCTACATCAAATTCTGCTTTTAAAACCGGAGATGTAAGCATTAATAAAAACAAAAAAAATGATATAGAAAAAAGTAGTTTACCTTTCATTTTTTTTTCCTCATGAATTTATTTACAAGAAATTATTTACTAATATACAGCATACAATTTAACAATATTTGTTTTAAAAAAAAAAGTAAATTAAAAGAAAATGAAAAAAAGTGCAATTATGAGCAATTATTTTATTATATTTTACTGAAAATAGCCTTTTTACTTTGCAATCACTATCGGTATGGTGTAAATTTTTCCATTTGCACTGAGACGGTGGAAATATACCCCGCTTGGCAAGCTTGAGGAGTTCCATTGGATTGTGAAATATTGATTTGCTGGTGCGCTTTCGTTAAAAAGAGTTTTTACGCGCCGCCCGAGTGAATTAAATAGTTCTAATTTAATTGGCTTTTCTTCCATTAGATAGATTTGAAAATAAGCAGAATTTCCATAAAGAGGATTTGGGTAGGCAAAAAAATCAATAAAATCATCTTTCTCGCTTGAATCAATTGGGTTGAAAATATTATCTAAATCGAAAAAATAAATGCTATCGCAAACAAACCAAAGCCTGCTTTTATTTCCACTTTGAGCGATTTTTATTAGATTTTGATTTAATAGCTTGTTTTTTATTATCGCTCTGTCAAATTTAAGTGGTGAAAAAGTAAAATCCTTTTCTGCAATTAAAAAATTGCCAAATTCATTTACCAATAAAAAGCTATTTCCTCGATTAGAACCAGAGATAAATATAGGGAAATCAAAGTATTCGAAAAATGATTTATTAAAATAATATTCCCAATTAGCCTCCAGATTTTTGGAGATTGCAAAAAAAGAGCTAATCGAATCGCTGCAATATGCAAATATGTTTTCGCTGCTCATATAAAATTTTGAAATGGAAAAATTCTGCTCATCTCCAGCAAAGTTCCAATTATGCCCAAAGTCGCTTAAATGCAGAATTCTTGATTTATTGGTGGATATAAAAGCGTCTTCATATTGAAAAAAAGCAGTTTCCGTTTGCAAAAGCTCACTTGCTTCAAATTGAAGTTGGGGCTTTATTTCTTTCCAATTTTGTCCGCCATCGTCAGTTAAAAAAATTTGATAAAAGGGTGAAAAATATGAATTTGCGAGAATTATCCCGTTTTTTTCGTTGAAAAAGTGAATTTTGCTAATATTCCAAAGACTTGTTGAGTTTAGCTTAATTTTTTGCCAAGTCCCTCCCCGATTTTGGGTTAGCAATAAAGAATGGCTCTTGTCTTTCCTTTTAAGGTAAATTAAAGCAGAATTTTCAGATATTCCCTCAACAGTAATTTCAAAAAAATCAGTTTCAGCGTCTTTAATTTCATCGCAGAACAATAGCTTATCTTCATTGGCAAGAAAGAAAAATGGAGCCTTATTCTCGGAAAAACCAGCTCCCCAAAGAAAGTTAATAGCAACAGGGGAAATGCTTTTTATTTCTTTATAATCAAATTTATAATCAAAAAAGTTTTGCAAGCTCGGCTTATTGAGTTGAGCTTGGAACTCAGTTTTTGACTTTAAAGCAAGCGGGATGCTTATAATTTGATAATTAATATAATCATTTGATTTTATTGTAATTAATAGATTTGCACGCTTTTCAAACCATTTTAACTTATCGCTTGCCTTTAAATATAGTTCAAGATTGCATTCCTCTAAATTCAAAATTTGATTTAAATAAAAGCGATTTTCCTTCATTTCTATCAAAGAATCCGGGCTTTCAAAGCTAATTTCTATGCTATTGGCATCAGCGAGAAAATTCTTAAAAGTAAAAATAAAGGGCGTCTCGATGTAATTCTTTAAGCTGTCTGTCTTTTCTTCGTTGATGAAATGGATGCATTCAATTCCCGGTATAGGCTGGTCCTTAAAATCAGCTCGATTATGCTTTAATGCAGCATAAGAATTTGCTTTTCCAAAAAAATCTTTTCTTTCTAAGTCATTTTGAGTAAAAGGAGATGTGCTTGAGCGAATTTGATGGCGAATCTGTTCTGGCGACCAATCTTTATGAATGGATTTAATGAGAGCAGCAATGGCAGAACAAATGGGCGCAGAAAGCGAGCTACCGCTTGCCTCTTCGTATCTGTTGTTTGGATAAGTAGTTAGAATTGATATTGAGGGCAAATAAGTTGAAATCGGAACGCCATAATTAGAAAAATCTGCTGGACCCCTGCCATCGGAAGCCCCCACATATAAAAGATATTTGCTGTTTCTTATGTAAATGTCGTCATCATTAATGCAAGAAGCAGAGTTTCCCGCAGCAGCAACAATCAAGCAGCCCATTTTTTTAGCTTGGCGAATCGCATCAAATTCAAAATTAGTCCTGCCAAGCCCAAGCCAGCTACAATTAATAATATCGGCACCGAGCATAGCTGAATATATTATTCCTTCACTTGCCCGCCAGCCTGCGCCGAGGTCGCTTTGCACCTTGACTGGGAGAATTTTTGTGTGATAGCCAATCGAGCTTATTCCAATTTTATTGTTTGTTTTCGCTGAAGCTGCTCCCGCTACGCTTGTCCCATGGAAAAAATATGAGTCTTCCGCTTCAAGTCGGGTGTTGTTGTCTTCTCTAATTATTCCTTGCTCGTATTCTTCAAAGCTAATGTCGGAGCAAAAGTCCCAGCCGCGCCAATCGTCAATTTTTCCGTTTCCATCATCGTCAATCCCATTGAAGCGTTTGTCATTGCCTTGGGCATCAAGACCGCACTCGCCTGGGTTGCACCAAATATTATCAGTTAAATCCTCGTGCAGATTGTCTATTTCTGTGTCAATTATTGCAATAAAAACATTTGAATCGCCTTTCGTTATTTCCCAAGATTTTTCTGCAAAAATCTCTTCTAAAAAGCCTTGCTTTGAGTAAAGAGAATCATTTGGGATGGACTGAGGAATGGACTTGAAAATTGGATCTGAGTATTCAATTAAGCTGCTTTCAGACAATAGCTTCGATAGTTTAATTGGGGAAATGTTGTCTTTATATCTAATTTCAAAAATGCGGCATAGTCCAAACTCATCATCTTCAAATTGATTTGAGCTTAGAAAAAAGGAAAATTTTTGAATTATTGAAATGACATTTATTTTTTTTAATAATTGGTTAAGCTCTTTATTTTCAAAAGATTGGCTGGACGTCAACTTTTGCTTTTCTTTTGTTTTTATTACTACTATATTTTTAAAAATATCAGAATTTTGCTTTAAAGGAGAAGCATTTGCAGTTCCAGAGGCGACTAACAAAATTACAATGGCAAGCAAGAAAAAGTAGATTTTCATTTTTCGCTGGCGTCAACAATTTGTTCGACTTCTCGCCATATTTTTTGGCAAGGGAATTTATTTTCAAAAAGCTGTTCCCCAATAATGAGAGAATCTATAGCTTTATGCTCTCTTTTAGACAGGTCTATTAGCTGGGTCGAGCTAACAACAGCATTTTTTAAAGAAATTTTCATATTAAACTCAAGGGCCAAGCTGTTTAATTCTTTTAGTTGAGTCTCAATGTTATTATTGTTGGTATTCTTAATGTCATTATTACTGCTAAAAGTGAATATCAAGCGATTTGCGCCCAGCCCGCTAATATATTGCATATAGTCTTTTAAAGAACTGTCGTCATTATCCGCTAATTCTTTTTGATTAAAATTAAAGGCAACCCGGGTTGGACTATACTGCTTAATTAAATCATCAATATTTGTAATTCTCTCAACAAGGGGTTTATCAATCACTATTCTTTGAACGCCTCCCTTTAATAATATTTCACATTCTTCACGGCTTTTGAACTTAGAAAAAACCTGGATCGGAATATCTATTGTTTGCGAAATAAAGCAAATGGAATTTACATTCAACTGGTTGTTTTCACCTTTAAAAGAATCGCTATCAATAATATAAATTGATTTAGAGTTCTCGTTTCTTAAAAGTTTAGCTAATGCAATTATATTATTCGCTAAATTTTGATAAAACTCTTCTGTCCCATGCTCGCCTTTTATGCAGTCGCAGCAAACCCCTTGCGATAAATATAAAGAAGGAATAACAAGAAGCATCGAATTAGCTCCTATTTGTTTATTATTAATTGGAAAATATTGAAACTCTGTTCGTCATTAATTTTAACAATGAACAAACCATTTTCAATGCCATTCAAATTAAACAATATTTTGCCAAAAACAAAAGATTTATTTTCTTTTAAACTTATTTCTTCATAGTTTAAAGTCCCTTCTAATCGCTTATTCCCAAATATATCAAATAGTTCTGAATTTAATTTAAGCTCAGCTTTGCTCTCCTTTTGTCCAACAAAATCAATTTGAGCATAAACAGTTGCTGGGTTTGGGTATGGCTGGCTCGTAATAAATCCATTTGAATAAAGTGAGCTTGTTTCTAATCTTGTCCTAATCCCGCATTCAGTTTCACCAAAATAGATATTAGGAATGCAAAAAGTTTCAAGCGGGATAATGTGATTTGAGCAAAGGTCTGGGCAAAGGATTGTATCTCTATTGATTCCAAGCTTATTAGGAGAAACGCAGATTTCAATTTTTTTGCTCGAATACGGCTCAATTTCCAAAGGGAATTGGCTGAGCGGAATTGAAAATACCGTTCCATCAAATAAGTATAAATCGTTAATCGTTTGCCTTGTTGGACCTTTATTGTATATTTCCAAGGAATCGCAATTTAATCTGATAATATTAGTAGTGTCAATTATAAAAAGCTCCTTTCCCGCTAAGTAATTAATTACTAAACGATTGGAATCTTTTCTTATGTCGGCATTATAATAACTACTTTCTCCGCGGCAGCCATTTGAATCCACTACAATCACTTTGTAAAGCCCGCGCTTTGTAATCTTAGCGTAATTGCCTTCCGTTTCAAGTTCATTTCCATCTTCATCGAACCATTTGTAATTATTATATTCCTGCTCTGTTTTTAAAAGTAAGTAATTATCATCGCAAATGACGGAATCCTCTAAATCTAATATTTTTGGCTTTGGATTTGGAAATACTTTTAAAAAAAATTCAGCATCCCCTTGGCAGCCGTTTGAGTCCACTACAAGTAGCTTATAAAGTCCTTCCTCTTTAGCTGAAATACTTTTCGTGCTATCTCCGCTTGACCATAAATAAGACAAATAATTTTGTGAAGAGCTTAAAAGGGCGCTGTCGCCTTGGCAAATATAGCTCCCTTCAGAAGAAATAATATTTGGCTGTGGCTTTGGATTTAAAAAAACTTCAATCACATTCGAGGCTGTGCTGTCGCATTCGCTATTTGAAACTATTAAATGGTATTTGCCTGGTTTGCTCACCCAAATATAACGGCTAGTAGAGCCATTTGACCAGTTGTAATATTTGTAATCTTTTTCGGGATAAAGCATAACGCTATCACCTTCGCAAAGATGATTGCTCCCCCAAGCTAAAATTTCTGGATTGAGCTTTTGGATTTCGGCTGTTCTATAAACTCCACGTCCTACCACAAAGCCCAGAGTATCGTTTATAAACCAAATATCATCTAAATTGTTGTTTTTTTCTATACCGCAATTTTTATTAACCCAAGTTCGTCCTCCATCTACTGTAAAAAGGACATTGGAATCCCAGCCGCAAGCCCAGCCCCGCAAGGAGTCTAAAAGGAATGTTCCAAACATTGGCTTTCCGGTAGAGTATTCTCGCCAGCTTTTGCCATTATCGCTTGTAAAACGCATTCCGCCACTTGTTCCACTTCCGGAGCAGCCTGTAGAAAATGGAACAAGAAAAGATTTATTGTAATGAGTAATTTCTTCCTGCCAGTCATTTTCTCCACTTCGAGAAAAAATTTCCCAAGAATAGCCGCTGTCGTTTGTTTTCCAAATTCTTCCGCTGCTCGAAGCAAAGCCGCTACCATCTTCATAGAGTATTAAATCTGTAAGCCCGGAGTTTTTTTCATTTCCCAAAAATAAATGCCAAGTTGCGCCCCCGTCAGAGGTTCTATAAAAATGTTGACGCTCTTCGTAGCAGCCGCCTCCAATCACTCCACCATTATTTTCGTCTAAAAAATAACAGCCCCAGAGCATATTGCTTTCTTTAGGAGAAACGTTTTTCCAGCTTTGCCCGCCATCGCTGGACTTATAAATTCCGCCGCTCCCTGAGGTATAGCCAACAAGCTCATTAACAAAATGAATGCTTTCAAGTTGGTCTATACCCGAAATTGTGGTGCCTCTCCAAGAATCTCCGCCATCAGTTGAGCGAATAACTTTCCCATTATAGCCACAAATCCAACCGAAGCGAGGATTTTCTGGAAGAAAAAAAACATCGAGCCAGTAGTTATCGACATAGCCTTCCTGAACATCGTTAATTTTTTCCCATTGCGATTGCATTTCAATAGTGCCAATGAGAAATATGAAAATTGAGTATATAATCGCAATATAGATGGGTTTTCTAATCATTTTATTTTTAAGAACTTGCAAGAATCTAAAAAATAATCTATGCAGCCCCTTTTGTAAGTAATTGAAATATAAGCTGTTTGAATTTTCCAAGAAAAATATTTTTATTTTTTAAAATTTTATACTTGACATTTTATAAAAATATTAACATATTGAATTAGTGTAAATTTGAAAAAAAAAATTTCTTACTTTTTTTAACGAGTTACAAGCTATTCTTATTTTATTAAATTGTTAAAAATCAAAATTTTGTATATTTTAAGCTTGATACTT
>LSQX01317614.1_pt1 | contig 18644 bp, 12 predicted proteins | sample 654561 | NCBI WGS metagenome assembly LSQX01 (sample SAMN04489861, study PRJNA283612) | anaerobic digester metagenome | isolation source: 4 biogas reactors fed with cattle manure at either 37C or 55C with and... | place: Denmark: Kongens Lyngby | collected 2014
CAGATCAGTTCATTTCGCCGTTCAGGAAGGCATCCGGCAACAGCATCTCCATGAGGGTGTCAGTTCATCTCGTTGGCACGGCGTGGACCCAGGTCATCGAGAGCATCATCATCACCACAGTCATGGCAATCGACATGGCCAAACTCAAGCGCCATATGTTTGTACAGCCGCTCCCTGTTTTTTGCTCCGTCCCCGCCCTGCGGAGCAAAGAATTTTTCACTCAAAACGACAAACGAATCTTTCAAACAGCCAAGTGGAATGACGAGCACGCCGTCATCACGTCTGTAACCATATTCGGTGCCGGTCAGAATGATCTTGAGATGCGGCAGGCGAAGTGGAGTTTGCTTGTTCTTCTGATTGTATTCACGGATCAGATGTTCCAATTCAAGCAGGTGCTGCGCACCGTCTAAATATGGCCAGCGAGGTTGCTTTGAGCGAACGTGATTTCCACAAATTAACCAATTTTGCTTTCATCAATAACAGCTCGGATAAATCTATGAATGGACAGATCCGGGTTTTCGTAGCATATGGAGCTGCTAATGATTTTCTTGTCGCCTTCAAGTTTCTGTTCAATTAATGCATTTGCTCTGGAGATTGCACTTTCGATGTTTTCCAGAGTAATGCAGTTCAGTATGTTTGCAAGCGTATCTTTGGATTTGATATTGTCTGTTGGCGCTAAGCCATATATCCTGCGAACATCATCTGCGTATTGATCATTTCCATAGACACATCTGGAGAAATCTTCTTTATGAAGAATTAACCATAAATCAAAATTGAGATTGCTGTACGCATGCCAGATTCGCCGTCTATCTATCTTTGACTTTCGCATTTCTTTTTTATTAAGCTTGTCACAAATCGTGATGTTAGCTTGAAATGTCTTATCGTTCGAATCATGATCGAAAAGTGCGACACAATCGTAGCTGACATTCACTTTTTCTAAGTATCGTGGCGGATGAATCACAGTAACAAACTTGATTTTTCTGCCCGGCAACTCATTAATCAGTCGACCCAAATGCTTCAGATACAGCTCTTCCTGTTGTCCCTCACAGGCGCAAAGATACTGGCGTTTCTGATGCTTATGCTTATGCTCTCTACTCATCTTGACTACCAGACCATTCGCGCACAATGCCTGCAAAATCAAGGAATGGCAACGCACCGTATCTGCCTTTGAAGTAGTTAATCATATAGTTGTGATCGTTACGTACTAAGCCGGAACCGAAATCTGCCAGAGTGTAAAGTGTGCTGTCATGGTTGTCTTCATCTTTCTCAATAAAAAAAATCTGGTCTCTTCGGAAAACTTGATTGTTCAGGAAAATGGGGTTGTGCGTTGTAAAGATCAATTGAGCTCCAGTCTTGTTAAGTTCCTGATTGGTGAATACAGCCAGAATACCTTTGATCATCTCTGGATGAATCGATGCATCGAATTCGTCAAGTACAAGAACACCACCTTCCTCAAATACTTTCATGAAGGGAAGCAAAAAGTCCAGCATTTTTATGGTGCCGCGAGATTCCATGAACTTTGCCGGTATGGAAATATGACGGCCACCGTGCTCGTAAATCGATATCAGTTCCGTATTCTGCGGCTCCTTGCTGTCTGTTTTTTTCAGGCGATAGCTCAGTTGTTGCGGACCTGCATCAGCCAGTTTTGCAAAGCTATCTATGAACTTATTCCAAATGTAATAGTCATTCTCGATTTCGTGTTCGCTTGAGACTACCAGTTTTGATTTGGACTCTGCAAAATCGGATATGACCATAAGATTATCGTCAAAAAAACTGATGACTTGATCGGCAATGTCGTTGCTGATTGTGCCTTTGAATGCGCGTGACAAGAATAGTTCAGTGTCGTCCAAATTGTCATTGATTCTTTTCTCAAGTTTAGCTAAGAGGGGCGCTTCTACATTAAGCCGTTGAAGCGCTCTTTCTTCCGAATTAATATTTACTTTTTGACCATCACGACTGAAAAGTGCAATACGCCCCCCTTTTCGATCAATGCACGTTAGGTGTTCCGAAATAATCCTTCTGCTGCCTCGCATAAACGGAGTGACTTCCAAACTAAAACCATATTCATAGCGAAAACCTTGCGTGACAAAATCAAGCATGAATTTCATAGGTTTAATTTCCGACTTATGTGCGAAAGGGTAAAGCTCCATCTCCTTTAAATTTTGGGTATCAGCATCGACTGAACCGGCAACGATAATGTCACGCATGACGTCAAGCGACAAAATGAAGTTCGACTTCCCGCTTGCATTGGCACCATAAATAACTGCCGATGGTAGAATACGCAAATCATTTTTTCGAATGAGATTCTGATTCAAAGTCCGCTGACTGGTTGCAATCATGGAAAAGTTTGTATCGTTTCTGAAGGAACGAAAATTCGAGAAATTGTAGTTAAGCAACATGCCCTGATACCTCATGGACGAATTTGGAGTCTATTCCATATTACACCACAATTTGAACTGAGGAAAGTGCATTTGAGAAAATATCTCAAATGGCAGCTCCTAACACAAATGTTGTCCAGTTTGAACGAGGCTAGTCTTGATGCTTTCGCTTTACCAAAACGCGTTACGATTAGAGGCCATGTCTTCGCGCTGATGAAGAGAAGTTAAAAGGCATTCATGGAAGCTATGGGAAATCAGCATTCCGAAAATCCGTGATCATCGGTGCTTCCAAGCTGACAGTCAACATATTGCTCCCAATCTGCCCCATATTTTGGGTGCATCCTGCCATTCGTCGAACAGGCGTGCTTTTCTCCAATGAGCAGGCGTGACGGCTGTGTATTTGCAACAGCCAAATACTCATCCCGCCGGTCTTCGTCCTGAAATTCCACAGCGCTTTGACTTTTGTTTTGCCGTTGTTGTTTTTCCGCATCCCTTCGGCCCCACGATCAGTGTGGCTCCAAAGCTTTCCAGCTTCAAATCCAGATTACTGTCTGCAACCCGATTACGATACGCAAGCATGCATCCACCTCAATAGCAACATACCAAATCGGTTGTTTTTGTGGCATTCTATCGGTTGTTTTTGTGGCATTCTATCGGCAGACAAGACAGCAGAACTCCGCGTCCCCCGTTACCAATAACGCGAGTCACTTGATTCAACGATAAAGCATGGTCTGAGAAATATTGTTATCCGAATATTGTCCAGAGCATAATCGATATCATCGAGCAAATGACTGCCATTCAGCCATTACAGGGATTTGCTTGCCGTTTCAGCCAAAACGTCAAGATGACGTCGGCGACGCCGAGCGGCTCATATTGTATCTGGTGGATCAGGACATTTCCGAATACGGCGTTTCACTGAGATAACGGTACGTCGATGGGGGGACGAGCTGTTTCAGTTCATCACATTTTCCTGCCTGCCACAGTGCTCGGACCCGTGAGGCTGAGATGGGAAGCCCGTCCGCTTCCTTGCGCGGGATAATCGTCAGGGTCGGATTCGTATTGAGGATGGCCGCCAGCTGGCGGTTATAGAGCGATGTGGCGACGGAGTAGGGCTCTTCACCGACGAAACGGATGCGGATATCCAATGCGGGGGCAATCTTTTGCTTGAACAAGGTCGCATCGACACCGGCCTGCATCAGTGTCACCGTCTCAGCATCAGCTGTGAAATACGACGGGAACGTGGCGGACGAGACGAGATAATCGGCAGTCGGGAGCGTAATCACGCGCGTGGCTTCCCGGTTCAGATGGCGGATGCCCTCGTCGACGAGCCGCATGCGCGTCTCGGGCGAAATGACTGAGCGGTCCTCCGACAGGACGAAGACGTAAACGACATCCGAGCTGAGAAGTGCCTGTTCAATTAAGTAGAGGTGCCCGTTTGTGAACGGGTTGGCGTGCATGACGATTGCCCCCGCATTTTTGGCGGCGACTTTCTTTTGCGCGAGCCCCTCCAGAAACGATTCGATGCGCGGGTAACCGCGTTCCATGAACGTCATCCGGTCCTCGTACTGCACGATCGGGTGAAATCCCAGAACGTGAAAGGCGCGTACCGATTCCGGTTTCGTGTAGAGAAAAAGCTTGCCGAAACCGGCGAGAAAGGCATCCGACAAAAGTGTCTCCATCAGGGTGTTGAAGGCGATGCCGCCGCGGTGGTCAGGATCGACCGCGATCATCTTCAGGATGTTAAGGAAACGCGCTCCGGTCGCGACCAGCCGATCCGCGCTGAAGACGCCCACGATTTTGTCGGCGGCCGCTTCCGGATAGAGGCCGGTGCGAGCCAGCAGATCGAGCCAGATCGCCTTGTCCTTAGGATCTTTTGGATACAGTTGTCTCGTGGAATACTGGTCCATGAAGTTATCCTATCACGATCGCTTCGAAATCTGACTCAAACGGCAGCGCTTGCTTTACGCGTCGTCTCGCTGTCCCTTTCCGGACATGGAGGCATAGAATCTTTTTAGATTTTCGGGAACCTGGTAAGGCTGATTTTGTGGCTGGCCGTTGGCTGCCTCTGAACCGTAGACCGCCTGCAATATCGCGTTGACGATCATCGCTTTCGGAGGCTTTTGGTATTCGTTCCCCTGCCAGGTCCAAATGCGACAGTCCACCGTGTCACCGCACAAATCCCCGCATGACTCGCACACGCTTTCCTGGACGTCCAGCGCGATGTCGCGGCCATTTATGCGGATGGTCGGCGAACTGACGAATTGATGCAAAATGGCCAGCGCTTCTGTATTGACGTTCACTTTTTTCAGGCTGACCTCGATGCCTGCTGCATCAATCACATGCGCGACATCGCGGATTGCTTCATCCAAAGTTGTATCCGTACCCTGACAGCGCGTGCAGACCTCCAGATCCAGATACAGAAATTCTATGTCTATTTGCCTTTTTGTTTCGTTACCGGCATGCGCCAGATCTTTTGCAGCCGGATCGCAGCATCCGGGATCGGAACAGCAGCCGGATTTTTTCTTGAACAGCATTTTGCAATCCTCCTCTGGCTGACAGAACGCGCTGTATGAGCAGCCATTGATCAGGATACCAACAAGCATGATAGCGGTAAAGGCGACGAAGAAATCGCAATGTACGGCCAATGGCTTGCAAGGTGAATCGCGATGGCACCTGTTCGCACGGCGCGAGAAATTTTTTGCACATCCAAATGCAGCGTCTCGTACGGTACGATTCCTGCTCTGTGTGTTAGCGTGTTTGTATTGGGTACAATATCACTGACGACGCTGGTTTATTAGAACAGCATAAACGCTTGTTTCTTCGCGGAAGGCGTCACGGTTGTCTTTAGGTGTAAAACGATAAGGCAGGCCGCATGTGCGGCATGTTCAGGGCTGATTACGGCAATTGGCAAGTATTCGTTTGACTGCTGCCGGTATTTTGCCGGAATCAATTTATACGTAGAGTGAAAGGTGCAGAATGGATAACGGATTACTGTTTCAGGGATTTGAGGCAATGCTGCCGGCCGACAGCGGCCACTGGGAGCGGCTGACCGGTGCAGCCGGGCAGCTGAGGGACATCGGTGTCAGCGGAATCTGGCTGCCGCCCGCGTTCAAGGGCACGTCGGTTTTCGATATGGGATACAGTGCCTACGATCTCTACGACATCGGCGAATTCGATCAGAAGGGGACGATCCCGACAAAGTACGGCACGGCAGAAGAACTGAAAACGCTCGTCGCTGCACTGCACGAGAAGGGCATACAGGTGTATGCCGATGTCGTCCTGAACCACAAGGCCGGTGCTGACGAAACGGAACGCTTCATGGCCGTCCCCGTCAACCCGGATAATCGTACCGAAGATATCGGCGAACCGCGGGACATCGAAGGCTGGACGAAATTCACCTTCCCCGGACGCGGCGGGAAATATTCCGATTTCATCTGGAACTTCCAGCATTTCTCGGCGATCGACTTTGATCAGGCGTCGGGTGAAAAGGGCATCTTTCGCATCGTGGGCGAAAACAAGGGATTCTCGCTTGAAGTCGACGGTGAGTACGGCAATTACGATTACCTGATGCACGCCAATGTCGACGAAGCCCACCCGGACGTTCGCCGTGAAATATTTGCCTGGGGTGAATGGTATCTGAAGCGATTCGGGTTCGACGGCATGCGGCTCGACGCCGTCAAGCACATCGACGGTCATTTCATGCGTGAGTTTGTCAAAGAGATGCGGGCGCGCGTCAAGCCGGACCTGTACGTGGTCGGTGAATACTGGACAGCCGATACGGACCTGATGAAGCGCTACCTGGAAGGGGTTCGCTTTCATATGCAGCTGTTCGATGTCGCGCTGCACTTTTCGTTTGAGCGGGCCGCCAGGGAAGGCGACGGGTTTGATCTGCGCACCATCTTCGACAACAGTCTCGTCTCGGAAAACCCGATGAACGTCGTCACCTTCGTCGACAACCACGATTCGCAGCCCGGCGAGTCACTCGAGTCTTTCGTCGACGACTGGTTCAAGCCGCTCGCCTACTCCCTGATTCTCCTTCGGGCCGACGGCTATCCCTGTCTCTTCTACGGCGACTATTACGGCATCGAGGGCGGCCCGGGACGCGAGGACCAGCTGAATCCGCTGATCTATGCGCGCAAGGAGCAGGCGTACGGGGAGCAGGTCGAATACTTCTATGACAAAAATGCGATTGCCTTTGCCCGGCTGGGCGATCTGGATCACCCGCATTCGGGGCTCGTCTGCATCCTCTCAAACGGGGGTGAAAGCCAGACGTATATCGAATTGGGCGGTGACCGGGCCGGCCAGACCTGGGTGGATCTGACCGGCAACCGGCAGGAACACCTGACCCTTGATGAGAACGGCGGCGCCGAATTTCTGGTAAACGGCGGGTCCGTCTCGGTGTGGGCTGAAGCGACCGGCTAACCGGTCACGGAAATTCCCTTGACATGTGCCCACGGGACGAGCCTTGCGCCGTCCCCGTGGCACGTATCGGAGAGGGCTTCGATCTTGTTCAGAAGATCGATCAGGTTGCCGGCGATCATCGTTTCGCTGATCGCCCGGGTGACCTTGCCGTCCTCGATCAGGAAGGCGTTCTTGGCCACGCCGGAGAAATCGCCGTTCGGCGCCGGACTGCCGCCCGAGAAGCGGTTCACGAGAATGCCGCGCCTGATGTTCTTGATCATCTGCTCGAAGGATACGGTACCCGGATCGACGAGATACATCGATGCCGTGTTGCCGCTTCTGGCCTCGCCGCTCGCTGCTGCCCCGTAGCGGGACAGCGAGTACGCTTTCAGCACACCGTTTTCGATCAGGGTGTGGTCCTTCGCGATGAAGCCGTCACTCGTGATCTTCTGCCTGGCGATGAGCTGCTCGTTGTCCGGGGACGAGCGCCAGGTCAGCGCGTCGGCGGCGACCTTCGTGCCGAGCTTGCCCTTCCAGGGCGAGGTGCCCGAAATGAGCGGCACGTCGGAGAGCAGGACGCCCTCGGCGAATTCCAGCATGTTGTCGAAGCACTCGGGCGACAAGAGGACATCCTCGATCGCCCCGTCACCGATCGACACCGTCTCGATCTGCTTTTCGGCATCGCCGAGCAGACGGCGCACGCCGTCCAGCGCGAGCAGATCGGTGCAATCGTCCGGGATCAGCATGCCGAAGTAATTGAACGATGAGGACGTGCCGTCTTTGCTGGCCGAGAACATGCAGCTGACCGTATTGCGTCCGTTTTGTACCTCGTGCCTCACACCATTCGAGTTCGCGTAAACGGAACGGGTGCTGGTGTGATGGATCCCGGCCGACTCGAAACACACGAGCGGGAACGCCTGCTTCGTATCGGCGATGAGGGTGTCGAGCAGGGTGTAGAGGCGATCCAGATCCGGCTCCGGCTCGCCGAAGGCGAAGCGGCCGTTCTCTTTTTCATCAGCGATGCCTTCGGCTTCATCCGGCGTCGCATCGCCGGCGCTCTTCAAAGCCTTTTCGATCGCCTCGGCAATGCTCGCGTCATCCTTCTGATTCAGGCTGACGGATCCCTTCTTCTTGCCGACGATGACCTTGAGCGAGATCTGGTCCGTCGCCACGTGCCGGGCGAGGTGAATCTCGCCGGCCTCGGAATCGAGTTCGGTAAACGCGGTATTCGAAACGAAGCATTCGGCCATGTCCGCGCCGCGCTCCAGCGCGCCTGCCAGTATCTGTTCGGCCAGTTTCAGTTGTTCCATTATCCGCGTCCTCCGATATTCATTTCGCATTTGATCGCCGGACCGCCCATACCGACCGGGATCATCTGTTTTTTGCCGCACATGCCGCCGCATGACCAGGTCAGGTCATCGGACACCATCGTGACGGTCTTCAGGACATCAAAGGCGACGCCCGACACGGTTGTATCGCGCAGGGCGCGGCCGATTTTTCCGTTTTTGATCTCATACCCCTTCGTCACGCCGAACATGAACTCGCTCGTCGTGTCGGCCTGGCCGTTACCGGAGTTGATCAGGTAGTAGCCGTCGTCGACCGAGGCGATCATGTCCTGAAGCTTGTCCTTGCCCGGCACGATGCAGGTGTTGCGCATGCGCACCAGCGGCTCGTCCGTGAATTCGTACGCCCGCGCATTGCCGCACGGCTCGTGGTCGAAATGGTGAGCCGTCTCGCGGTTATGCATGAAGCCGACCAGCTGGCCCTCGTCGATCAGGACGGCGTCTTTGGCCACTGTGCCTTCGTCGTCCACCGTGATCGGAACGGGGCAGCGTTCGCCGAACGCCTCATTCGCGTAGTCGATCAGGGTGACCAGTTCCGACGCGACCGGTTTGCCGAGATTCGGTCCGGCGATCGAGCCGCCCAGGACGAGATCGGCTTCCACCGTGTGTCCGATCGCCTCATGCGCCAGAATACCGGCCAGATCGGAGTCCAGCACGACCGTATGCCGGCCGCCTCTGGCGTAGACGCCGCCCGCCTTTTCGTCGAGTGCCCGGTACATCTTTTCCATGTCTTCGTGCAGTTTGGTCTCCTGCTCGAAGAAATGGTCGCCGAAATAGCCGTATCCGCCAAAGACGTTATAGAGCTCCACCATGCCGCCGTCTGGCGCTTCAAGATAGAGTGCGACGGCCAGAATGGCGCGCGGCGTCAGCGTATGGGAATGCACCTGGTCCGACGTCAGGAGCAGCTTCTCCATCGTCAGTCCGCTGTAGATGACCCGCCGGCTGGCCAGTTTCGGATACGTCTCCTTCAGATGGCGGTCCAGCTCCGTGAGCGTCCGCATGATATCCGCCTCGGAGGCGCGTTCGGCATGTCTCAGTCCGTCCTCATTTTTGTACGGCGAACGTTTGCCCCTGTAGTTTTTTCCGAGCGGCCTGCGGCCGTTCAGAAAGCCGGCATTTTCGGTGGCATGGGTCAGGACGCGCTCGACCCCCGCCGGGGAGTAATCGGAATCGGAAGCGAAACCATAGGAACCGCTCCGCCGCACACGCGCCGAAACGCCGCGCATCACCGACTGGCTGTTCGAAAGCAGCGTGCCGTCATTCAGCACAATGCGCCGGCTTGTATTTTCCTGAGCCCGCAATTCCGTCTCACCGATGAACTGGCGCTTCGCCTGATCGGCGCTTAATAAATCTTGTAAAATAATGGTGTCCTCCTTCAATGAGAAATAAGCGACCTCGTCAATCGTAACACCGATTTGCCCGCTGACCTACCTGACAACAGTGAAAAAATCAAAAAATTGGTCAGGAAGTGCGCATGTCAGGACGTATGTTGAAACACTCCCGAAACACTCGAATCAATGCCCCGGTCTCACAATTCCGTTTTCCGTCACAATGCCGGTCACGAATTCCGGCGGTGTCACATCGAACGCAGGATAAAGGCCTTTTACCGCCGGTTTGGTCGTGCGGATGCCGCGAAACCGGAGGACATCATCCGGATCGCGCATCTCAATCGTGACGCTTTTTGCTGTCGCATGCGTGCGGCTGATCTCCCCGCTTACGTAGTACGGCACATTGAACCAGCGGGCGGCCAGGGCAATCTGAAACGTCCCCACCTTATTAATCACGTGACCGTCGCCCGTGATCACGTCGGCGGCCGAAGTGAACACATCGACCGATTCTTTTCTGAATATGGCGGCCGGCATATTGTCCGTGATAACAGTGACGGGAAAACCGAGATCGGAAATGACGCTCGCGGTGAGGCGAGCCCCCTGCAGATAGGGACGTGTTTCGGGGCAGAAAAAGCGGATATCCTTTTTTGCGTTCCTTATTTCGAGACACATCTTCCCGACAATCGTTTCGGCAAAACACTGGGTCATCACGGTCCCGCTGACCGGGAAGGTTTCGACCAGATATTGGGCCATCTTCCCGATGCGGGCATAGCGCGCATTGGCTTCCTCAAGTGCGTCGGCGAATACGGCGTCGACGGCAGATGTACCTTTGGAAAGCGCATCTTTCGCCGCCTGCAGACTCTTTTCTGCAAGCTTTCCCAGAGCAGCGCTCGTCGTCGGCCTCGCCTGACCGAGCATCGCCGCCGCCCCTTCCAGTTCTTTGATCTGTTCTGCCTCCGGTTTGCCTGCGGCTGCCTTCGCGGCCAGCACCATGCCCATCTGAACCGCCAGAAGCGGCCCGCCGCTTTGCGTCACCATATTGCGGATGGCGAGGGCCACCTCCTCCGGCGTGCGACAGATTTCATAGCGGATCTCCGGATAGATGCGGCGGTCCAGGATGCGCACCGCACCGTCTTCATACCAGGCGATGTTTTCGAAGCGGAGCAGTTCGGGCATGCCCTTGTCATTCATTTCAGGTAAATGCATGTGATTCCTCCAGAGCATGAGACAAAATAACGGCTGATAAGCCGTTTGCCGGTGTATCGGCTGTGTTCGGCCGTCATCACATCGTAAAGCAACCGCAGGAGACGTTCAATTGCCGGCCGACTGCTGCGGGGACCGTATCTTTAATGATATCCTGGCCAAAAGGGATATGAAGGTTGTGTGTTTTGAAACCCGGGCTTTACGAACAGCTGATCAACGAGAAACTGAATGCGGTTCTCTCAGAACGGCGCGACTGGCAGATCGAACGGTCACCGCTGGACGACGATGAGATCAGGCGGCTGGTGCACTATGCCGCCGATGTCATTGACCGAAGTCTGCGGCAGCTGCATGGCGGGCGTGCCACCCTGGCGGAGCGCATCAACCTGATCAATCGCCTCGTCGGCGCGCTCGGCGAGGACCAGGGGCTTGCCCTGCCGTGCGAAACGGAACAGCTCCTCGGACTGGCACCAAAGTGCGATTCTCTCCTGGCCATATCCCGCGAGCATGCTTTCATCAGACCCGAGACCTCCATCGCTCACGGTTCGCTCTTCACCGGTTCCCGCGATGAACCGTCGCTGGAGGGCGAGTTCATCCGCGAAATCCATTCGGCCGATCGGATTGACATGCTTGTTTCCTTCATCAAGTGGAGCGGCCTTCGTCTCATGCTTGACGCTCTGCGCGCGTTTGCCGCGCGCGGCGGCCGGCTTCGCATCATCACGACGTCGTATCTCGGTGCAACCGATGTGAAGGCGCTCGACTGCCTGCTCGAGCTGCCGCATACCGAGATCAGGGTCAGCTACGACACGAAGCGGACGAGGCTGCATGCCAAGACGTATGTCTTCCATCGCGATTCGGGATTTACGACGGCGTATGTCGGGTCATCGAATATGTCAGCGCCGGCCATGACGTCGGGACTCGAATGGAACATCAAACTGAGCGTCAGAGAACAGCCGGAAACATTCGAGAAGATTGCGGCGACGTTCGAGTCGTACTGGAACGATGCCGAATTCGCGCCTTACGGCGAAGCTGAAAGAGGCCGCTTCATCAGGGCCGTTCTGGCGGAACGCCACCACCGGTCTGCCGAGCTGCCGTTCACGTTTTTTACGATCCGGCCGTATCACTTCCAGCAGGAGATACTCGACAAGCTGCAGTCGGAACGCATCCGCCACGGCCGCTGCCGAAATCTGGTCGTGGCCGCGACCGGCACAGGGAAGACGATTATCTCCGCGTTCGACTACAAGCAGTTCCACGACGGCCGCCTGCCGGAAAAGCCGCGTCTCCTCTTCGTCGCACATCGCGAAGAAATTCTGCGGCAAAGTCTCAATACGTTCCGCATGATCCTGAAGGACGAGAATTTCGGTGACCTTATGGCCGGTCAGCATCAGCCGGCTCAGGCCGACCATCTGTTCGCCTCGATTCAGACGATCAACGCACGGCAGCTGTGGCAGGTGTTTTCCGCCGATTATTTCGATTACATCGTGGTCGACGAGTTTCACCATGCGGCGGCACCGTCATACCGCCGTCTCCTGGAACACTTCAAGCCAAAGATACTGCTCGGCCTGACGGCCACGCCGGAACGCATGGACGGGCAGAGCATTCTCGGCTATTTCGATCACAGGATCGCCGCCGAAATCCGTCTGGCCGAAGCGATTGAACGGAAACTGCTCAGTCCTTTTCACTACTTCGGCGTGGCCGATCCGACGTCACTGGAATCGCTTTCCTGGACGAGAGGCGGGTACGACCGAAATGAACTGTCGACTATCTACACCATGTCCGGTCTGGCCGCTGAAAAGCGGGCTGCTCTGATCATCGCGTCGGTCCGGAAATATGTCGCCGACATATCCGATGTCAGAGGCATCGGGTTTTGCGTGTCGGTCGAGCATGCCGCCTTCATGGCGGCGCGCTTCAATGCGGCCGGCATCCCTTCCATGTGCCTTCACGGCGGGTCGCCGCGGGATCTGCGTCAGTCGGCTCAGCCTCGCTTGAATACCGGCGAGATCACATTTATCTTCGTCGTCGACATCTACAACGAAGGCGTCGATTTGCCTGAGGTCAATACCGTTCTCTTTTTGCGGCCGACCGAATCACTCACAGTCTTTCTGCAGCAGCTCGGCCGCGGGCTGCGGCTGGCGGAAGGCAAGGATTGCCTGACCGTGCTCGATTTCATCGGACAGGCCAACCGCCACTACCGTTTTGAAGAAAAGTTCGACGCGCTCCTTTCGAAAACGCGAAGCGGCGGACTGAAAAAGGAAATCGACAAAGGTTTTCCATCCGTCCCGAGAGGCTCGTTCATCCAGCTCGAAAAGACGGCTCAGGAACATATCCTGCGAAACATCCGGCGCGCCTACAGTCAGCGTCAGATGCTCATCTCCCTTATCGGGTCGTTTGAAATGGACAGCGGGCAGACACTTTCGCTCTGTGCTTTTCTGCACTTCCACCACCTTGATCTGCCGGCCGTGTACCGGCATGCGAGTTTCTCCCGACTATCTGCCGATGCCGGTGTCCTGCCCGATTTTGAGACGCCGATCGAAGCGACGGCGACCAAGGCCTTCGCCAAGCTGGCACTCCTTGACAGCGAGCGTTTCATCACGTTCCTCCTGGACCTGGTGCAGCACGGTCTGCGGGCGATGAGCGTTGCCGAAAGGCGCATGTTTCGCATGTTCTGGCTTACCGTGAAGCCGAATGACGACGGCAGCAACTGGTTTCGCGAGGCCGCAGACTTTCTTCATGCGCTTCGTTCGGTTTTGCCGCTTCGCAGCGAGTGTCTCGATATTCTGAAGATTCGGTATGACAGAATCGATTTCGTCGATGAGCCGCTGGCGGGGGATCTGGACCTGCCGCTCGATGTGTACGCCTCATACTCGCGGGATCAGCTGTTCGCGGCACTCGATGTGCCCAAACCGGCAAGCATTCGCGAGGGCGTCAAGCATCTGCCGGACAAAAAGCTCGATGTCCTGCTCGTCACCCTGCATAAGTCGGAGGATGATTACACGCCGACGACCATGTACAGGGATTACTCGATCAATGAGCGGCTGTTTCACTGGCAGAGCCAGAGCACGACCTCGGCTGAGTCTGAGACGGGCAGACGCTACATCGAGCACGGCCGGCGCGGATATCGGGTTCTGCTCTTTGTGCGCGACTTCAAAGTCGATCAGGCGAGCGGGCTGGCCTCGCCGTACACGTTTCTTGGCACGGCAAACTATGTGCGCCACGAAGGATCCCGACCGATGAGCATCGTCTGGAAGCTGGACCGGCCGATCCCCGCAAGATTTCTCAAAAAGACGAATCGCCTGGTCGTCGGCTGAGCGTTTTTCAGCGCTCGATTTCGTTCTGTATGCTACGCGTCGTGACGCGTGTGCGTGCATCGCATACAATGAATTTACTAATGAAAGAGAGACATGAACATGATTGAAGCAACCATCAACGTGAAAGATTACGGCACCATGCGGTTTGAACTGGACCGCGAGGCGGCGCCGATTACGGTCGACAATTTCGTCACGCTGGCCACGTCCGGGTTTTATGACGGGCTCGGATTCTGCCGCATTGTCAAGGGATTTGTCATCCAGGGCGGATCGAAAACGAACAGCATCACAGGCGACAGCGACCATCATATCAAGGGCGAATTCCTGTCGAACGGCGTCAACAATCCGCTGAAGCATGTCAAAGGCACCTTGTCCATGGCCAGATCGCAGGATCCGGATTCCGCCGGCACGCAGTTTTTTGTCATGCTGGAGGATGCGCCGCATCTGGACGGCGGCTATGCCGCGTTCGGCACGATGCTGGACGGCTTTGACGTGCTGGCCAGAATCGGTGACGTGGAGACGACCGGTGCAGCGGACTGGAACCGTCCGCTCGAGATGCCGCTGATGGAATCGGTCACAATAACTGAATCGTAGGATTTTGGTTAATTGTGCAGATTAACGGTATGCCGTCTCGCGGTATAATGCAGGCAGCAGGTTGAATGACGTGAACAGGAGGCAAACGACAATGGGACAAAACAAAGGTAAAGATAAGAGCGAACCGGTGAAAGCCGTTAAGGACATTGCAGGAAACCGGGTGCTGATCGGGATTGTCGTGGTGGCCATTCTGGCCGTGGCCGTCTGGCTTCTGTACGCGAATGTGTTCCAGCCGAATCAGCGCTACGGCGAGGCGGTCGCGCTGCAGTCCGAAGGAAAGTACGACGAGGCCATCGCCGCGTTTGAAGCACTCGACGGATACCGGGACAGTGACGCGCAGATACTCGAGACGAATTATCTGCGCGCCGCCGATCTCCTCGCCGACGGGCGTTATGAAGATGCCATTGCCGCCTTTGGCGCACTGGGTGATTACAGCGACAGCGCTGCAAAAGTTCTTGAAGCCGAGACAAAGATTCTCGATCTGGCTTATGACGAGGCGGTGGCCTTGCTTGAAGCAGAGAAGACGGAAGATGCCATCGCCGCATTCGAACAACTGGGCGACCACCGTGACAGCGCCGAACTTCTTCTGCGTGCCCACGAACAGCTGATGGAGCCCGATTACGTGGCTGCAAGAAGCCTTCTGGACGAGGATAAGCTGGACGAAGCCGTCGTGGCGCTTGAGGCGCTGGGTGACTATAAAGACAGCGCGGAACTTGCCGAGACGGCCAGGGCCAAACTGCAGGAGGTTCTCTATCAGGCGGCGGTCCAGCTGCTTGACGCGGATCGTCCCGAAGACGCAGACCCGCTTCTGCGCTCACTCGGCGACTACGCCGACAGCCAGTCACTGCTCGCCGATGCGGAACTGGAGATCGATTACCGGAACGCGCGCGATCTGCTCGCTGCCGGCGAATACAAACTGGCGAGCGTGGCCTTCAGAGCCCTGGGCGATTACAAAGACAGTGCGGCACTCTTTATCAATGCCGAAAGTCTCGCCGCTGCGGAGCATCCCGAGCCCCTGACCGAGGCGATTGAGTACACGGCACAGGCCGGCGACAGCTGGTATCTGATCGGTCAGACATTCTATGATGACACGAGTTATGCGCTTCTGAAGGAGATTGCCGCGGCCAACGACAGCCAGGTGACCGATCCGATCGAAGCCGGCCGGACGCTGACACTGCCGCCCCGCTGAGTCCGGTTACTGGCAACGTTACGGCTGCCCGACTGGTGTTCTTGTTACAATTGATCTTTATCAATCGATGATAGGAATGCTTGATGATGAAAATATTTATAATAGCCAATCGTCTGCCCGTGCAGATCGAGCGTCATGCGGACGGCCTCCGCGTGACGCCGAGTGCGGGCGGGCTGGCGACAGGACTCGGATCCCTCGAAACAACGGCTGAAAAGTACTGGATCGGGTGGCCGGGCATCCATGCCGAAACAGAAGGCGAAAAAACGGAAATTCGGGACGCCCTCCGTGTTCACAACTTTTTCCCCGTATTTCTTGATCAGGACGAGATCGAAAACTATTACGAGGGCTACAGCAACAGCACGATCTGGCCGCTCTGCCACTATTTCCCATCCTATGTTGAGTATAAATCCGCTTACTGGGAAGCATATCAGACGGTCAACGAACGCTTTGCCGAGGCGGCCAGACCGCTCGTCGAGGCGGGTGATGCCGTCTGGGTTCAGGATTATCAGCTGATGCTCCTGCCGGCGCTATTGCGCGCATGCTGCCCCGGCATCGGCATCGGCTACTTTCACCACATACCGTTTCCCTCCTACGAGCTGTTCCGGGCGCTGCCCGAGCGGAAGGCTTTGCTGAACGGACTTCTGGGCGCCGACCTGATCGGCTTTCACACGCACGATTATATGCGCCACTTTATCAGCACCGTGTACCGCGTGCTGAATCTGAACTGCCATCTCGATGAAATCAATTTGAGAGACCGCATCGTGCACGTCGACACGTTCCCGATGGGGATCAACTACGACCATTACCACAGCTCGGCCGAACAGCCCGATGTGATCGCCGAAACGGATCGGCTGAAAGAGATGCTCGGCCAGCAGTCGGTCATCCTGTCCGTCGACAGGCTCGATTACAGCAAGGGCATCCTGCACCGCCTCGAAGCCTTTGCCGGTTTTCTCGACGCGCACCCCGAGTACCGCGAAGAAGTTTCGCTTGCCATGATCGTTGTGCCCTCGCGCGACTCCGTCGAAAAATACGCCGATCTGAAAGAGGGCATCGACCGCGCGATCGGGGACATCAACGGACGTTTTTCCACGATGAGCTGGACACCGATCCACTACTTTTACCGGCCGTTTCCGTTTACCGAACTGATGGCGCTGTACCGGCTGGCCGACGTCTGCCTCGTCACGCCGCTCAGAGACGGCATGAATCTCGTCGCCAAGGAGTATCTCGCGGCCAAGCGGGAGACGGATCCCGGCGTGCTCATCCTGAGTGAAATGGCCGGCGCCGCCGTCGAACTGGACCAGGCGATCATCATCAATCCGAACGATCTCATGGACGTCCAGGCGGCCATACTGACGGCCCTCTCGATGCCTCAGACGGAGAAGAGAGAGCGCCTGCTCACGATGCAGCGGCGGATCAGCAAGCACAACGTGAACCGCTGGGCGAACGACTTTCTGCAGGAGCTGCAGTCGATCACGGCGCAGAACCGGGAGGTGCTGCAGCAGATCGTCGGCAAACGCCTCATGACAGAGCTGAGAGAACATTACGAGGCGGCAAAGAACCGGCTGCTCGTGCTCGACTACGACGGGACACTGGCCCCCTTCACAGCCAAACCGGCCGAGGCGATGCCGTCTCCCGAACTGCTCGACTTGCTGAAGCGCATGAAGGCTGACGCGAAGAACACGGTCGTGATCAACAGCGGGCGCGACAAGGGGACACTTGACGCCTGGTTTGCCGGACTCGGCCTCGATTTTGCCGCCGAGCACGGTGCCGTCTACAAGCAGAACAACACCTGGACCGTGGTTCAGACGCCGCTTGAGAACTGGGATGAAGAGATCATGGCGATCATGACGCATGCCATCGAAAAAACGCCTGGTGCCTCGCTCGAAGTCAAAGACACATCGCTCGTGTGGCATTACCGGAACGTCGATGTCTGGCTGGCCGAACTGCGCGCCCAGCAGCTCATCAACGCCCTGATCGGTCCGGCGTACCGTCTCGGCATGCAGGTCGTTCCCGGCCACAAAATCGTCGAAATCAAGCCGGCGAGCGTGAGCAAAGGTGTGGAGCTTGAGCGGCGCCTGAATGAATCCGACTTCGATTTTGTCCTCGCCATCGGCGACGATACGACCGACGAGGACATGTTCAATGCCCTTCCTGCGGACGGCATCAGCATCAAGGTGGGCGATTTGTCGGCAGCGGCGAAATACCGTATTCCGCTCCAGTCGTCGGTACTGCCGTTCCTTGATTTTCTCACGAAAAGGGGAGTGCATTAACGCCTTACACGCCTGAAGACCAATTCACGTGTGAGAAATACATGAAATTTGAAACCTGTCATTATCGTCAAACTGCACAAATAAATCCAATGGATTTGTGCAGTTTGGCGATTTGTTTTGCAATCAAGCGGTCATTATTGACACTGAGTACATATTTCGTCAAGATTAGTCATACCTGAATGGATCGTCATATATAAGCAGACAAGACTGCTTGGAAAGGTGTGGCAGACATGAAATTGAAAGACAAAATTGCGGTCGTGACGGGCGGAGCCCGCGGCTTGGGACAAGCCATCAGCGAGCGATTTGCAGCGGAGGGTGCGACAGTCGTCGCGCTTGACATGGGGGATCCAACGTACGAGGCAGACAACGTCTCGTTCATGAAGCTGAATGTGGCCGATCGTGCTGCCTGCAAAGCTGCATACGATGCGATCATCGAAAAATGCGGATGTTTGCCGCCCTTGCTGAACGCGCCGTTTATTACGAGACGCACGGTGACGGATTTCCGCTCCTTCTTCTGAACGGCATCATGATGTCGACCAAAAGCTGGACGCCGTTCATCGAGGTGCTGTCGGCCCGCCACCGCCTGATCCTCATCGATTTTCTCGATCAGGGGCAGTCGGACAAAATGGAAGCCCC
>LSQX01240612.1_pt1 | contig 18642 bp, 15 predicted proteins | sample 654561 | NCBI WGS metagenome assembly LSQX01 (sample SAMN04489861, study PRJNA283612) | anaerobic digester metagenome | isolation source: 4 biogas reactors fed with cattle manure at either 37C or 55C with and... | place: Denmark: Kongens Lyngby | collected 2014
GTCCATCCCGTCCATCCCGTCCATCGTGTCCATCGTGTCCATCCCGTCCATCGTGTCCATCTTCAGCGGGCGGCAAATCCCCTTTCTCACGCGGTGTCCCCCTATGTTTTGGTTTCTTTGTAATAGCGTGATAAAATCAACCATACCCTTTGGAATTAGCGATCTTTATTTCTGGAGATACATTATGAGCTGGAAATTGACCCTGCCCGTCCTTTGTCTTGCGCTGCTTTGCGCCTGTTCACAACCGGCACCCGTGCAGGATGCTGCAGCGCCCGCCGCCGCAGCGCCCGAGGCCGCTGAGGCTCCGTCTCCGCAAGGGGATAAAGCCGATGCGCCCGCCGCCGCCGCCGCTGCCGCGCCGGCCGTGCCGCCGGAAGTCGCCGCCCCTGTACCGGCAGAACCACCAGTTGATTTGGGCGACGTGGACAGCGGCGTCTTTTTGCGCGCTACCCTCTCGCCCAACGCCGATTCGTCGTCCTGCACGGCGGAATACGTGGAGACTATGCGCGGCAATCTGTCGCTTGCGACTATCATCGTGAAAGCGCCCTTTCCCAAAGAGCTGCCCCTCCACTTTGAACTGACTTCGAAACGAGACTTCCCGAATACACCCGTCGTCGTCCGCGCCCACGCATACCGAGAAGATAATGAATCGGTGGGCGACGAATACGCCTGCATCTTAGGCACGAACGCTCGCGGCATACCTGATGCGGAAGGCAATGCGGGGCCGACCTACACCTTCACCCAAGATATATTGCAAGGACTAGAGACGATCCCTGAAACGCTGCTCGCTTTTGCGAAAGCCGAAGCCTACCTCATGCCGCCGGGAACCGTCGAGACCTTGCTCGATCCCCGTCATGCCGATTCTCCCGACCAGGTCAGCTTGATGAGCAACCCCGTGCGTATTTACTTTGTGGAGGAATAAACAATACTGTGAAGCTCATCTGTATAGGGGCGCATCCCGACGATCCTGAGGTTTTCGCCGGCGGTGTCATGTCGCTCTTTGCCCGTGCAGGTCACGACGTGCTCGCAGTATCCTTGACCAATGGCGACGTGGGGCATCACGAGATGGGCGGCGGCGCACTGGCGATACGACGTTATGAAGAAGCGCAGCGTGCAGCGGCGATCGGCGGTTATCGTTCCCTCGTCCTCGACAACCACGACGGCGAACTGGAAGTGACCCTTGCCCTGCGCAAAGAGGTGGTGCGCCTGATCCGCGCCCACAAAGCGGATCTGGTCTTCACCCATCGCTGCAACGATTATCATCCCGACCACCGCTATGCGGCGCAGCTGGTGCAGGATGCGGCGTTCATGGTGACGGTACCCCACTTTTGTCCAGACACGCCGGCACTGCGCAAGAATCCCATCTTCATGTATCTCTACGATCCCTTCACGAATCCGAGCCCTTTCGCCGCCGACGTTGCGATCCCCACAGATCCCGTCATGGATTTGAAATGGCGCTTGCTCGATGCCATGGATTCCCAGTTTTATGAATGGCTTCCTTGGCTCGCCGGAGTGGCAGATCAGGTGCCGCCTGCCACGGATCCTAAGGCGCGCAGGCAATGGCTCGAAGCCTTCTTCTCGCCTGAGCTGCAAGAACCGCTCCTTCACTACAAGGACTGCCTCCGTGACTGGTGCGGTGCCGCGGCAGAGACAACCCGTTATGCAGAAGTATTTCAGCTTTGCGAATATGGCCGACGTGCAGACCCGGACGAACTCAAAGAACTCTTTGCCTGTACCTTAAAAAGCGATGGAGCCTCCTTATGATGAACAGACGCAGCGACCTCCTTGTCTTTTCCGCAGCCTTAGTTTTGGCGCTCTTCTGCGGCGCGCCTTCGCTCCTCTACGGCGCCGACAATCCGCCGACCATCATCAACATCGGTGAGGCGGAATCCCTCGCGCCCATCGGTCAAGTGGAATTCTTTTTTGTGCGCCATTTCACGGCTGAGACCCTGGAAGAGTCGGTGACCCAATGTGAGACCTACCTCGGCGCTGCGCCTCAAGTGATCCGCGGCAGCGAGATGCAGCCCTCGGAATTGCGTACGTCGCCGCCCGTGATCACCTCCATTGAAGAGCATCAGTGCCGAGGCACGATTATGGTTCGCTTCAGCATGGCCGCCTTCAATACGCCCAAAACGGGGCCCATCCAATTCGCCGCGTTATGTGACAAGGTGGCAGCCTTGGCAAGCTCCGTGAAAGCCACCGTATCCAGTCCCACCTTCTACCCGGCCGATAAGGACAGTGTGGAAGCGGTGGTGCTCACCCGTGCCGCGGAAAACGCTTTTCTGCCCGCCGAAGCCGTGGCGGTAGCCGTCAAAAGCGCCATCTACGCCATCGATAATGTGGAGGTAGTCGAACTGACTTGGGAGCAGCAGCCTGCCGCGCAATATGGCGACGCCATCCAGATGAACTGTCGCGCCCGCGTTCAGGTCACCTATGTGTTGAGTCCGCAATAAAGCGCCCCTGCCTGCACGGCAGCTTTAGGAGTCAGCATCAGACGAGGCTTCAGCTTTGAGTATCGCCGACGCATCGAGCAAGTAAACCTGGCGCTGTCCCATGCACCGCGAGTCGATACAAATTTGGGTGCCGCCGCGGCTCCATCGCGGATGCAAATCGCAACGGAGCTGAATATCTTTGGGTTGTTCCTGATAAAACTTGCCCAGATCGATGCGCTTCCCATCTTCCACCCGATACAGGAGCAAGGTCTGCATGTGCTGCTTATCGGGATAGGTATCGGTGAGCATCCACTTGCCGCAAGGGGAGTAGGTGCAGTGTCCGTCCGCCGTTAGTACATCGGCGCCGATGACCTCCACGGTGTCGCGCTTATCCGTGTATAAATGATATTTATCGCGGGACTCGGGTTCCCGTGACCACGCGAGCAAATGGCCGGGGTCGCGCCAAATGAAATGAGATACCATACCGTTATCGTTGAAGCAAAAGAGATCGCTGCCGTCGGGCGCAGCCGTGAATCCTTGGGTGAAACGCCCTTTCCCATCGGCGCGATGCCAGCGATGCAAAAAGATGAAGCGCGAACCGTCGGGGTTGTACAGTAAATGATTGAACCAATGCTTGCCGCCGTCGGTCGTGTCGTTGCCGTAAGCTTCCGCGATTTGCGCCAGTGTGAAGATCGTTTTCGACGCGCCCGTTTCCAGATCCAGCACATAGATACCGTCATTATCGGGATACAAGTGATCCGCGCCGGGATCCTCGATGCCCACATAGCCGTAGCCGGGGCGGGTGTTGCCGACCCGTGCGAAATTGAGGCCAAGCGCCTGTTTACCGTCAGGGCTGACCGTATAGACAGGCTTGGGCAAGCTCCGTTTTTCTCCGGTAAAAACGTTTTGGATGATGCTGATATAGCGGCCGTCTTCACGGCTGTTGTAAATGACTTCCGTGTCCGAGCCGGGCAGCCACTGCAGCATACAGCCCTGCTGCCAGCACCACGCGGTGGTCTGTGCAAAAGGAATCCAGCGGTCGTCTTCCTGTACATCGATCATGCCCAAAACAAGGGTATCTTCGGCTTCAGGCGGACGCCCTTCGAAAGACACTTCCATGGAAAGGACGTAGCGATCGGAAGGATCAAACGGATGCTTATCGTAATAGCCGAACCAGTGCGCCTGCGGGCCTGAAGTGAGGGCGCGGCAAGGGATCACCGGCTGACAGGGCGACAAGGCGTCGTCCTTCGAAGCGGGCTCATCGGCATGTGCCCCAAGACCTAAAATAACCATAACCGTCAAGCCGAGGATCGGCAGCAAAGACATTTTCTTCATGATACACGCCTTCCCGAAGGAAGTCCTTTCCAACCCGATGCGGATCGCAAGGATCCCGATTATTGTTTAGCCGCGGCTTGTCGTGCATACAGACAGCCCTGTATACACAATACCACGATCAAGGCTAGGGACAAAATCGGTCGCAAGGGCACGACAACATTCAGCTCAACATGGATGAAGGGAGACTGCGCCTGAGCCAAGGCGTCGGTCACAATACAACAATAAACACCTTCATCCTCTTCGCGAAGGCCATCAAAAACCAAGGTAGGACCATCCCCGCCCGGCAGCGGCTGCCACGACTCCGCATTGTCTACACGGTACCATTGATACTGTACAGCGTCCACCGCGTGTTCCACATCCACATGCAGCGTGAGCGGCTGTCCCCTACCTGCCGACACCGTTTCCGGTCCCCCATAGTGCAGTGCCAAGGCAGCAGTCGGTATAGGTCCATCGTCTAGTTCCGGTAGATGCAGGCGCCGGCTCCGTTGGCTTTCATACAAGGATTGGGGCCGCAGATAAACGGCGCCGTTAATGAATTCAGTATAGTCGTAGGGTTCCGTCCCCGTGGCTAAGGCACCCGCCACAACAGACTGCGTGGTGTGCACGTCCATAGCGTCTGTGCCGATCACATAGCCCTGCCCGTAATTAAAGGACAAGATCCGTCCCATACCGTCTCCGCGCGTATTCCACAACACCGTTTCGGTGGCAGTGTGCCCGGCGCCGGTGCTCCAGTCCCGTCGGTTGCCCGTGCTCCAGCCGTCGTGAAAAAGACAGGAGTCGACAAGACACGCCATGGACAGGGAATGGTGGTATTCGCTGTAGGCACGGGTGGCAATCTCCAATCCGCCCATACGGTTGACGACGGCGCTGCCGGAACTTTCACAGCGGAGCCAAACAACGCCGGAGGTGCCGAAACCCCAATTCTGAATGAAGTTGTGCCGGCCATTGCGTGCGATACAATCGCGAAAGAGGATTTCACCGCTTTGCGAAACTTCAAAGAGATAGCCGTTGCCGCCGTCGCCTCGGTTTTGGGCATTCTCCAGGACACACGCCTCCACGGTCACCGCCTTCGACGAGAGAAATTTGAAGCCGCAGCTTTGCAAATGCTTGCCTTGCAGCTCAGGATAGAAAGGCGATTCAAAGCTGGCGACACGGCGCAGATAACTGTGCTTTACCCCTTGCATCTCCAGAACGCGGGTCTGGTTTCTCGACCAAGCCTGTTCCACCTCCACGGCATTGGAAAACGCCAAATCTTCCACCACACATTCTTCCAGGTAACCCGTTTCTTTGCGCACGCTCCCCCGGTCGCGCACACGAACAGGATAACGAAGCGGCACATCCACGGTGATCCGTTTGGGTGAAGCAGCGAGATCTATGGCTGTAATCGTTCGACGAAAAACGGGGACCCACGAACCGTTGAAAGCGACCCAAGTACCGGTCATTCCGTGTTCTTCAATAAAGTCATCGGTGATTTCCCAGCCAATGACCACGTCATCGCCAACGTTCAGCCCGTCAGCATCGTCTACACTCAGGGTGAAGGATCGATTTTCCGCATCTTCCGACAAGGGCTTGTCCGCCCCTGTACCCACAGCGCCTTGGAAGAGTATATGGGATTTGCCATTGGATAGGGGCGTCGACGTGAAAAAGAGGAAGGACGCATCCGAGCCTGCGCCGCGCAGCACGATCCTGGAGGCGCTGATGATTAAGGGGCTGTCGCAACGGTACTGCCCCGCCGGGAAAAAGACGATACCGCCGCCCGCTGCCTGAGCATCGTTAATGGCTTGCTGTATCGATGCGCTCCCGTCAGCGTTGCCGGTGGGGTCGGCACCGTAATCCGCCGCCACATCAAAAACAGGCAGTCCATCCGTATCGGGCAAATCGGGCGCGCCGTAATGATAGCCTGCATAGGAAAAATCATGGAGGAAACGGCCCTGTCCATCGCTGAGCAAGGGATCCCAATCTTCGGGGTACAAGGCACTGTGCGCCGCGAAAAGCTGCGACGAAAATAAAAGGAGGATAAGGGTAACAGACAGCCCAAAAATGCGTTTCACTGTGATAAGCTCTCCCTGAACTATGGAGTACATCCAACCCAAAACGAGGGGCGACGAGCTGCTTCGCCGCCGGGGCGTCCGACAACGCCCCTTGAACCCGCCTGCAAAAACAATCCTCAACACCGTGAAACTGCTTAATCTCGGGCGGCCAAAAGTTGAGTATAATCTTTTTTAGGCGCGTTATCAAAGAAAAAATTGTTCTGCGGACCGAACCAGCCCACGCTCCAACGGCGGTTCCGCTCACCGTATACATTGGTTTCCGGCGACCATTCCCAGGCCTCGCTGGAAATATGTCCGTCACACCAAACCACGTTAACGCGCCCAAAATGACGAAAATGTAAGGTCGGCGACATATAGGACGCGTCGGGGTAGCCGCGGGGATGTTCATAAGACACGGATTTGGGCGGCTCGATAAAGCTGTATTCAAGAATGGAGCCGTCCCGGGGCATGGCGGCGTCGGCAAACATCAGGGTCTGCGACGGGTTGGCGATGGCAATATCTATCATCCCTTGACGCACCGCCTGAACCAAATCCTTTTTGATGCTCAGTTGCGACCCCACATAGGCCATGTTATAGCCGTAGCCGCCGGAGCCTCCTTCAAAGACATCCGGCGCGTCTCCATGCTTCACATATTCACTGAACAAAGGACATTCTTTTACCCGCCCATCGGCGATGTATTGGGCAATAGCGCCGGAGCGGGAATCAAAGGGCGTGGCAGCGTTAGGCGTTTCCCGGCTGCCATGCCACCGCTTGCGCCCGCCGAAATTATCGGGGTCGCTGCCGGGCAGCATAAAATCATAGAGATCCGCCGCCGCCGGCATATAATGACCGTTATGCTCAGCTGCGTACATGGTATTTGCCAGATAGAGTTGGCGCAGGTTGTTGATGCAATGGGTGTTCCGTGCATGGGCACGGGCACGGGACAGGGCAGGCAACAATAAGGCGGCCAAGATGCCTATGATCGCAATGACCACCAAGAGTTCAATGAGCGTGAACCCGAAACGCAACCGAAGATCTGCGCGCAAAACCCTTTTCATCGAACTTGCCTCGACGGAGCAAGGAAGCGCCTCGCGCCCAACACGGTCACCATCACTATGATGAGAAGGAGGCCCAGCACGCCCACGACGGGTACAGGAACCACATCAAAAAGGAAGACGGCACTTCCGATCAGCTCCGTCGCTTCGGGATCTGCATATAAATCAAGGAAGAGCCGGGCGATGTCGTCATTGCCGGCCGTATCAATGCGAAGGGAAAAGCTGAGGCTGCCGTTGATCGGAAGCAACTGGAACCCGGGCAAGTCGGGGCGGGCGTCACTGCCCAGGAGCTGCCCTCCCTCCACGACGAGCGTAAGGGTCTGATGCGCCGCCAAGGGATTGCCGAAAGCGTCTGTAATCTGATCGCTGATGAAGGCGGCGGGGCCCGGTGCCTTTTGATTGGGGTACAAGGGATAAATTTCCACAGGTCCGGTGGCAGCGCCCGGGTCAATGGGCAGCGCCAATTTTCCATGGAGCAAACTATCTTGAGAAATGGCCGTGATCCATGCCGTGCCCGCCTGCGTCTCGCAGCGCAGCTCAAATTGGATCACACCCGCCATCGCGGCAATCTGGATGCCCGGCGCGCCCCCGTCCATGTCCGCGCTGACGATTGTGCCCAGTGTCGTGGACACGGTGAAGAGCGTCCCATCAGGGACCACCGTGTCGTCCGAAGCCAAGATGACGCCGCTCGTCACGGGGACGAGCGTCCCGGGTGCGCCCACCTGTCCCCGCTCCAAAGCGGCGTTCAGCAGGATTTCTCCGCCATGGGTGGAACCGTCGCCGCTGCCCGGCGGCGCCGCCACAAGAAACAAGCCGGCGTATTGGCTGCGGAAGTGGATCAGATTGGCGTCCACATCCCTCACAATATCCTCTATAGCGGCTTGGGTGAATTGGGAGCCGTCATAACGGAAGGGCTGCAGCGCTGCCTCATCAAGCCCTGCGATTTCATCCGCTGTATAGGCAATCGTGAATCGGGCGTGCTGCACTTGTGCGGCGGCGAAATCGGGCTCGCTGCTGCTGAACAAGCGGCATGCGCCACTTTTTTCCAAGCCGGCAAGGGTAAGTTCAGGCGCGGGATCGTCGGCATCCTCAATATCCACGATACAATTGAAGGGTCGTGCCCCTGTGCGCAGCCCCGAAGAATAGAGGCTGATTGCATTGCCCCCACTGTCGGCAGCGGTACCTAAGAGCGTCCCTGCCGGGCTGCCGCCGTAGACCTCAGGTATTTCAAGGGCGAGCACCGTACTTTCCGGACGTAAGGGGTCAGTCCCGCTCACGCGGATCTCGTAGTCATCGAGAATACCATCGCCGTCCGTGTCTAAGTCGCGCGCCACAGCGGCAACACCGCCGATCTCGGGCGAGACAATGCCCAGCGCGCCATCTACAGCGTTGATAAAAGCTGAAATACGCAGGAAATGGAATCGGCTGATGCCTGCAGGATCGCCCGTTTCATCGACCGGCACCGCCCAACGGATATCGAAGGCATCGCCGCCGCCGCTGCCCGGCGTCAGCCCCACCGTGAAAGGATCGTCGGGGCGCATATAATTATCCAAATACTCCTGAACCGTCGGGTTCAGCTCGGCATAGCCCCAATCATATTCCGTGCCGTCTGTGTTCGGGTTGAGAATATTGCCTGCCAGCGGCGGATTCGGATTGGCCATACCCCAAGGAAGCACACTGCGATCCAGACCGCGGCTGCCCGGAATGAGGTACCACGGATCATCGGCAATGCCGTTGCCGTTCACATCCTCACTAATTTCGACCAAGGCGGGCTCACACCATTTGCGATAGGGATTGCCGCCCGCCCAAAAGCTGTTGCTGTAAATGATGAAATCATAACCGTCTATGTTGTCGGGATGATCCTCAACAGGCGTGGTGAATTTCAACAACACATAGCTGCCGGGCGCAGGACCGGGACGCCCCAAGGAATGTATCTTGCTGTTGTTCACCGCGTAGACGCTTCCGCCTACCGGGGCGCCTAAAACATGCTCAGGCTGATTGAATCCGGGAACGGGATCGAGGGCATTAAAAGAAAGGAGGGTGTCGGCCCAAGGCGGTGTTGCAAAAGCAACTGAAAACGAAACAGAAACAACAAAAGAGAAAAGGAAAAGAATACCCGGGATCCGACACCCCAAAGGACAATAAGCATTACACGACATTGAAAAACACTCCTTTCTGTTGTCCGTCGCAACAGGTTCGGCACGGTGAAACAATTCCGCCATGCACGGAACAATAAGGCGATGTCGGCAGGTCTTCGGGCTTACAGGCACGGTCTCTTGGACCATCTGGGGGCGCCGCTTCCCAGCCGCAAACTGACTGCGGCCAGTGCGTAGGATGCGCCCTTCGTTCCTGTTTACCGCTGCGGGACAGCTCCAGCATTTAACCGGATTCCCTCTTAGCGCTGATAGAAACTCGTACAGCGAACCGACAAGCGTATCATAACAAATTTTTGAATTTTAGACAAACGGGGCGCCCGAGCCGCACCTCGAAACAAGGCATACACACACACGATTCTTTTTGAAAACACAACCGCCTTTTTAAGGAATAGGCGCTTCATTTTTCCGGTTATCCTCTTAAAAAGGAGCCCCGTCATGACTTTAATACTCTCTTATGCGTTTATGGCCGCCTTATACGGCGCTTTCGATGAAAATACCCCTGCCCTATCCCCCGAAGAAGAAGCGGTCATCGTGCATAAAGCGACGGAACGGCCCTTCACCGGAAAATATCTGAACCACTGGGAAAAGGGCGTCTATCACTGCCGACGCTGCAACGCCCCCCTATACCGGGCAGACACTAAATTTGATGCCGGATGCGGGTGGCCCAGCTTCGACGACCAGATAAAGGGCGCCGTCAAACAAGTGCCCGATGCAGACGGACGGCGCACGGAAATTGTCTGCGCCCGCTGTGGCGGGCACCTTGGTCATGTTTTCTTTGGCGAAGGCTTCACCCCAAAAAATACCCGGCACTGCGTCAACTCCCTGTCCTTAACCTTTAGCGAAGGCGCGACAGACTCGGAGCCCGATTACAAACATCGCGCCCTCTTTGCAGGCGGTTGTTTCTGGGGCGTCGAATATCTCTTTCAAAATGAACCGGGTGTCCTCGCCACCCAAGTGGGATATGCAGGGGGACAGGTGGACAAGCCCACCTATGAACAGGTGTGCAGCGGCAATACGGGTCATGCCGAAGCGGTGGCCGTCTTTTATGATCCGCAAAAGACCAGCTTCGAAACCCTCGCCAAACATTTCTTCGAAATCCATGATCCCACGCAAAAAGATCGTCAAGGTCCCGACGTTGGCAGTCAATACCGCTCCGTCGCCTTTTATGACACAGACCAAGAACGGGACATCCTGCTGCGCCTCATCGAAGAACTGAAAGGTAAAGGCTTCGAAGTGGTCACCACCGTTGAGAAAGCGCCAATCTTCTGGCAAGCCGAAGACTACCACCGGCAGTACTACAACAAAACGGGAAAACGGCCCTATTGCCACCAGTATCAAAAACGCTTCTAGTTGATCTGAAACGGGATAAGAGCGTATTCTGTCGTAGAAGCGTTAAAATCGTGTTGTGGAGCACAAGGGGACGGCACCGCTAAGAACACTGTGCTGTTACCGCTCCAACTTCGTTCCCTTTCTTCCAAGGAAGGGACACACCTTGATGGGAGATTCCGTTATGACTGCTATGCTCACCCTCTGTATGCTCTTTTCCCAACTGACCGATAACCTAGCCGCTCGTGTAGACACCCTCCGTTTTCATGTGGAGCGGCTTGCCGCCATCACGGTAGAGGATGCGCTGCAGACAGAAAAAGAAGCGCGCCTAACAGCCTTGGAAGAAGCCCTTGCAAGCGAGATCAACGATGAAGAAGCCTTCAATGCCTGTTATGACGCCATCGATGAAGTCCGCCAATGGTTGTGGCAACATTCCAAACATCGTCCGGAAATCGCACAAGGAAGCTTTCAAGAACATGCCGAATTTTGGCGCATTAAAAACGACACGCTCACGGTGACCCTCGCACGTGACAACTTGGCCTTGACCGTAAACACGCGGGGACAACGCTGGCAATTCCAGCCCTCCGATGATCAGGATCTCGAATTTGACGAATTGAGTGCGGCGCTCTCACAGGCGAAGACCATCACAGCAGAAGCCTTCAACACCGGCTGCAGCATTGGCATGGCAATCACCTTCAGCGCCTTCGAGGCGCTGCCCGATTTCTCTCTATCCTGCGTGTTTCGCATCATGGATAGTGAACTCGTCATGGACATAACGGCGCAAGAGCCCACTGCTTCCCTGCAGTTTGTGAATTGGCCCAAGACGATCGTGCTCGACAAATCACCCGATACGCTGTCCGTGATCCCTCGAATGCAGGGTATGCTGCTGCCGGGAAATTGGGAGCAAACCATCAGCGCCGCGGACTTGTGCAATTCCCGCTCTTTCTACATGGCTTGGTGGGGACACCTGCAAAAATCAGCGGGAGTACAAGTTATTTTGGAGACCCCTATTGACGGCGGCGGCTACTACAAACATCGTAGTGGCGGGCCCACCCTCGCAGCGCCGCGCTGGTACAGCAGCCTTGGGAAACTGGACTATCAACGAACAATCCGTTATGTATTCGACGATGACACAAGTTATGTAAAAATGGCAAAACGATATCGCCGTTTCATGCAAGAAAAGGGCGAATTTGTATCGCTCCGAGAAAAGCTGTGCCGCACGCCTGCTCTGGATCAAGTCATTGGTAAACCCGTCATTCATCTGGGCGCCCTCTATCACTTTGTCAAAGAGGCCGCGCTCTATAAGAAAGACAAGATTGAGAACAACCACAACCTCCAGACCTTCGATCAACTCATCGAACGACTGCACAGCTTTAGTGACAAAGGAGTGGGCGCAGCCTATGTACACCTCGACGGCTGGGGCTTTTACGGTTATGACAGCGGTCATCCTGATGTACTGCCTGTGGGCGAAATTCAAGGAGGTTGGGAAGGTCTGCGACGTTTTGCAGACAGCTGCGCACAAATGAATTATCTCTTCGCCGTCCATGACCAATACCGTGATTTTTATCTCAATGCCGCCTCTTATGATGAACGGCTGTCCGTGTTGAGTCGGAACGGCAGCCGAGACACGCACAGTGTTTGGTGCGGCGGACCGCAAAGTATTCTCAGCGCCCGTTTCGCTCCCGAATATGTGCGCAGGAATCATGATTTATTTGCTGCCAACGGCGTCAATGTGAAGGGGGCGTATCTGGATGTTTTCTCTATAGTACCGCCAGAAGAAAGCGCTGAACCTCTCTATCCCATGACGCGCAGTGAATGCGCTCGTTATCGGCGCCAATGCTTTGACTTGCTCCGTGCCCGCGGCTATGTGGTGAGTTCGGAAGAGCCCGTCGATTTTTTGACCCCTGCCTTGGATCTCGTCCATCACGGGCCCTATGCAACCTACCCGAACATCGGCGGCGGTGATGCCACAGGTATCCCAATTCCTCTTTTTAACCTGGTTTATCACGACTCCATTTTGCTGCCGTGGGATATGAGTGAAAACGGCGGATGGGGAACGCNNATTGCTTATTGAACGCCGGACTCCCCTACCTTTCGGGCACGGAGGATGAACTAATCACGCAAGCCCTTGAGGCGGCAGCTTTGGCAGGTGAATGCGCCTTCGCTGAAATGCTAAACCATGAATTCCTCGACGACACGTACCGACGGCAGCGTACGACCTATGCCAACGGCACAGTCGTAACCGTTGATTTTGAGACCGGCGACTACAGCATCACCAAGAACAAATAAAAAAGAACAGGATGAAGGCTTTCCGTTCATCCTGTTCACGATTCTATCAACAGTATTTCTATCAGCGTGCGCGGGTTGCCGGTTGTCGCGCCCCGGTGCTTCCTTGTGTGCTTCGCACGCTAGGCGTTCCCGTTCCTGCCCGAGGCGTGGGCGTGACACCGCTGCTTCGACCGGAAGTTGTGGGCGCAGCAGCTTTGGGCGCACTCTGCGCAGGACTCGGTGTCGACCGTACAGCCGCAGGAGCGCGCGTTGCAGGCGCGGCAGGCGCAGGACTCGGTGTCGACCGTACAGCCGCAGGAGCGCGCGTTGCAGGCGCGGCAGGCGCAGGGCTCGGCGTCGCACGGGGCGTTGCCGCAGGTGCGCGCGTTGTGGGCACATTCCGCGCCGGTGCTGTCTTGGGCACATTGGGCGTAGGAGTGGCAGGCGATGCTGCAGGCGCACGGGCCGCAGGTGTTGCCGCCGGCGTCGTACGCGTCGCTTCAGGCGCACGGGCCGCAGGCGTTGCCGCCGGTGTCGTACGCGTCGCTTCAGGCGCGCGGGCCGCAGGCGTTGCCGCAGGTGTCGTACGCGTCGCTTCAGGCGCGCGGACCGCAGGTGTTGCCGCAGGTGTCGTACGCGTCGCTTCAGGCGCGCGGACCGCAGGTGTTGCCGCAGGTGTCGTACGCGTCGCTTCAGGCGCGCGGACCGCAGGTGTTGCCGCAGGTGTCGTGCGCGTCGCTTCAGGCGCGCGGGCTGCAGGCGTTCTGGCAGCCCCTTCATCCCGGGCGGACCATTCCGGCGTCGTGGTGGTACGCTGTTGGGTGGGCGTCGGCGTGCTAGGCGTTATTCCGGCTCGTTCCCGCTGCACTTCGCTGCGCGTCGGCGTGGAAGGCATCTTGGGTTGAGGCGCATCCGGCACGGGCGGCGGTGTGCGCACGCTGCGTTGTCCGTCACCGGCACGGGCTGCTATGGGCGACGTCGACAATTCCGTACGAACCGGTTTCGCCGTTTCGATAGGATTCTTTCGTGTTCCCGACTGAACCGGCGCCGCTTCTTTCTGCACACGCTCCTCTTGCAACTGGCGTACGCGTTGTCCAAGTCCTGTAATCCGATTCCGTTCATCTCTGTTCATAGCGGAAAAACGGAGCGATTGGTTTGTGTTTTTAACGGCTTCGGTGAAGCGTTGTCCGATACTTATATCTAGGGGCGCATCTGCTTTGGCGCTTCGCTGCGATTGCAAGGCGAGTGTATGCGGCGGCCGCAGCAATTCATTTTCACGATAATTTCTATAGCGGTTCCTGATGAGGTTGTCCCAGTTGGGATTCTGTTTCAATTGTCTCATGCGGAAATGGGCGTACATGGGATCGGGCCCGTATTGGGGAAGCCGATTTGAATACCAGGGGAAAAAGCCCCGGTCTTCATAGCGGTAATCATAATAATCACCGAAGTAATAATGCCGTGTCCGCGGCTGAATGAAGATGTGCGCCGTCACAATGTCCAGATTAATGACGATGCTCGGCCGGTACACATAGCCAACCGTCCTGAACAAGGGTCGTTGGTAGTAGACCGGGGCAAACATGACGCCGCGATAGCTGATGTCATAATCCCAATAGCCCGGAACATAGATGCTTCCGCGGGGTGTCCAGCTGTAATGAGGCGGGACCCACACCCAATCGGGGCGCTGCACGACCCAATAGCCGGGCCGCCAAAAATAGCGGCTGTCCTGCCAAACCCAGCATCCCGGCGACCAGATCCTATCGGGGCCGGGCATAGGCGAGCTGGGACCCAATTCAAGGGGTTCGGGCGGCGGCGGCAGATAGGTCATCTGCACCACATTGATTTCACGCCAAAAACCGGAAATCCACTGCATTCCGGTTCCTGCCGGTGCCCAGTAGCCGGGAACCCATTCACGGCCGGGCGGGATCACACGCCACACGCCGCTGATCCAAATGAAATCGCCGCGGTCTTCGTCCCAAGCCCAGTAGCCGGGGATCCACGCCACATCCGGACCTTCAGGACGAATTTCCGGCGGAATCTCTTCGACAGGGCCGTAGGGCGCGCGCGACACAATGATACCGGCGGCGGGGCCGGACATGGCCACTTGCGCGAAGGCCTCATGCATAGGACCGCGCGTTAAGACCTGCAAACCCACTTCATCTTGATATTGTCCATGAACCGACACGGCGCCGAATAAGGCGGCGGCAAGAATCATAAGCACCACCGGGAAAACTCCCGAGCATAGTCTTGTCGTGGCATTTCGTTTCATGTCATTTCCTTTCTATGCCTAAGGCAACCTAAACAGCCAAGCATGCTGTTGCATGCGCTTTTGCTAATTCCTCAACGCTACAAACAACGGGGAATGCCGATTCATTCACCGAAAGCAACTGATCTGTCATAAAGACGTCTGGTCTCTGTCGAATATTCAATTTTCCCGTTTTTTCTTGAAAAAAGTCTCTAAGGCAGTCCACACGCTTTCGTTGGAACCTCGGACGACGGGCAGCGGCGGCAGCGACGTCATAAAAGCTCTGCCGTAGTATTTCGTTACAATGCGTTTATCAAGAACCACAATAACGCCCCAATCCGTTTTGCGGCGTATGAGCCGGCCGAAACCTTGGCGCAGTTTGATAACCGCTTGGGGCACTTGAAAATTCATAAAGGCGTTGCCCCCTTCCTTCTCGATTGCTTCGGAACGTGCTTCGAGAATGGGCTCGGTGGGAACGCGAAAAGGCAGACGAGTCAGCACCACACATTGCAGCGATTCGCCTGCCACGTCCACACCTTCCCAAAAACTATCGGTTGCAAAAAGAACACTGGAAGCATTATCACGAAAGGCCGTCAACAGACGGGTTCGCGAATCTTTACCTTGACAGAGGCTCTCAATACCGCGTTCCGCCAATTCGATTTCCAGCCGATCATAGACAAAGTCCATGGCGTAGAAAGAGGTGAACAACACAAGGGCATGCCCTTGTGTAATACGCAATATGGAACGGATCGTCTCCACCTGATTTTCAAGATAATCCTCCTCACCGGGAAGCGGGCCGTCTGTAGGGATACACATGAGGGTCTGATCTTTATAATCAAAGGGCGAGTCCAACAGCAACTCCTTCACGCGCTCTTCCGGGAGCAAATTCAAACCGATCCGCGATTTACAATAATCGAAGCTGCGCCGCACCGTAAGGGTGGCGGAGGTCATGATGACGCTGCTCATTTTCTTGTACAACCATTCAGACAGCGGCTGCCCTACCTCAAGGGGACAGCGGGCAATACGTACTCGATCTTCATCGCGGCTGTGCAGCTCAATCCAGCGCACCGTATTATCTTCCAATTCCTCTTTGGTGCATTCCTCCAAGGCTTTTGCGATGGTTTCAATCTGGCGCAAATAAGCCTTGAGCTCCGTTAATTCCAACAGCACGGGAAGCTCTTCTCCCGGTTCCGGTCGAATCTCTTCGAGTTTTTCCGCCAGACGCCGACCATGATGCAACAGTGCACCCACATGCTCTATAGCGGGCAAAATCTCTTCCTCGTGAAGGCTGCGCAGCTCCGGCTCACTCAGCACTTCCTCGGTGAGACGCCACTGTATTTCGGTGCCCACCCGGCCGCAATGGGTGGTCGTATACACGCGTAACACATGAAACGCCTGATCCAACGCGTCTTCCGTCATAAGGATAATGGGCTGCAGCCGCTCCTCGATAAGAACAAGAAAGTCATTGTAATCTTCCACAGAAACGGTTGTGCAATTACGCATGAGTTTTAGTTTAAGGAAAGGGAGAAGCCCCCGTTCCAGATCCGAATCGCGGCGGTAGAGTTTTCGCATGGTCTTACGCATACCGATACGCGTGGCGGAAATACCAAAGTATTCGGTGGCCGCGTCTTCAATGCTGTGGGCCTCATCAAAAATGAGACGGCTATAGGAAGGCAATACTGCCGTGGCGCTAAAATCGCCGGTCTCCCGTTTCACGGCAATGTCTGCAAATACCAAATGATGATTGGCAACCAAGATATCGGCCGTCGCCATGACACGGCGCGCCCGCATAAAAAAACATTCCCGGAAATGGGTACACGCGGCGCCCAAACATACATCAGGTTCGCAGCATACTTTCTCCCACACCGAACGCGACGCCATAAACGGAAGGTCGGCCTGACTCCCGTCTTCCGTGGTCTCCGCCCAAGCGGCGATAGCACGGATCTGTTCGGCAGTGCGTTCATCTTCAAAGAGCGATATTTCTGAAAATGCCCGGGCCAACTTATGCAAACAAAGATAATTGCTGCGCCCTTTCACGAGACAGGCTTCAAAGTCTTCTTTGATGCAGGCTTTCAACAGTGGCAAATCATGATGAATAATCTGTTCTTGAAGGTTGATGGTTCGCGTGGAAATAACAATGCGCTCTTTATTGCGGCGCGACCACAAGACCGCCGGCAGCAGATAGGCCATCGTCTTGCCCACCCCCGTGGGCGCTTCCACCAGTGCGAGGCTGTCGCTATTGAAGGCGGCGGCGATACATTCCGTCATTGCCAGTTGTTGCGGCCGCAGTTCAAAGCCGTCCAAGTGTTCTGCCAACGCACCCGTTTCTGTGAAAGCGTCCTTCAGTTCGTCAACGGCCAAGGGTATAATCGGTTTCGGCAGAAAGGCCTCTACCACCACGTAACAATGGGTAACTTCATTATCGACAATGTAGACCCCATGTCCGTGGGCGCTGTATAGGGTGGCCAATTCCAAATCTGCATCGCTGGGCGTGAGATCCCCCGACGGATGATTGTGCAGCACCACTTCACGGGTATCCAGCATGGAAAAGAGTGCGGGCACCGCCTTCGCATTACCACGCGCCAAAATACGAATCGCCACCAATATCCCGGCATCATCCATGGTACCGGCGCAAAACACCTCATTACCGCCTGCATCACGGATAAAGCCGCACATCGTATCAGCCGCCTCACGGCTCATTCTTTTGAGAATAGGCTCTCCGTTTACCATGAAATTCCAACTCCGACCTAAGGCTTTTGTGGGATTTAAAACATCGCCTTCACTACTGGTTCCCCTTTATCCCCGAGGATGAAAGGCTTTGTGTGCCTGGGAAAGACGCTCTGTACTTACGTGTGTATAAATCTGTGTAGTTCCAATATCAGCGTGACCCAACATTTCTTGGACAGCGCGCAAATCAGCGCCATGATCGAGCAGATGGGTCGCGAAAGAATGACGCAGCATGTGGGGCGTCACATTTTGTGAAATATTCGCCAAGGCGGCATAGCGTTTCACCAAACGCCAAACCGTGGTCCGAGACAGGCGCTTTCCCGTGGGACCAATAAATAGCGCGCCGTCACGGCCGGCCCATTTCATTCGCTCCTCAAGCCATCGACGGAGCTTTGTTTGCGCCGTACGACCCAGCGGAACCAAACGAAACTTGGCGCCTTTACCATAAACGCGAAGGTTCGCCTCCTCCAAATCAACCTGTCTCACGAGCAGCCCGGCTAATTCAGAAATACGCAAACCACAGGCATAAAAGACCTCCAATAAAGCGCTGTCTCGTATGCCGTCCTCTGTATCGCAACGGGGCGCATTGAGCAAGCCTTCTATTTCTGTCTCGCTCAGGCATCTCGGCAATCGCCGGGTGAGATGGGGCGCCTCTGTCAAGGCAGTCACATTTGTGTCACACAGGGATTCCTCGACCAAAAAGCGGTGAAATCGACGTATCGCCGTTAAGTGTCGGGCAACGGAGCGCGGCGAAAGCCCTTCGTCTTGGAGTCTGCCCAAATAATCCAGAATATCCTCGAAGAGGATTTCTTGCAAGGCGTTGATCTCTTGTTCTTCCAAAAATCGAAAGTAACGCTGGATATCGGCTCCGTAGGCGGCAAGGGTTTTCGTAGATAGACCCGCCTCGAAAACAAGATGCTCCATAAAGGGATCGAAATATCGGGTCAGAAAAGCTGCCTTGCTGCTCATAACGAGGCTCCAAAAAAAACACGCCTTGGCGTCGCGCTAACGACACCAAGGCGCAGTGTAAGTCAAATTAAAAGGGTAATGGTACTTAGCCGGCCAGCGTAA
>LSQX01178404.1_pt1 | contig 18639 bp, 15 predicted proteins | sample 654561 | NCBI WGS metagenome assembly LSQX01 (sample SAMN04489861, study PRJNA283612) | anaerobic digester metagenome | isolation source: 4 biogas reactors fed with cattle manure at either 37C or 55C with and... | place: Denmark: Kongens Lyngby | collected 2014
ACGACCTTTTTCTTTTTAAAGTAAAACTTTATTTCATTGAAATCGTCGTATTAACGCTGCGACTGTGTTGTGACCAACGTGCCGTTACTGTTTTGGTTTGAGTCCAGAAACTAAAGGCTTGCTTACCGTTAGGACCTAAGTCACCGAGCTTAGAGCCGCGTGAACCGGTAAAGCTGAACCAAGCCACAGGCACAGGGATAGGGATATTAATACCTACCTGACCAACATCAATATTGCTCTGGAAGTGACGAGCAACACCACCATCTTGAGTGAAGATAGCTACACCGTTACCGTTGGGGTTATCATTAATAAACTCAATGGCTTCATCAAGGGTATCGACATTAACAATCACCAAGACAGGACCGAAGATTTCTTCATCATAAATGCGCATGCCTTTTTTGACGCCGGTAAAGATGGTAGGACCTACGAAGTTACCGTTTTCGTAGCCGGATACAACGCAGTTGCGACCATCGAGTACTAAATTTGCCCCTTCATCCACGCCTGACTGAATCAGACCCTCAACACGTTGCTTTGCTTTAGGAGAAACAAGAGGGCCTAGGTCAGCAGTAGTATCGGTACCGACATTTACTTTTAAACCCTTGGTTTTTTCAATTAACTCATCTACCCACTGACTGGACTCACCAACCATCACAGCCACAGAGGTTGCCATACAGCGTTGACCCGCAGCACCAAAAGCAGCACCTACTAATTGGTTAAGCGCGACTTCTTTATCTGAGTCAGGCATCACCACGCAGTGATTCTTGGCTCCCATCATTGACTGGCAACGTTTACCGTTATCTGAAGAACGCTGATAGACCTCGGTACCTACATGAGTAGAGCCGATGAATGACACTGCTTTAATATCAGGGTGCTCGCATAGACGCTGAGCGACATCCGGACCACCATGAACAACGTTTAAAACACCGGGAGGTAAACCGGCCTCAAGGGCTAATTCTGCTAAGTATAAAGAAGCACTTGGGTCTTGCTCAGAAGGTTTTAAGATAAAGGTGTTGCCCGCAGCTACCGCGTAGGGAAACATGAAACAAGGTAGCATGACGGGGAAGTTAAAGGCAGTAATGCCGGCTACTACGCCGAGAGGCTGGATGAGGGTATAGACATCGACGCCACTTGCAGCATTTTCAGAGAACTCACCCATTTGCATGCTAGCTACAGAGCAAGCATGCTCGATAGCCTCTAAGCCGCGGCCTACTTCACCAATGGCGTCAGGAAGGGTTTTACCATGTTCTTTGGTAATAAGCGCAGCCAGTTTGTCCGTGTTGTCACGGACTAATTCCTGTAACTTCAGCATCACGCGCATGCGTCGATTGAGCCCTGCATTGCGCCAGCTTTGGTAAGCTTCCTTGGCATTGGCAATGGCTTCATCAACCTCATCAATGCTGCAAAGAGGTACTTTGGCTACAACGGACTGGTCTGCAGGGTTTAGGACATCTAAAAACTTATTGCTTTTCGATTGAATTTTTTGACCATTGATTAATAACGGGATAATTGGCGTATCGCTCATTTATGTCTCCATGAAATTTGTTAGGGCTTTATTGTTATTACTTAATTTTGAGGTTTAGGAATATAAAAATCAATATAATAAATGCACAATCGTTGTTTATTTTTGCACCAGTTTTTGAAAGAGAAGATTATGGATTGGGATGGCTTGCGTTATTTTTTAGCGGTTGCAAGGACGTCAAAAGTTTCGGAAGCAGGACGTCGACTAGGTGTTGAGCATAGTACAGTGTCGCGCCGTATTCGTCAGTTAGAACAGGAAATAGCAACCGTGCTTTTTGATAAATCGCGCCGTTACGGTTATGTACTGACTGATGCAGGTAGAAATTTATTGCGATATGCTGAAAAGATGGAGAGTGAGCTGTTAAATGCACAGCAAGTCATCAGTGTATTTGAAGAAGATCTCAGTGGTAATATCCGGGTGGCTGCGACTGAAGGTTTTGGAGTTTATATGCTCACTCCCTTAGCGGTAGAGTTTCAGAAGCAATACCCAAAAACCAGTTTAGAGGTAATGGCTTTTCAGCGTTTCGTTGACCAGTCTCGCAGAGAAGCGGATATCTTTATTACTATTGATAGGCCATTACGAGGAAATTATGTCTATAGCTTATTGAGCGATTATAAGTTGCGGCTTTATGCTTCACCACATTATTTAAAACGCTATGCACCAATCAAAAGCATTGCTGATTTGGCAGAGCATCGTTTCATTGACTATATTGATGAGTTTATTATTAGCGAGGAGTTGAAGTATCTTGGCGATCTCATTCCTGATGCCAATGTGGTTTTTAAGTCCAATAGTTTAGTCGCGCAGTTGCAAGCCTGTGTGGCAGGCCAGGCGATGGCCGTATTACCTAGTTTCATGACTCATCAAAATCCAAACTTACAGGTGGTATTGCCTGAAGAAGTAGTGATTAAACGTAGTTTTTGGATGCTCTATCATGAGGATTTGAGACAGTTAAAGCGCATCGAGCTATTTTCTAATTTTTTAAAAAATAAGCTCGAACAGCGCCACGCTATTATGATGGGTGAGTAGGACCTAATTAATTGAAGACTACGGTGCGGTGGCCATTCAATAAAATACGATGCTCTACAAAGCCTTTAACTGCACGAGAGAGAACCAGAGATTCGATATCGCTGCCAACCTGAGTTAAGTGTTCAGCGCTGAGGCGGTGATCGACATGTTGCACATCTTGCTCAATAATCGGGCCCTCATCAAGATCTGAGGTTACGTAGTGAGCAGTAGCCCCGATGATTTTTACACCACGTTGGTGGGCTTGGTGATACGGTTTGGCGCCTTTAAAGCTTGGTAGGAAGCTATGGTGAATATTAATCGCTTTGCCTTCCAGGGCTTTTGATAGTTGATTAGAGAGAATTTGCATATAGCGTGCCAGCACAACAAGATCTACGTTCAGTTCGTCAACTAAGCTGAGAATTTGAGCTTCTTGCTCTGCACGATTTTCGTTGCTAACAGGTAGGTAGTGGAAAGGGATGCCGTAGCTTTCTGCCAGTTTTTCATGGTCGCGGTGATTGGACACAATACCGACAATGTCCATGTGCAATAAACCGCTATGAGTGCGAAATAACAGATCGTTTAAGCAATGGCCTTGTTTACTGACGAGAATCAGTACACGTGATTTATGTTCAACTGAAAAGAGTTGCAAGTCCATAGTAAACTTGTCTTTGGTGCTCGCCAGTTCTGCTTCAATTTGTGCTTGGCTTATCTCTGTAGGTACACTGAAACGGATTCTTAAAAAGAACTGTTTGGTATCCTCATCACCAAATTGTTGAGAAGTAAGGATATTGCCGCCTAGTTTAAGTAGGGCGCCTGAAATAGCATGGACAATACCAATTTGATCGGGACAAGAAATTGTTAGAATAAATTCGTGTGTATTAGTAGTATTCATTTTAAATATAAATAATTATTTTTTTAATCGGTTATTGTAATTCGTCAGCCACTTTTTCGGCGATAGCCAATGCGGCAGTTAGACCCGGAGACTCTATACCAAATAGGTTCAGCAAACCGCTAATACCATGTTGTGATTTTGAACTAATTACAAAATCAGCTGCCGCTTGATGGGGGCCACTTAATTTTGGTCTAATACCTGCATAAGCAGCATGTAGAGTATCATTTTTTAGTGATGGCCAATAGTGCCTAACCGCTTTGTAAAAACTTTTGGCGAGTTCGTTATCTACATCGTAATTTTCTTCATCAATCCAGCTTACATCAGGACCAAATTTTATTTGGCCGCCTAAGTCTAATGTTAAGTGCACGCCTAAGCCTGCACTATTAGGCATGGGATAGATCAGATGCTTAAAAGGGGACTTTCCTGAGTATGAAAAATAGTTGCCTTTGCAATAGTAATAAGCTTCTGGTATGTAGCGTTGATCCAGTCCGGCAAAGTTTTTTGCCAAGTCAGTAGCGTGTAGTCCTGAGGCGTTGATTAAGTAAGCGCAACTTATGATACTTTGATCGCTATCGTCAAAGTAGCATATAAAGTGATTAGGACCTTTGAGCTCAGCTTTTTTTAATGCTGTATTGAGTACTAACTGCGCCCCGGCCAATTCGGCCTCACCTAATAAACTAAACATGAGAGCATGACTATCTACAATTCCTGTTGAGGGGGAAAGTAGGGCTAGCTGGCAGCTTAATTGCGGTTCTAAAGCTATAACTTCTCCTGGGGACAGAATTTTTAAATCATTGACACCGCATTGCTCAGCATTCTTTTTGATAGTCATTAGTTGAGCTATCTCAGATTCATCCGTAGCCACTAGTAATTTACCTAAGCGTTGATGAGCGATATGTTGTTGTTCGCAATAATCATATAAAAGCTCTTTACCGCGCAGGCAGAGTTTGGCTTTTAAACTGTCAACAGGATAGTAAAGACCAGCATGAATGACTTCAGAGTTTCTTGAGCTGATACCTGAGCCAAATAAGGGTTCAGCCTCGACTATCAATACTTCTTTACCTTGTTTAGCCAGCGAGCGAGCAATGGCTAAACCAACGACGCCTGCACCGACAACAATGCATTCCACATCGACAGACGGTGGCATATTATTTTGAGAAACGGCTAGTTGGTGTTAAATCAAAAGTACCGGCATGGAAAACCAATGGTAGTTTATTGGTATGCTGGCAACGCTCAACATGGCCAACCATGATCAAATGGTCGCCAGCAATGTGTTGCTGTTCGTTTGCGCATTCAAAAACAGCAGAGCAGTACTCAGAAGAAAGTAAGGGGGTGCCTGTTTCACTAAACTCCCAATCAATGCCTTCGAAACGATTGGGTACTTTGGCAGTAGAGAACTGCATGGCTAAATCAATTTGGTCATTGGCCAAAATATGAATATTGTAGTGACGGCTATTCTTAAATAACTCAAGATTTTTTGATGCCAATCGTAGACACCACAAAACCATCGGTGGATCCAGTGAAACAGAGTTAAAAGAGCTGACAGTTAGTCCCATCGGAGTGTCAGTTTCAGGATCAGTGGTCGTAACAATCGCTACGCCGGTAGCAAAGCGACCTAAGGCCACTCGAAAATCTTGTTCGCTAAAATTAGCTTGACGTTTAATAGACATAATTAAATTTAATTGATTGACAAGTGATTATAAGCTTAAGGTGCTAAGCGCGTCATTGACCACTTGTCATTTTCCTTGCGATAGAGTAATCGGTCGTGCATACGGGAAGGACGGCCTTGCCAAAACTCTATTTTTGAGGGGAGGACTAAATAACCTCCCCAGTGTGGAGGCTTGGGTACTTCGTCAGGATATATGGCAGAGTACTCGGCAAACCTTTGCGCCAGCGCCTCACGGCTCAGAGCTTGGCTTTGTAGTGAGGCCCAGGCACCAATGCGTGAACCGTAGGGGCGGCTATTAAAATACTCAGTAGAGTCTGCTGCAGAGAGTTTTTGGGCGCTGCCGGTAACTCTGACTTGGCGCTCTTGCTTAACCCAGAAAAATAATAAACTTACGTGTGGATTGTGAGCAATGGCTTCACCCTTAGGCGAGTCGTAATTAGTAAAGAAGACAAAGCCTTCATCACTATATTCTTTTAATAACACCATGCGAGCTTCAGGTTCATCGTGCGCATTAACCGTTGCCAAGGTCATTGCATTGGCTTCTCGCTCGTCGTCTTGACAAGCTAACTGAAACCAATTCTCAAACAGTTCAAAGGGGTTTTGACTGGCATCTTGTTCAAGTAACTCGAGTTTCTCATAGCGATGGCGCATATCTGCTGTAGAGCCCATGATGTATTCTTCCAAAATATGCTTTAAATGAAAGCTGTATTTTACACCTAAGTGCATACAGCTTCAGTGCTTTAGTTAGTAATTTAGAACGTGAGTTTAATTAACTTCTAGTTTTTCACGAATTAGAGAAGCTAAATGGTAGAGCTCATCATCGCTAATGCCGACCTCTTTGAGTGCATCAGCAGTCTCTAAAACATATTCGGTGCAGGGGCCGTAGATGCCGGTGGCGCCCAGTACAACATGGAGAGTTTCCTCGGTAGTGAGGTCGCCGACGTAGGAGTAATCGTCCGGGTCCATGACGAATGCTAAGGCCTTGATAGTGCCTTCAGGCGTTTCACAGTCTAGCCACATAGGGATGTAGGAACTATTAGGCATCTCGCGTTTCCAGAGACGTCGCATGTTGTTGAGTAGATCCTCATTAGGCAGCTTATAGACTGCACCTTCGCACTTGCCGGATTCAGCTAGACCAAAGACTAGGCCAGGGCGCTCGGGGGTACCGCGGTTGACGCTGGACCATAGACAAAGCGAACGGTGATAGCCTTGTATCACGCAGCGGCGACTTTCTACATAGTCAAACTCCGGTCGCCAAATGAGGGAGGCGTAACCAAAGAGCCAAATGTCTTTTAGTTCGTCAAGTTGGGCTAAGGCCTCTTGTAAAGAAGCTTCTCGCTCTTCCTCGGTCCACAGTCTAAAGTTTTTAAAATGTAGTTCGGCCTTTGCTAAAACGCTTGGGCTTAAATCAATATACTTGCTATTCACGAATTATTTTCATTAGAAAAGTTAAAATACATCCTTTATTGTATCATTAGCAGTTTTTATGAACTCTATTAAGAGCTGCTTGTTAAGGCTAATGTATGGGCGAGTTTGGTAATGAGTGACTATGATTTAGAGCGCCGTTTTGGTGGTTTAAAGCGTTTGTATGGCGATGAAGCGCTAAATATCATTAGTTCTAAATCAGTGATGGTGGTGGGGGTTGGTGGAGTTGGTTCTTGGGCAGCCGAGGCATTAGCCAGAAGCGGCGTGGGGCGTTTAGTATTGGTGGATTTGGATGTAGTATCTGAATCTAATATCAATCGTCAAATCCACTCTCTCACGAGCACTTTAGGTCAAAGCAAGGTTGAAGCGATGGCTGAGCGCCTACATGAAATTAATCCTGAATTGCAGTTGGAGCTTATTGACGACTTTATTGATAGTGATAATGCCCGTGCGCTGATTGAATCGGCTAATGTTGATGTGGTTTTGGATTGTGCAGATCAAGTAATGGCCAAGATTGCCATGACGGTGGTGTGTCGAGATTTGGGGGTGCACTTTATTATGTGTGGCGGGGCCGGTGGCAAGTCTAATAGTCTAGCCTTGAATTTTACCGACTTGAGTAAAACGCGCAATGACGCTTTATTAGCCAAAATACGTCAGCAATTACGTAAACAATATGGTTTTGCTAAAGGTAGTGATGCACAGGGTAAGGCCCTTAAAAAGGTGCCAAGCATGGGGGTGCCCTGTTTGTGGATTGATGAGCCGGCTTTGTTACCTTGGAGCGAAGAGGTGCAAGCTGATGGTGAGGGGGCTTTGCGCGGACCGCAGGGCTTAGCCTGCGCCGGCTATGGATCTTGCGTGACGGTAACTGCCGCCATGGGTTTAGCAGCAGTTAATCAGGTGTTAAGGCATTTTTACGCTTAATAGTTGTCAGGAGTGAAGCTTAAACCTTGTTCTTAAGCCTTGTTTCTGAGGCGCTCTTCTAATAAACGCATGCCCTCAGAAGCACCCAATTGATAGAAGTTATCCTGATGGGTAAAGACATTTTCCAAACCTTTGTCAATCACGTACAGCTCACAATGCGGTGGGATAAAGTCGATAAGACCGGCAGCTGGGTAAACCTTCATCGAGGTGCCAATAACTAAAAAGATATCCGCTTGACTAGCAATGTCTGCCGCTGCTTCCATCGCCGGTACCATTTCACCAAACCAGACAATATGAGGGCGCAGCTGCACCCCTCGCTCATCTGTATCGCCGATATTCAAATCACTCAGCCACTCGATGATACCTTCTTCTTCAGAGTCTAGCGGACGGACTTTACAAAGCTCACCATGTAAGTGTAGAACCCTGGAAGAGCCACCACGTTGGTGAAGGTTATCGACGTTTTGGGTAATGATGTGTACTTCAAAGTCATCTTCCAAAGCGGCCAGAATCTTGTGTGCATCATTAGGCTCCACCTCATTGAGTTGCGCACGACGCAAGTTATAAAAGCGCATGATTAACTCGGGATCGCGTCTAAAGGCCTCAGGTGTAGCTACATCCTCGACGCGATGGTTTTCCCATAAACCGTCAGAGTCTCTAAAGGTCTTTAAGCCACTCTCGGCGGAAATGCCGGCGCCGGATAAAACAACTAACTTCTTTTTATGCATTGATAAACCCTAATTATTTCTTTCCATGAACTCTTTTAGTGCTAAACCGGTATGAGATTGAGCATGCAGTTTCATCAATTGCTCAGGTGCGCCGGCAGCAACTAATTGGCCACCTTCGGTACCACCTTCAGGACCGAGGTCTAAAATCCAGTCTGCTTCAGCCATGATATCTAAATTGTGTTCAATAATGACGACAGTATTGCCGGCGTCAACTAAGCGGTGAATAACCTGGATCAGCTTTTTCACATCGGCCATGGATAACCCGACACTTGGCTCATCAAGTACATAGAGAGTATGCGGTGCGCTGGAGGCGCGACCGGTTTTATGAATGCCCTCATCTAAGCGTGCTTTGAGTAACTCAGTCACCAACTTGATGCGTTGAGCCTCGCCACCAGATAGGGTAGGCGATGGTTGGCCCAAGGTCAAATAGCCTAGACCAACATCTTGCAGTAATTTCAAGCCGCGATGGATTTTTGGATGGGCGCTAAAAAAGTCAATCACATCGTCAACTTCCAGGCTGAGAATATCACCAATGTTTTTATCGCGTACTTTGACGGCTAAAGTTTCGGGGTTAAAACGTTGACCCTCACATTGTTCGCAAGAGACCTTCACATCTGGTAAAAAGCTCATCTCAATCGTGCGCATGCCTTGGCCATCACATACGGGGCAGCGTCCATCGCCGGTGTTGAAGGAAAAACGTGAAGCATTCCAGCCATGCATCTTAGCCATACGAGTTTCGGCAAATAAACGTCGTACATCATCCCAAATACCAATGTAAGTCGCAGGCGTAGAACGTGGCGTTTTACCAATTGGCGTTTGGTCAACTTCGAGGATACGTTCTAATTTATCCCAACCAATGATTTCCGTGCAACCTTGGAAATCGGTAGCAGGCTCTCGTTGACCGACTTTGCCACGCAGATTTTCTAATAAAACATCGCGTGCCAGGGTGGATTTACCGGAGCCTGACACACCTGTCACTACACTCAGTCGTCCCACAGGAATGGCTGCATCTACATCGCGTAAATTATGCAGTGTGGCATTTTTAATCTCTACCATCGGGTGGTCTTGAGGAATTTCTCGACGAGGTTGCATTGGGTGTCGCATCGGATTGCGTAAAAACTCACCGGTCAATGACTCGGGGGAATTTAAAATATCCTCATAACTCCCTTGGGCGATGACGGTACCACCACGAGTACCGGCGCCCGGACCCATGTCAATAATATGTTGAGCGCGTTTAATGGTATCTTCATCATGCTCCACCACGACTAAGGTATTGCCATTACCTTCTAAATGACTCAACGCATTAAGAAGAATTTGATTGTCACGAGGGTGTAGGCCAATCGTCGGTTCATCCAAAACATAGCATACGCCTTGTAGATTTGAGCCCAATTGTGCCGCTAGACGAATACGTTGAGCCTCGCCACCAGATAAGGTGGGGGCGGCTCGATCGAGGCTGAGGTAGTTTAGTCCTACATTGCGCATGAATTTTAAGCGGCTGCGTATTTCATGCAGTACATCGCGAGCAATTTGCTGTTCACGATCCGTCATGTCGACTGATAGGAAGAAGTCCTCTAAGTCTTCAACCGAATATTCGCTAAGCTTATGAATTGGCAGTTTTTGCCATAAGACATTGCGAGCGACCTCATTAATACGGGCACTGTGGCAACTAGGGCAGGTGCTGTCATGTTCTTCAGTTTCACGATTTAGCCATGATGTTTCTTCGCCAGTTAGTTCCTCATTAAAGTCTTTTAACTTTAAACCGGTACCAAAGCAGCTTTCGCACCAACCGTGTTTAGAGTTGTAGGAAAAAAGGCGTGGGTCCGGTTCAGGGAAACTACGTGAACAAGAAGGGCAGGCACGTTTGACTGAAAAGTGCTTTTGCTCTAAATAGTCAGGTGTCAGTGGTTTTGCAGGATCCAGTTCGAAGAGGATGCTCAGCTGCCCCTGACCATGGGTAATAGCGGTATTAATCGCTTCGCGTAATTCCGTTTCATTAGCTGGATCGACAATGATATCAAGCACTGGCAGCTCAATGGTATGTTCCTGATTGCGGTCAAGGCGTGGCCATGGGCTAACCGGAATAAACTCATTATCTACGCGTAGGTGCGTGTAGCCTTTATTGTCAGCCCATTTGGCAAGATCAGTGTAATAGCCCTTACGCGCTATGATGAGTGGTGCCATGATGCCGATTCGTTGTCCGCGATGATGACTCATGATATGTGCCAAGATCTGATCGGGTCTTTGCGGTTCAACCGGTACCTGACAACTAGGGCAGTATTGAGTCCCCAGTTTTACGTACAAGAGTCGCAAGAAATGATGAATTTCAGTCATGGTGCCAACGGTGGACTTATAGCCGCCACGGCTCGTTCTTTGTTCAATCGCCACTGTAGGGGCAATACCATAAATTGCATCAACATCAGGCTGACCCGCCGGTTGTACGATGGAGCGAGCATAAGCGTTGAGTGATTCCAAATAGCGTCGCTGACCCTCCTGGAACAAAATATCAAAGGCTAAAGTCGATTTACCGGAACCGGATACGCCGGTGATCACGGTAAACTTATCGCGTGGAATCTCTACGTCAATGCCCTTGAGGTTGTGTTCACGAGCGTTGAGAATCTCAATGCTATTATTGGCTTTGGCGCGGTCTCGAGCCTTGCTGTTTTCCTTATAGGCAACAGAGGTCACGGCGCCTTTGTCGGCAGCGATTAGCTCTGATGCTTGATTATGGGTGTGGGAGCCAACTTCTCGGACAATATCCTCTTCATATTCATTTAAGGCTAGACCGGTATAGGATTGTGGTAGTTTTTGTAAATCTTCAGGGGTGCCTTGGGCAATGACACGACCACCATGTTCGCCACCACCGGGGCCTAAATCAACCAACCAATCGGCGGCGCGTACCAAGTCCAGATTGTGCTCAATAATAATCAGTGAATGACCGGCAGCCAGTAACTTTCTAAACGCTTGCATGAGGCGTGCCACATCATCAAAGTGTAAGCCGGTGGTAGGTTCATCAAATAAGAACAACGAGCCTTTGATTGTCAGTTGCTTGCCTTTGGTGCGGCTACGAGCAGCTTCAGCCAAGTGACCTGCCAGTTTAAGACGCTGCGCCTCACCACCCGATAAGGTTGGTACTGGCTGTCCCAGCTTGACGTACTCCAGACCCACATCAATCAGCGGTTGCAGTGCCGTTTGTACTTCTCTTAAGCCTTTGAAAAACTCCAAGGCTTGATAAACTGTCATTTCCAGTACTTCATCAATAGAAGCGGATTGACCCAAATGCTCAACACGGATCTCACACACCTCATCCCTAAAGCGTTTACCATGACAATCTGGGCAACGTAAATAGACATCCGAGAGGAACTGCATTTCAATGTGCTCAAAACCGGTGCCCTTACACGTTGGGCAACGACCATCACCACTATTAAAACTGAAGGTGCCCGGTTTATAACCACGCTCAAGACTCATTGGCGTTTGGGCAAAGAGATTACGAATGGCGTTAAAAGCGCCAACATAACTGGCAGGATTGGAACGTGCTGTTTTGCCAATAGGGCTTTGATCAACCATTACGACTGAAGCTAGTTGTTCAGCGCCCAGCAGGTGCCTATATTCACCCGGTGACTCGGTAGCTTCGCCAAAGTTCTTTAATAGTGCAGGGTAGAGTACATCTTGGATTAAAGTGGATTTTCCAGAACCCGACACGCCAGTGACACAAACCAGTCTATTGAGTGGAAAGGCCACATCAACATTTTTTAAGTTGTTATGGCTTACACCTTCTAATAACAGCTTGGGTGTTTTATCACTCACCTTCATTGGGAGCGGTGCTTCGACTCTTAAGACATTACCAAGGTATTTACCGGTTAGGGTTTCGGCACCGCGCAGCCCTTCAGGCGTACCATCAAAGACGATTTCACCACCGCGCTCACCTGGGCCTGGACCAATCTCTAAAATACGATCAGCCGCAACCATGGCTTGCGGATCATGCTCTACGACGACAAGGGTATTGCCGGCATCACGTAGTCTTTGCATTACTTCAACAATGCGTCCCATATCACGCGGGTGTAAACCGATAGAAGGCTCATCCAGTACAAATAGCGTATTAACTAAAGAGGTGCCGAGGGCAGTGGTCAGATTGATGCGCTGAACCTCACCGCCGGACAGGGTGCGACTTTGTCGGTCTAGTGATAAATAATCCAGTCCTACATCGCATAAATAGCGCAGGCGATGACGGATCTCAGTTAAGACCAAATCACTGGCTTTATCTGCGTGTTCATCAAAATAAGGACTATCAAAATAATTTTTTAAATGACCGATGGGTAATTGCATCAAGTCATGAATGGCTAAACCGGGTAATTGCTCCAAGGTTTTTTCTGACCAACGGGCATTGACAGGCATAAAGCGTTTATAACGACCCTCTGCATAATCACCTTGTTGCCCATCGCCTAAACGCCATAAATTAGCTTCTGCTTTGAGGCGTGAGCCGTGACATACAGGGCAGGGTGTGTAGCTTCTGAATTTAGACAGTAAAATACGTACATGCATGCGGTAGGACTTGGTCTCCAACCAGTCAAAGAAACGTTGTGCGCCATACCATTGGGTGTCCCAAGCGCTTTTCTTGCCAGTCCATTCAGGATCGCCCTCAATGACCCATTGCTTTTCAGCAGCATTGAGGTCTCGCCAAGCCGTATCGGTACGAATACCGATTTTTTTGGCGTACTTCATGAGGTCGTCTTGTTGTATCTTAAAGCTTGGTGTCTGCCAAGGGCGGATGGCACCATCTGCCAAGCTTAGGCTCTCGTTTGGAATCACTAAGCCATAATCAATACCCATGCTGCGACCAAAGCCTCGACAATTATCGCAGGCTCCGGCGGGGGAGTTAAAAGAGAAGGTGCTGGCATGTGGTTTTTGATAAGAAATATCGCAATGAGCGCAATGCAGCTGCTGACTAAAAGGCCACACTAACTCCTCACCACTTTCTAACATAGCATAAACTCTGGCAAAGCCTTGGCCGTGAGTTAAGGCATGCTCTAAGGCTTCGGCAACACGTTCCGGCTCTGCTTTGGAGAAACGGAACCTATCCTGTACCACATAGAGTTTCTTCATCACCTCAAGTTTGCTTTTTTTTGTTTTTTTGTCCGTGATTTGGCGTGTTGTTTCCTCTTCGCGGTGAATGCGCGTATAGCCTTGCTGCTCTAAAAAGGCTTTGACTTCGTCATCGCTAAAATTGGCCGGTACTAAAATAGGGAAGGTCAGTACCAGTCGAGGATCGTCATGCTCTTGGCTGCGCTTAGCAAGTTGCTGCTGAATTGATTGAACGGTGTCTTGCTGCACAGATGCTGCACATTGTCTACAAAAAAGCTGGGCAGAATGGGCATAGAGTAATTTGATATGGTCATTAAGCTCGGTCATTGTCCCTACCGAACTGCGTGAGGTACGTACCGGATTGGTTTGATCAATGGCAATGGCAGGTAAAATACCTTCAATACGTTCGACCTGAGGTTTGTCCATGCGGTCCAGAAATTGGCGAGCATAGGGAGAGAAAGTCTCCACGTATTTGCGTTGACCCTCAGCATATAAGGTGTCAAAGGCTAAGGAGCTTTTTCCTGATCCTGAAACGCCGGTCAATACGGTAATTTCTCCGGTGTTGATCGCTAAATCTAGGTTTTTTAGATTGTTTTGCTGGGCGCCAAAAATACGAATTTGTGATGACATAAATAATTTAACTCGATGCCAAAAGACGACGTCAGTGGTCAAGGCGTAGATGAAATTTAGGAGACTTTACAATCACTTATAAGTGAGGTCAAAGAACTATTTTACAAGAGGAACGGACTTTTAAAAAACGCTAAGATCATTATATTGTGAATGAGTTTTTGGATAAAAGACGACATGTTTAATAGTATGTTATTTAAAATAAAGTCTTTTCTAGAGTGTTTCATAAAATTATGATAAACTTAGAGATTACTTATGGTATTCATACCCTAAATTATTAGGGGCGAGATTTAATAATTTTAGAGGCGAACATGGCAGAAATTAAGCGTAACAGCCGTAACACTTTAGAGCGTCGTTGCATTAGCAAAGAGTTGAAGCGTTTATATTCAACTTCTCCTAAGGGTGTTTGGAAGATGCTAGAAAAAGTTAATCAAGCAAACAAAATGAAGTAATTCTTTTCTTTGTTTGAATTTTTTAGCTTAGAAGTATAAGAAAATTAAGACCGCCGTATTTATGGTGGTCTTTTTTTTACTTAAAGCTTTTTGTTGTGTCAAGTTCAAGTCCTAAAGAGTTTAGAGCGAAATATTTTGTTAACAATAGTTCCTTTTTGCTAAGTGATAAAAGACTAAACTGTTGCTTAATCAGACAAACTAGCATTTATTTTGAAGATCATAAAATTATGAGTCAATATGGTTTCACTGTGCTCACCCCGAGTTACAATCGGGCTGACACTCTGCCGCGTGTTTACGAATCGCTCAAGGCTCAGGACTTTGGCGATTTCGAGTGGCTTATTATTGACGACGGCTCAACTGACAATACTGCGGCTCTTGTTGCCGAGTGGAGTGCTGAAGGTATTATTCCTATTCGTTATGCCTGGCAGCCAAATCAGCATAAAAAGACTGCATTTAATAATGGTGTTGCAATGGCTCAAGGCGAATTAATTGTTGCCTTGGATTCAGATGATACCTTGCTGCCTGGTGCTTTATCTTCGATGTGGTCAACTTGGTATAGTATTCCCGCAAAACAGCGTGCCGGCTTTATTGCGGTTACCGGTTTATGTCAACGCCCAGATGGTACGGTAGTGGGTGACCGGTACGTCAACGATATGATGGATATGACTTCAATCGATATGTATTTTAAGCACCATCCTCGCGGTGAAAAGTTTGGTTGCTTAAATGCCGAGATTTTACGCCGTTTCCCCTTTCCGGAGGAGTATGAGGGTTTTGTACCAGAGAGTATTGTCTGGCGTAAAATTGCTCGCGCAGGTTATTTAACTCGTTTCGTTAATGACGTTTACCGAGTTTATTATGACTCTGGCGATTCTTTGAGTCGACAGGGCTCGACTAATGCTGGTCAGCATGCCATGGGCCTGTTGTTATTAGCTCATGACACTATTGAGAAAAGCATAGCCTGGTTTTTTAACAGCCCGTCGGAGTTTATAAAATCAGCGATTCGTTATACGCGCTTTCGCCTGCATCTTAAAAAAGAAAATAAGTCAGTACCGCCAGCTGTTCGCCTGAAAAGCCCTGCTGCTAGAATTTTGGTGGCGCTTACCTATCCTATAGGATTCAGTCTTTACTTAAGAGATCGTTCCTGTGCGGTATCCGGTTGTAAGGTCTAAGCAGGCGTGCGCTATCGGGAGCTAGTGAGTATTGTCTTTATCGTGCGGATGGAGGCGATGCCGTTCTAACCATTCCTCTTCACTAAGCTCATCATCAGATTCAGCGTCATCGTCTTCATCTTCATCATCGTTGTCCCAATCCTCATCACCCCATTCGTCAAGATCGTCAACCTCTCTGAGACTAAAAGGCACTAATTCCTCAAGGCTGTCGGAGGTGGTGACGAGTTCAAACTCATCATTGACAAGAATGAACCTTTCTTCAAATTCGCCTTCTTCGGCATTAAACATGATGCTGAAAAGCAGTCGGCATTCGTAAATTTGGGTGTCAATATCGCTTAGACCACCGGCATTGCCAAGAATGTCAGAGTCTGTACCGCCTAAGAGTAGGAATTGCCCTTCTTGCTTGTCTTCGACTGCATGAGCATCTACGCTTTCATCGGCGTCAGCAGAGTTTTTAGTTGCTTCGTTACTGTCCAGGACTTGAGCGAAGATAGCAACTTCAACTCCGTCATCGGTCACGTTTTTTTCGCAAAGTATGCACTTGCCGGTCCAAGCACTGAGTACATCAGCGGTTTTAGCTAAAGCGTCGAGTTCTTCTACTGTAAATGTTTTTTTCATGTCAATTTTTGCTTTGAGTTTTGCTTTGGGCTAAGGTCACTTTAATAAAATTAAAACGATCTATCTTAATATGTAATACTGCTTAAGTCTAAGTCATTTGGACGATTATAAGTAGTTAAACGACGTTCTTTACAACAGAATTACTTTGTATTGATTACAATCACTCTATATTTTAAAACTATTTAATCAATAATTATTTATGGCACAATTTGTTTACACAATGAATCGTGTGGGTAAAACAGTTCCACCCAAACGTCAAATTTTGAGAGACATCTCTTTATCATTTTTCCCAGGCGCCAAAATCGGTGTTCTTGGCCTTAATGGCTCCGGTAAGTCGACCTTACTGAAAATCATGGCAGGCCTTGATAAAGACATCGATGGTGAAGCAATTCCAATGCCGGGTATTAGCATTGGTTATTTACCTCAAGAGCCACAGCTTAACCCGGAGCATACGGTACGGGAATCGGTAGAAGACGGTCTGGGCGAGGTATTTGCCGCGCGCAAGCGTTTAGATCAGGTTTATGCTGAGTATGCCGAGCCAGATGCTGACTTTGATGCCTTGGCGGCGGAGCAGGCCGAGTTAGAAGCCATTATTTCAGCTGCAGCCACTACTGGTAGCGATGATCTTGATCATCAGTTGGAGATTGCAGCGGATGCTTTACGTTTACCACCCTGGGATGCTAAGGTTGAGCACTTGTCCGGCGGTGAGAAACGGCGCGTAGCGCTTTGTCGTCTGTTATTATCAAAACCTGATATGCTGCTGCTTGATGAGCCAACCAACCACTTAGATGCTGAGAGTGTGGAGTGGTTAGAGATTTTCTTGCAAAAGTTTCCGGGTACTGTAGTAGCAGTGACGCACGATCGTTATTTCCTGGACAATGCGGCGGAGTGGATTCTTGAGCTTGACCGTGGTCATGGTATCCCGTGGAAGGGTAATTATACTTCTTGGCTAGAGCAAAAAGAAGACCGTTTAAAGCTAGAAGAGACTGCAGAGAGTGCCCGTCAACGTACGATTAAACGAGAGTTAGAGTGGGTGCGTCAAAACCCCAAGGCCCGTCAGGCAAAATCTAAAGCACGTTTGGCACGTTTTGAAGAGCTATCTTCACATGAGTACCAGCGTCGCAATGAAACCCAAGAGATCTTTATTCCGGTAGCAGAGCGTTTGGGCCAAGAAGTCATTGAGTTTGTTAATGTTTCTAAGGGTTTTGGTGACCGTTTACTAATTGATAATTTAAGTTTCAAGGTGCCTGCTGGCGCCATTGTCGGTATTGTGGGCCCTAACGGTGCCGGTAAATCAACCTTATTCCGTATGATTGCAGGTCAAGAGCAACCGGATAGCGGTGAGGTTAAAATTGGTCAAACTGTAAATTTAGCCTATGTTGATCAGTCCCGTGACAGCTTGGAAGATGATAAATCGGTATTTGAAGTGATATCTAATGGTCAAGATATTTTGACTGTCGGGCGATTTGAAATGTCATCCAGAGCCTACTTAGGTCGTTTTAACTTCAAAGGCTCAGATCAAAGCAAAATCACCGGTGAATTGTCGGGTGGTGAGCGGGGCCGTCTACACTTAGCCAAGACGTTAATTAGTGGTGGTAATGTCCTTCTGCTAGATGAGCCATCTAATGACCTTGATGTAGAAACCTTACGCGCATTAGAAGATGCTTTGCTTGAGTTTGCCGGTACAGTGATGGTAATTAGCCATGACCGCTGGTTCTTGGACCGTATTGCTACCCATATTTTGGCCTATGAAGGTGATTCACAACTTTATTTCTTTGAGGGTAATTACCAAGAGTATGAGGAAGATAAAAAACGTCGCTTAGGTGAGGAAGCTGCTAAACCTAAACGCATTCGTTTTAAATCTTTAAAGTAATATAAGGTTAAATAATCTTTTTTGTATAAATGTATTTTTTTCATATGGATACATTTACATAAGTATTTAAATAGTATTTAAAGCATATTTGAGTTAACTTACTAACATCAACTATTGCAATGCGCATCGCGCTGCTGTGTAAATTTAGGCTTTTTAGCGTTTTGTATCGTGCTAAATATTAAAGTAAAAGAGGTGTGTTATGAAAACTACAATTGGTAAATATCTTGTTTTAGCGGCTCTCGTTGGCAGTCTTAGCGCTTGCGGTCATATGTCAACTCGTGATAAAAGTACTGTTGCCGGTGCTGCGATTGGTGGTGGTGCCGGAGCTATTCTGACTGGTGGTAGTGGCTGGGGTACTGTTGGTGGTGCTGCGGTCGGTGGTGTTATCGGTAATCAGATCGGTAAGTAGTACACTACTGTTCCAAGTACACAAATTAAAAATAGCCGGGTATTATTTATCCGGCTATTTTTAATTTTTGAAGGCTAAAAGCAATAGAACTAAGTTGTTTGCTCGATTTTAGAATCTTTTGCTGCGATAATCTCTTCTTGACTCATTTCGATTTTAACCTCTAAGACCTCCAGGTTATCCTGTTTATCTAGCGAGACTTTAATATCTTCAGGGTTGATCTTGACGTATTTTGAGATAACCTCAATTAGCTCTTTTT
>LSQX01241633.1_pt1 | contig 18637 bp, 20 predicted proteins | sample 654561 | NCBI WGS metagenome assembly LSQX01 (sample SAMN04489861, study PRJNA283612) | anaerobic digester metagenome | isolation source: 4 biogas reactors fed with cattle manure at either 37C or 55C with and... | place: Denmark: Kongens Lyngby | collected 2014
TCTCCGAGAGGCGTCGGTACAGTAGAAGCGTCCGTGCTTGTCCGGGCGACACAGAGAAAACGTACAAATAAACATTGGGTGAATAGTGAGTGTTAAGACTACGATATTTCACTATTGCGCCCTCACCCCCTGCCCTCTCCCTAAAGGGCAGGGGAGCCGTCTTTACGATGGTGGCAGTCTTCCAGTGGTAGACAATATCAAGGGTTGGTGTTCGCATTTCTCTTCTTTGCGGGAGAGGAAAATGTGGCTGTCGGAGTTGGGCTTCCGACCGATACCACCTTCAGCCTGGCCGGGGTCATAAGCGCATCCGTGCGCATATTATACCGATTAGCGATCTCCGACCAGCTCAGACCCTGATGGCGGAGTTCCGTTATCTCCACCAGCGGCCGGCGAGCACACAAAGCCGCGTTGGCGCACATATTCAACTCCTCCCAAGAGCATCCCCGTCGTCTAACCTGGGCCAAATGGGCGCATGGAATTGAATAGTAACGGGAGAAAAATTCCGTGTTGAATGTCTCTTTATCACTGCTCGACGACACCGGCGCGGCCACAAGATCCGCCATCGACAGATTATACGCAGCAGCCACCTGCTTCCAATCTCCCACGGTTTTATAACGGGATGTTACAGCGCTGATTGGATGCGCAGATTTGATCGAAATCGCACAAGCAGTAGCGATATCCGGATCGGTGAACCCTTCGGCTCGCAGGTCGGTTATTTGTTTTATGCTTACATCCATATATCGAGACACACATGCATCCACCAGCCCCTGTCCGAAAATATTGGTCGACTGCTCTGGCTTGCCATCATTTTGAGCTTCGGAGTCTGCATTGCCCGCTATCGACAAGCATAAAAACACAAGAGCAATTGTAGTGACCCGCATCTGACACCCTCCCACGTTAGCCCAAAACCCAGAACCTTTCAAATACCGATACCCAGAGCCGCTATGTGTGAAAACTAAAAAATGTTTAGCTCAAGCTTGACAACATAGTGTCCTTCGCGTACAGTTTGGTCGTTATGATACAAAAAACAGCCGGGCAAAAGGACCCGATCATTCAACTGCTGCGGGAGTTGGTGAGCCACGACGGGCGACAAAAGCATAACCGATTCTTCGTTGAGACTAAAGAGCTAGTTAAGCGGGCTTTTGAATATGGAGGCGAGGTCGAGTCTCTGATAATATCCGAACGATTTCTCGAAGATTGCGGGGAGCTTATCGACCAGGCGCAACTCGCTGCTCGGCCCGTCTACTCGGCAACCGAAGGCCTGCTCAATAAGATTCTGGAGGCGAAGCCGACCCCGGAATGCCTTGCCATTGTCCGGCGGCGCACAACTTCTCCATCCGATGTGTTTGCAGTGCAAAATCCGCTGGTGATGATGGTGGAGAGCGGCGACAACGCGGACAATCTCGGGATGCTGCTGCGCTCTACCGATGCGGCAGGCGTCGACGGCGTAATTTTAACGGCAGACACCACCGACCCATTCAGCAGAAGAGTTATCCGCGGTTCGCGCGGAGCGATCTTCACCGTGCCGATTTGTCCCGTGCACAGCTCTGTCAAAGCGATCACCGACGCAAAAAACGCCGGCCTTCGGGTAGTAGCCACTTCGGCAAACGCAAATGTCTCATATGCCGACGTAGATATGTCAAAACCAACCATGATTATTGTCGGCAGCGAGCACGTCGGTATCTCCGAAGATGTCCGCACGAACGCCGATATGGTCGTGCGCATCCCGATGAACGGCAAAATTAACTCCCTGAACATCGCCGTTGCCGCGAGCATAATGCTTTACGAAGCAACCAGGCAGCGCGCTCGGTAGTTTGCTAACTGAAAACAGCGTTGGTATAATTATTTCGCAATGCCGGTTTATGGGATAGAAGAAGAAGTATTCATCACGGAACCAGAGCGTCCGACCCTCAAATCGTTCTATTATCTGGCGCGATTGCTGGCCAAGAACCCAAAGTTTTATTACACCCATTCCGCCCATAATTTTGCACGAGGAGCGGATGTAAAGCAGGGGGCTATGGGTGGAGTGGAGATTAGCGCGGCCATGAGCGAAGATGTCGAGGCGCTGGCTGATGATCTCGCACGGAGGAGGGCGGACCTCAGCTCTGTAGCGACCGGGCTTATTGTGCCGGTGGGGCATCTGTTTGACTACGAGGCCACCACAAATACGTGCGCCGTTCACGTTCACATAAGTGGAGTTGCAGACACGCGGCGTCTATATGGCAATTTGATCCATTTTCTGCCGATCCTGCCGTTATTTACCATCAACTCACCTATGGCTGCGTCAAAATACTTCGGGAAATCTTATAGAATGGCACATTCTTGGGCGATAGGGCCGATCCGGGATGATTGGAAGATGCGTTTTCAGGATATTATATTCTCCCGCCGATTGGGCACAATCGAGCTTCGGGTTTGCGACCCGTGTTGGGATATAAACCGGATCAGGTGGCTGCTTCGGGCTGTGAAGGCCATTTCCGAGATCGATGAGACCCTCGACCCGCGCATCAGCCGCTACAACGCTATGCGAGAGGATATCTGCCGAGAAGGGATGCTCGATGAGAACGCGGCACTTCTCGATGAACTGCGGACTTTAGTGGATTTTCCGATAGAATTGATTCAAAATAGCCCGTCCGATGAGCTATATGACGTCTACAAGCAACAGGGTCTTGTCGGAGCTTACAGCGCGTTGGACAACGGCTATCGCAACGGTGTTTTTGAGCCTGTTCCGACCAAATATCCCCAAAGGTCGGGCTATCTAAAAGGGTTGGTTGGATTTATCGGATACTTCCTGCCAAGGCTGCCGTATTATGCCTGGAAAGGTCTCAAAGAATGATTTACGCCATCATTGCCGCCTCGATCGTGCTAATATGGCTTTTGGCGCTCGGGTTTTTACGTCGGATATGGTTCTTTCGAGACCCTGTTCGACAGGCGGAGTCGCGTGAACCAGGGAGTTTGATCGCTCCCGCGGATGGCCGCGTTGTCTATATTCGCAGGATCGAAGACGGCACGTTATACTCAGAAAAGCTCGGCGAAAGAATCGATCTGCCGGAGATAACCGGCTGCGATGTCGCCGAGAACAAAGGCTGGGCGATTGGGATATATATGTCTCCGCTGGACGTCCATTACAACTATTGTCCCTATCCATCCCGCGTTTGCGATATATATCGAAAATCGGCTAAAGTGAACTATCCGATGCTGGATATGTGGGAGTATGTGCGGGTGGTGTGGCTGCGCAAGATGGTTGATATGTTCGCCCGCAAATATCATCTGGAAAACGAGCGCAACACGATATTTCTCGACGCGGATGGGCTGAAGATGGCGGTTGTTCTGATCGCCGACAAATTTGTCGCCAAAATCCAGTGTTTTGTCCAACCGGACCAATCGCTCGACTATTCACAAAAGCTGGGGTTTATTTCGCGGGGCAGCCAGGTGGATATGATAATTTTTACCGACGACATCGCGTTTGATGTCTGCATCAATCAGCAGGTCTACGGCGGCAGGACTGTTATAGGCAGGCTTGGGGTGTTAAACGAAAGGACGGCGAACTAAATGCGGCGAATGGGCTGTCTTTGGATGATTGTGATCTTGCTGCTGGCTGTTGTGGCTTACGATCAATGGAGAATCGAACAGCTTCGACGCGAGGTCGCCGCCATAGCGGTCAAGGTGCACTCCTCAAAACCCGACAAAGGAAAATCTGCCGGCAACTCCGATCTCGTCACATCCCTGGCGGAGGCTGAAAAATATACCCGGCAGGCCAAACAGTTGATCTCCAACAAAAAAACCGCCGAGGCGCAGACATTGCTAGACAAGGCGTTGTCCAATCTGAACTCTGCGAACGGATTATCGAAAGATATAATCGGTGGTACGGCGCAATATTTGGGGGAAGCTAAGGATAACGCGATAGAGGTGTTCCAGAAAGCCTGGAGAGACATATCCGAAGAACCAGTACCGACAAAAAAAACAGAAACCAAGAGTAACAAAAAACCAATGGAATCGAAATAGATAATCCAATGAAAGTTGCTGCGGTTGTGTCCGCCTACAACGAGGAAGAACGAATCGGAGCTGTGTTGGAAGCCTTGAAATCAGCGGAGCTGGTGGATGAGGTCATCGTCGTCAGCGACGGTTCTACCGACGGAACCTACCAAAAGGCGTCCTCTGATCCTGCCATCAGAGCGATTGAATTGGAGCGCAATCTTGGGAAGGGTGGGGCGATGTGTGCGGGGGCAATGAACACCGACGCCGATATCGTGCTTTTCCTGGATGCGGATCTGATTGGAATGGACGGACGAAAGATAGACTCACTCATCCGGCCTTTGATCGAGGGATCAGCGGATATGTCCATAGGCATCTTCAAAAGCGGCAGATCGGCAACCGACCTGGCTCAGTTTCTTGCGCCATATATTTCAGGCCAACGAGCGATGCGGCGTGAGACATTCATAGATATCCCGAGTCTGGATACGGTCCGCAGTGGGGTGGAAACCGCAATTACGAAATACTGCCGCTCCCGCAATTTGCGCATCAGCCGAGTCGAATTGCCGGGCTGCACCCACTGCATGAAAGAAGAAAAACGCGGCTTTATTGCCGGCTTTGTCGGCAGGTTGAAAATGTATTACGATATAGGCAGGATCGTATTCGATGGAAGAGATTTCAAATAGCGTCCCAGCAAAAGCCTCTGGCCTCAAAGTGGTAATCGGTGCTGTTGCTTTGATCATCGCAGCCATCATCATCCACTCCGGCGCGTTGTTAAATACTACCTGTGCCCCGGTTTGCCTGTTTCACAAATGGACGGGCCTGTATTGCCCGGGTTGTGGGACGGGCAGGGGGATCACTTTTCTTTTGCGCGGCGATCTGGCGGCCGCCTGGCGAATGAACCCACTGATGATTGTATCGATCCCAATGGTCGGCTTTCTGATTCTTCGCAACTACCTGAGCCGTAACAACCCGCGACCTCTCCCGGGCTGGGTTGGGTGGACGATCACCGGTGGCATTGCTGTATATTGGATCGCCAGAAACATCGCCATCTACCCATTTAGCCTACTCGCTCCACATTAGTTTTTAACCGCTCGGATGAGGTAGGTCCACTCATCCCGCAGCACCTCAGCCGCAAACCCTTGTGCTTCCAGTATCAACGCCGCATCATAAGACTCGCCGTCAATGCCGCTATCGAGCATATCCGCCCAACCTTCAAGCTCACGATGCCGCCGTCTGCTGCAAGGTGTTCACGAACGCCAACACCTCAGCAGCATGTCCCTCCGCCGTCACCTCCGGCCAGATCTTACGCACTCTTCCTTCCTTGTCGATAACACAGGTCAATCGATCCTTCGATGAAATCGGCTTTCCACTCTCGTCGCGGTAACTGGAGTAGGCGTTCCACACAACACGATCTTCATCAGAAAGCAGCACGAACGGAAGCTTGTTTTTCCTGGCATAAGATTCGTGATCCATAAGATGATCCGCGCTGATTCCCACTATCGCAGTATCAGCAAGGATGAACTCGTCATACAAATCACGAAAAGCCTCGGCCTCAGCCAGGCAGATTGGATTGTCGTTTCGGCGATAGAAAAAAAGGACGACATTTCGTTTGCCTCGGAAATCCGATAGCGAAACGGTGCGTCGTCCAATCGCCTGAAGCGTGAAATTAGGAGCCTTTTCATATTCGCACAGCATGACACCAACCCCTGCCGACCTTATTGAACCTCGACTATATATACCCGTTTGGAGGCGTTATTAATGCATAGATCGCAGGCGATTTGTATTCGATTATTGATTCTTTTGCACGAAGTTAAGCTGCAGGTCGCTGATAAGGGTTCGCAGCATCTTGCTTTCCTCTTCTCCGAGATGTCCGCTCAGCTTGTCGGCTGCGAAAACTACAGAATCTATTGCAATCTTCGCCTGCGCCAAATCGGTGATCGGTTCTTTTTGTCCCGGAGGCAGATGCAGACCCATAAACTGCCAGGCTTGTTCGGCAAACAAGTTCACCATAAATGCCAGAGTCTGATATACGTCAGGCAGAGGCATTTCCTCTTGCTCCGGCTGGGCGGCATCCTCTGGTTTCTCGGCTGGAGCACTTGCCTTAACATCTTCTTTCAGGGTTCCATCCGGATTCACTCTTCTTTTGTCTTTCACTTCGTGGGTTTTCTCTTCTTCCGCCAAATCTGAACCTCCTTATGAGTCTGAGTTTCCTTTTGAATCCAGGCAAGACTTCCGCCTGGACATCATTTTTCCGACAATGACCACAGCCAGCGCCGCGCCTGCCGTGTCTGCGATAAGATCACAAATATCACAAGTTCTGTTCGGCACGAACTTCTGGTGATATTCGTCAGTAACGCCATATAATGCGCTTATACCAACAACAAGCGCAGCCACAATCCATTTGCGATATGCACCAGCCAGAGCCCGCCACAACAATGCGCCCAGAACCGCGTACGCGGCGGCGTGCTTGACTTTATCAAACCAGTTGGTCTGCTCGAGACACCCCAATCCCGGCAGCGGCGGCAGTTTGGGCTGGGCTGATAATATGAATATCAAAGCCATCCACGCCGCAACAGGCCCCCACCTCCAAAGCCAATCAAAGCGGCCATCTGGGGCAACAGCTCTACTACACTTGCTCAGCCTTGCTCACCATCTCCAGGAATTCATCTTCACTAATAACTTGTACGCCAAGGGATCTCGCCTTCTCCAGCTTTGAGCCTGCATTCTCCCCAGCCACCACCAGGCTCGTCTTACCGGATACAGAAGAGGATGAGTTCCCGCCGAGCTTGAAAACCAGTCCTTGCGCCTGATCTCGCGTCAGTTTCTGCAAAGCGCCGGTGAATACGATGGTCTTATCGGCAAAAATCGCCGTTTCCTGCCTCTCCTCTACCGAAGGATCTATTCCGACTGTGCGCAGTTTGTCGATCACTTCTCTATTTCGGTCTTGAGCGAAAAAGGCAACGACGCTGGCCGCGATCACCGGGCCGACGTCCTGCACCTCGGCAAGCTCATCGACTGAGGCCGAGCTTAACGCCTTTATGCTCCCGAAGCGCTGCGCAAGGGCCGCTGCGGTGCGATCCCCCACGTGTCGAATACCGAGCGCATATATCAGTCTGTCGAGGGTTACTTTCTTGCTGGCTTGAATCGCGCCTATGGCGTTTTGAGCGGATTTGAGGGCCATTCGTTCCAAGTGCTCGACGTCGTCGACGGTCAAAGTATAAAGATCCGCCGGATCTTGTATCAATTTGTCAGCCAGCAGTTGGTCTATCAGAGCCGGCCCGACCCCATCTATGTCCATCGCGCCCTTTGAAGCAAAATGTATCACTCGTTCCCTGATTTGGGCGGGACAGGCAATGTCGGTACACCTGGCGACCGCCTCACCCGGTTCTCTGATAACATCAGCTCCGCAAATCGGGCACTTGGTCGGCATAACGAACTCTACTTCGTCTCCGGTGCGCTTCTCTTTCACAACTTCGACGACTTCGGGTATCACCTCACCTGCACGCTGCACCACAACGGTATCCCCGATTCGCACATCTTTGCGGCGTATCTCGTCCTCATTGTGCAGGGTTGCGCGAGATACCATAACTCCGCCCACCTGCACTGGTTCGAGAAAGGCGACCGGTGTGAGGGCCCCCGTGCGACCCACGTTCACCTCAATATCGTTCACCTTTGTCAGCACCTGCTCGGCGGGAAACTTGAAAGCGATCGCCCATCTTGGGCTTCGGGCCACAAATCCCAAACGAGTCTGCTGCTCAAACGAATTGACTTTTACGACCATTCCATCAATGTCATAGGTTAGATCCTGCTTTTTTTTGCCCCACTCGCCGATATAATCGATCACTTCGTCGATGGAATCATACACCCGCACCTCTGGGTTCACTTTGAATCCCCAGTCCCCAAGTGCGCACAGCACCTCATACTGATTTGAGAACTCGATGCCCTCGTATGTGCCCACCGCGTAGGCAAAAAAAGTCAGGTGTCGCCGGGCGGTGACCCGTGGGTCGAGCTGACGAACCGAACCCGCCGCAGCGTTTCGCGGATTGGCAAAAGTAGGCTCGCCCGTGGTCTCACGCTCCTGGTTTATCCGCAAAAACTCATCGTGAGTCAGGATCACTTCCCCCCGGATTTCGATCAAAGACGGCACTGGTTTAGCGTCAGGCGAATCGCGTTTCACCTGAACCAGGTCGAGCGGAATCGTACGCACCGTCCGTAGGTTGTGTGTGATATCTTCCCCTCGGTGGCCGTCCCCGCGAGTGGCTCCCGCCGATAAAACTCCGTTCACATATGTCAGCGATATTGCCAGGCCATCGAATTTCGGTTCGCAGTCGTATTGCAGCCTTTCGTCAGGTTCGATCTGCAGAGTTTGCCTGCAGCGCCTGTCAAATGCCCTCAGCTCAGCTTCACTGAACGCATTAGCCAGGCTGAGCATAGGTGTCCGGTGCTGGAATTGTGCAAACTGGGTCTGCGGGGCCACTCCGACGCGCTGGGTGGGTGAATCCGGTGTAATTGCTTGAGGATGCTGCTCTTCCATTTCCTGCAAGCGCCGCATCAGCCTGTCGTAGTCAGCATCGGAGATATCCGGCTGATCTTTGACATAATACAGAAAATCTGCGCGGTTAATTCTGTGCCTAAGCTCGTCTATTTCTGACTGAACCGCCGCGGAAACAGCGGCAGAATCTCCGAGGTTACTCACGCGACTTCCTCCATTCGCAGACTATCGCCCACGAATCGTTACCCAATTCGTGAGCGATATATAGGCTTGACCACGTTTCTTGACTTAGACTTCAGAAGAAACATCCGCTTTGGTGAGATCCGATGTGCATTGTGGACACCGGGTCGCGAGATCCGATATCGCCGATTGACAATATGGGCAAGCGCGAGCAGGCGCAAGCATGTTCTTGTTTATGATCTTTATCATCACAAACAGCGCCAAAGCGATCAACACAAAGTTGATAATGGCGTTGATAAACAAACCATAATTCAGTGTCGGTGCGCCCGCTTTTTGGGCTTCCGCCAGCGATGTGAAGTGCTGGCCATTCAGCGTTACAAACAAATTGCTGAAGTCCACCTTGCCCAGTAGCAAACCGATAGGCGGCATCAAAATATCACCGACGAAAGAATTAATCACCGACCCAAAAGCTGCGCCTATGACCACAGCCACCGCCAAACCGAGCACACTTCCTCGTGATAAGAACGACTTAAATTCCGCAAGCATATAATTGCCTCCTCAAATTGATGTGCAGTCTGCGCTACTTGCCAGCCGAGAACTCATAATGGCCGGATTTGACCTCGAAGACAGCACATCCTTCTTTGATCCCGATGAATTTCACCCCATCTGATTTAGCAGCGGGCTTGCCGCTTTCAACAATCGCCCCCTCAGAGACGGCCGGCACATATACCGTCGCCGTCGAATTGGTAGGTATATCCAGGCTCAATTCAAATCCGCTCCCGGAACGCTTCCACGAAGACCGAATCATCCCGTAAGGAGATAGATGCGAACCTTTTGCCCACTTGAGGTCCCCAAGCATCTGCGGCCGAATTATAATGTGCTTGAAACCGGGTTTGTCGGGGTCAGGGTTTATTCCCGCAAGCGCCCTGTAAAACCACGCTCCTATATCGCCAAACATAATATGGTTTCGCGAGCCGTCCCCATTCCACATCTCCCAAAGCGTCGTCGCGCCCTGCTCGATCCAATGCCCCCAACTCGGGAAGTCGCGCTTGGTCGCGGCAGTATAGACCAGATCGGCGCGACCGTTATTTGTGAGCGCGTTTATAAGATATTTCGTTCCCAATATCCCCGCCCAGATATGGCCGTCTCGATTACCAATCTCCTCGACCAGAGCGCCCATCACCTTTCGCTTCTCGCTTTCCGGCAGAAGTCCCTGATAAATCGCTGTCGCCATTCCGCACTGCTCGTTGCCCTCGAATCTGCCCGTGGCAGGGTCATAGAACCTGGCCATAAACGCCTTTTGAATCTGATCAGCAAGCGCGTTATATTTGCGGGCGTCCTCACCTTTGCCGAGCATCCCAGCCACCTTGGCCGCTATCTTGACATCGACATAATAATACGCAGTTGAGGTTAGCGCGGCCGGGGTGGCGTGTCCTCCCGGACCTCCTTGGGGCGGGCACCAGTCCCCCAAACCCAGCGTCACTATATGATCCGGCGACTTTGACGCCAGAAAATCAAGATATCGCTTATATCCCTCATAATGCGCCTGCAGAACCGACGCATCGCCGCTGTAGAGGTAGATATAATACGGAATCAAGAAATAAGCGCTGTCCCACGCCGGGCCATTACCCCAATCAAAACCCCAACCGCCGGTAGGCACAATTCCGGGCAGGTTGCCGTCCCCACGCTGGCAATCCGCAAAATCGTGCATCCATCTCTCATAGTTAGCGGTTGTATTGAAGTTATAAAGCCCCGTCTCGCTCGCCAACTGCGCATCCCCTGTCCAGCCGTTTTTCTCTCTGTGTGGGCAATCCATCGGATAACTGACAAAGTTGCTGATGTAAGATCGCACAGTGTTGCGTTGAATCTTATTGAGTAGCTCGTTTGAGCACTCAAAATCGCCGGCTTTATCGAAGCTGCTGTGCACGACTTTGCCTAGCAGGCTATTAAGCGTAGGTTTGCCTGGGAATCCTTCGACCTGCACATATTGAAAACCGTGATAGGTGAATCTCGGCTCCCAGCTCTCCAACCCAACTCCTCTGAGCGTATATTTGTCCGTCTGGAACTCACCAGACGCCAGGTGGGATGCGTTCGATTGATGCAGCGTCCCATCCTCGTGCAGCCGTTCGTCGTATCGCAGGGTCACTTTGGTTCCAACCGGCCCGGCGACCTTCAATTCGCACCAGCCTGCCATATTCACACCCATATCAAAAACGAACACCCCAGGCTTAGGCTCGGTCACCTTGACTGGCTTGATAGTTTCCATCACCTTGACAGGTGGAGCGACCTCTGCAACCAGACGACCCTTCGGCCCATCGACGATTTCAACTGGTTTCCAACCCGGCAGCTCTGCGTCGCCTTCAAAATGCTCCACAAACTCAGCGGTATCCCATCCGCGCTGCTCGAGCCTGGCGTCATACTCTTCGCCATTACGAACCCCATCAAAGGTTATGGGGCTGAAAGCCGTCCGCCACGATTCGTCGCTGACCACAAGCTGGCTCGTGCCATCGGAATACTCGATATTCAATTGCATCAGCATTCGGGGAGTATCCCGCCAGGGCGCATGGTCAAAGTCCCAGGAGTCGCGGGTGTGGCAGTTAAACCATCCATTGCCCAGCATAACACCAATCGCGTTCAGACCCTGCTTGAGCATAGGTGTAACATCGTGAGTCACATAAAGCGCCCGCTTGTCGTATTTCGTATAGCTGGGTTCGAGGACACAATCACCGACCTTTGCGCCGTTTATGCGCATTTCATAAAATCCCAATCCGCAGATATACGCCGTGGCCCGTTTTATGGATTTTGCAGCCACAAATGTCTTGCGCAGGAGCGGCCCAGGCGTCTTTTGCAGCACATGTGACGCCGCATCCGCACCTCGGCCTCTTTTATTCAAAGGCAGAGTCTCATCATCGTCCAGCTTTGGTCTGTTTGCGACCCATTTGCCTTTCCAGTCCGATTCACTAAGCAGTCCCATCGACCACTCCGCCGGTGCGCTCCATTGCGATTGCCCCAAATTGGTCCAGACTCGGACCTTCCAATAGCATCGCATCTCCGACGTCAGAGGTTTTCCGGCGTATCTGATAAGCGTCGATTGATCCGAAGCCACTTTCCCGCTGTCCCACAGGTTCCCTGTGTCGGATTTGAGAGCATCTTCACTCGATGAAACAACGATCTGATACGCGGTCTGTGCTTCGCCGCGGTTGGTGTTCGGAATGATCCAACTGAGACGAGGCTGGGGGTTGTCGATCCCCGCAGGGTTTCTAGCGTGGTCACACGTAAGATTGATAGGCGCCGAACTCGCCGCGCTGATTGTCACCAAAAATAGAATAGGAAGTATCATAATGCATTTGAATAGCACAAAAGCAATCAATTATCCTTCTTACGCAAAAAGGGCGCCGGAAGTATCTCACCTCCCGCGCCCCAATCGTCCCCACTATTCGCGATCAAGTTTTTACTACTTCGAGTTCATCTTGCCGAAAGCAGTGCATTGTGCTGCTTCGTCGATGAGGAAACACGATGGGCCTGTGTTTCACAACAAGCATTTCACCCCAGTCCTGCATACCGCAAACTTTGCCGAGCATGCCGTCATATTCATCCCGAGTGCGAATCTTGACTATCGCTCCCGTTATTTCTGTGTGCGTCATTGTAGTTACCCCTTCTTCAATGGCGCAGCGGGTCTGGAACACATAAAAAGCCCCGCCTGTGCCGTGTGCCTACCGAGTTTTTGAACCCTAGAAAACCAGGGCGGTGTCCACTGCCTGCCCTCGCGAATCCCTTCCAAGCAGGTCTAAACCTGATCAGATGGGCTGCCACTTGGACAATCCAAGAAAGACACCATCAATTTTGAGTGTCGGCTCAAAACTTCCTCGACAACCACGTACACTGCAGGGCTTGGTAAACTATATCCCATTCATGCTCACTATCACTTTACCACACAACACCCCGATTTGCAACAAGAATTGCAAATTCCGAGACGCCGCGCCCGGCAGGCGGAGCTTGCAAAGCTTAAATAGGTACAAAATAATTGCAACAATATCTTAATTCATAAAGGAAAGCCGACCGGGAGCGTGTAAGAGTAAACGGATGGGCTTATTTGGGCGTGCAGTTGCACCCTGCTGAGCGGTAATGGGATAATACTTTAAGAAATTATAGCACCGCTGAATCCCATGCGTTGCCGGGGGACATTATGCATTACTGGAATCGAGAAGCGGAGTGCGTCGATCGGGACGAACTTCGCAAACTCCAATCTGAAAGATTAGTCACAACAATCAGGCACTCTTACGAAAATGTGCCTGCATACAAGCACAAATTCGATAAAATCGGGCTGAAGCCTGATGACATCAAAGGTATCGAAGATCTTGTAAAAATCCCATTTACCGTTAAAACCGATTTTCGTGATAACTATCCATTCGGCATGTTCGCCGTGCCGATGGATCGGATAGTCCGCATTCACGCAAGCTCAGGAACCACCGGAAAAAGCACCGTCGTCGGATACACAAGCGGCGACGTCGAAACCTGGGCAGAGCTAATGGCCAGAACGCTGGGCGCCGGAGGAACCACAAAAGGGGACATCGTGCAAAACGCCTACGGATACGGCTTGTTTACAGGCGGTTTGGGGGCGCACTATGGCGCTGAGAGGATCGGCGCATCGGTCATTCCGATCTCCGGCGGAAACACCAAACGCCAACTGCAGATAATGGAAGACTTCCACAGCACCGTGCTGTGCTGTACTCCCAGCTATGCGCTCATGCTTGGAGAATCCGCCAGAGATGCCCAGGTCAATATGAAAAAATCTTCCCTGCGCGTCGCGTTTCTAGGCGCGGAGCCTTGGACGGAGAACATGCGGCGGGAGATCGAATCGGCGCTGTGTGTCGATGCGCTGGATATCTATGGACTCAGCGAAGTGATGGGGCCGGGGGTTTCTTATGAGTGCATGGAAAAAGGCGGGCTTCACATAAACGAGGATCATTTCATAGCTGAAATAATCAATCCGGACACCGGAGAAGTTTTGCCCCCCGGCTCCCACGGAGAACTCGTTTTCACCAGCCTCACAAAAGAAGCTCTCCCGCTGCTGCGTTATCGCACACGGGATATCACCTATATAGACGATTCGCCGTGCGGTTGCGGCCGATCGTTTGCGCGGATGCACAGGGTAATGGGCAGATCCGACGACATGCTCATCATCCGCGGAGTCAATGTGTTCCCGTCACAAATCGAAAGCGTGTTGATCGAGACCGAGGGCACCGAGCCGCACTATCTCATTGTGGTAGATCGGGCGCCTGGCAAGATGGATGAGATGGAGGTTTGGGTGGAGGTGTCCCCTGAACTGGTCTCTGATGCAGTCAGGACGCTTGAATCGCTAGAAAGGCGCATAGCGCACGAGCTTCATTCCGTGCTTGGCATATCGGTGAAAGTGAAACTGGTCGAACCCAAAACCATCGCACGCAGCGAAGGCAAAGCCAAGCGGGTCATAGATAGAAGGGAACTCAACAATGAAAGTTAGTCAACTGTCAGTTTTCATTGAAAACAAATCGGGCCGCCTGGCCGATGTCACCCGCACACTGGCCGACAATTCGATCAATATTCGTGCGCTGTCTATTGCCGACACCATTGACTACGGACTCCTGCGGTTGATAGTCAACGATCCTTTGAGGGCCAAATCCGCTCTTAACGAAGAGGGATTTACGGTTGCTCTCACCGAGGTGCTTGCCATAGAAGTCCCGGACAAGCCGGGGGGGCTGGCCAGGATTATAGACATTGTCGCGGAGGGTGGGTTCAACATCGAGTATATGTATGCTTTTGTCGGGACATCCGGAGAAAACGCGATTGTGATCTTCCGGATTGAAAAAATCGACGAGGCGATCCCGATCCTTCAAGACAAGGGGGTTCGTATACTTACCGGTGAGGAAATCCACTCGCTATAACATTATATCGACCCAGCTTGCAGGAATGTAGTGACTCCTGTCAACGAACAGATAGCCATATTTGAGAAACGGAGGGAAACATCAATGTGGGGAAAGCACAGACTATTAATGTTCGGGATTTTGGCGGCGCTTTTGGCGCTGCTGGTGGCGTCTTGTGGCCAGAAAACAACGGATACATCCGAGGGCGTCGCGCAGGAACCGTATGTGATCGGAGCTATCTTCTCCAGCACAGGTGACAATGCGCCTTTGGGGGTGCCGGAACGCAACACCGCTGAAATGCTCGCCAAACAGTTGAATGAAAAGGGCGGCATCGACGGCCGGCCTGTCAAGCTGCTTGCTTATGATGATGCCGGCAAGCCGGAGCAAGCTGTGCAAGCCTGCCAGGACCTGCTCGCAAATAAAGAGGTGGTCGCTATTATCGGGCCTACGCTTACCGGGCCAAGCCTCGCCATAGCGTCTATGTGCAACACCGCTAAGATGCCGCTCATATCGTGCGCCGCAAGTGTAAAGATCGTGCAACCGGTGACGCCTTATGTTTTCAAAACCGCTCAATCCGATCACTTTGCGGTGCAAAAACTGCTGGATTATATAAAAGCGAAAAAGATCAAGACCGTGGGGTTTATCAATGATGCCAACGCGTTCGGGTCCAGCGGCCGAGAAGAATGGCTGAAGATTTCCAAAGCCGCTGGGGTGAACACAGTGGCGCTGGAATCGTTCAACAGCTCCGATACCGATATGACCCCACAGCTCACCAAGATCAAAGCCGCCAATCCGCAGGCCATTATCTGCTGGGGAACTAATCCCGGCCCCGCCATTGTCGCAAAGAACATTCGCAGACTGGCTATGAAGCAGCCGGTTCTTATGAGCCACGGCATCTCCAACCAAGAGTTCATAAAACTAGCGGGGGCGGCCGCTGAAGGGGTGATTTTCCCATCTGGTAAAATCATCGTTGCCAATCAGATACCGGCCGGTGACCCGCAGAGAAAAGTGTTGGTGGAGTATGCGGCTCAGTATCAGAAAGCGTTCGGCAAGCCCGCCATTCACTTCGGAGCGCATGCGTGGGATGCATTCCAACTTGTCGTGGATGCGCTGAAAAAGAGCGGGGCTGATCGAGAAAAGATTCGCGCCAACATCGAAAGCAGGAAGAAATTCATCGGCGTGGACGGAATATTCAACTTTTCCGCCAGCGACCACAACGGGCTGGACAAGAACGCATTTGCCCTGGTCACGATCAAAAACGGCAAATGGGTTCTTTTGAAATAGGTAAATACAACAACGAAACAATCTGACCGGGGCCATCGGAATACGGTGGCTTCGGTCGCGTGAATGTGGGAGTGAATGGAGCAGTTTAGCCAACTTTTAGTGTCTGGGATCGCAAATGGCTGTATCTATGCGATTGTGGCAATAGGGTTCTCGATAATATATGCCGGCACGCAGGTCATCAACTTCGCGCAGGGCGAATTTGTGATGGTCGGAGCGATGGTAGCGGCGGTGCTGCTGGCAAAAGTCAGCCTGTTGATCGCATTTCCTGTGGCTATATTGGCCGGTTGCCTGGTGGGCGCGGTGGTCGGCCTCTGCGTGCTTATCCCGTTGAAGAGAGCCTCGGTAGTGTCGCTGGTCATCTTGACGGTAGGGGCATCACTTCTGATTCGCGGCCTGGCGCAGTTGTTTTGGGGAGAAGAAGGCAGGATGGTGCCTTACTTCACTGGGGTCACGGCAAACGAAGACAATATCTTCCATTTCGCAGGCGCTGTGATCGGTGTTCAGCAGATATGGGTGGTGGCGATCACGATTGCGCTTGTGATAGCCACCCATTGCTTCTTCAAATATACCCTCACCGGCAGGGCTATGAGAGCTTGTGCGCTCAACCCCACCGGGGCGAGGCTGGTCGGCATCAACGTCCATAGAATGATAATCTTGTCGTTTATTATGGCGGCGGGGCTGGGTGCGGTTGCGGGCGTCACAGTGTCGGCGGGGTTGTATGCGAGATGCACAATGGGCGCGGCGCTGGGTTTGAAAGGATTTTGTGCGGCGGTGTTGGGTGGATTAGGCAACTACTCGGGTGGGATTGCTGCGGGTGTTCTACTGGGAGTTGTCGAATCGCTTATTGTGTTGATAATTCCGTCGATGAGCGACTATAGCGATGCGGCTGCGTTTGTGATATTGCTTGTTGTTCTATTGCTGAAACCCGATGGTATTCTGGCTCGCAAAAAGGCGGTGGCCTGAAAATGAGCGGCAAAGCAATAGCCAAGCCCAACCCAAGGGGCAGATTCCGGATAGACCCAGTTGTGGTGACGCCGTTCGTGGTGTTTTTCTTGTGTTATATGCTGATGCCCAGGTTCGTTGGGGATAAAGCTCTCAACTCACTGGTGTATATCGGCATAAACGTGCTGCTTGCGCTTGGGTTGAATCTGTTGATGGGCTATGCCGGCCAGATATCCCTCGGGCATGCGGCGTTTTTCGGACTGGGGGCGTATTCTTCAGCTATCATCACCCTGCAGCCCATCCAAAGCGGGATAATACCCGGTTTTAGCGCGGGGGTGGGGTTGATGGCCGGAGTGGCCGCGTTGATGTCTCTTACAAAAGCATCTGGGTGGAAGCTTGCTGCGGGCGTTGGCGGATTGATTGTTTTATCGTGGATATGCAGAGCCACCCATCTCGGGCTTCCGGTGACGCTTGTCGTCACCTTAATTGGAATGGCGGCTTGCGGATATGCTCTGAAGATCGGCTGGTGGAGGTCGATGTTAGCCGGGTTGATAGACATCACCGCGCTTGTTATTTGTGCGCGATTTCTCCAAGGCGCTCTCGCGCGAAGCGCCGCGGGTATAGGGACATCTCCGTGGGTCGCGATGCTTGCCGGAGTGTTGTTGACCGGCTTGATTGCATATCTCATCGGCGCGCAAGTCCTTCGCTTGAAGGGCAACTACCTGGCGATGGGGACATTGGCTTTTGGTGTGATAGTCGAGATTATGCTGTCAAAATGGGTGGCGGTGACTGGAGGCTCGAGCGAGGGTATTTATGGCATTCCTACGATAGCGTTTGTCGATGGTTTGCCTGGTCCTGTTCGGAGGATATTCGAGTTCGCCCGGGGCGGAAGCCTTGACGTCCAACAGCAATATTTCTATCTTGTATGGTTATTTGTCTTTGTTGCTCTTATTTTGGCCGTTAATATTGTTCGATCCAGAGTGGGGCGGGCGTTCCGTGCGGTGCACGGCAGCGAGCAAGCGGCAGAATCACTTGGGGTCGACACCGGTCGATATAAAGTCCAGGTGTTCGTTTTAAGCGCAGCGCTGGCGTCGATAGCCGGCAGCTTGCATGCGCACAACGCCGGGGTTGGTTATATCAGCCCAAGTGAGTTCAACTTCCTGGTAAGTGTGCAGTTGGTGGTGATCGTCGTAATCGGCGGATTGGCGAGCGTATGGGGGGCTTTGCTGGGGGCGAGCGCAATTCAGCTCATCAAAAACTGGATACTCACCCTCGACAAGGCAAACATTTCTATTTTTGGCCTGGCGTTGAAGGGACTCGATCCTATAGTATTCGGTGGGATTTTGGTTTTGGTGATGATGTTGATGCCGCAGGGGCTGACCAGGGGGCTGACCGACGCGATTGTTGGTGCAATCAGACGAACCAAAGGACTGGCGCAGCGGGAGGTCAGCTAGAAGCCGTGGGAGCATTGATAGAAGCATCAGCAGTGACCAAGTCGTTTGGTGGGCTTGACGCCGTTAAGAATGTCGATGTAGTTGTCACCCAGGGGCAGACTAAGGCTCTCATCGGCCCGAATGGCGCGGGAAAAAGCACGCTTCTCAATCTGCTGACGGGGATGATGCCGGTTAGCGGCGGAGAAATATGTATCAACGGAAGTTCCATCGTTGGGCGATCGTGCTACGAGGTAGCAGGGCTTGGTGTGGCGCGCACATTCCAAAATGTGCAGCTGTTTCAGAATATGACGGTGCTGGAAAACGTGATGATAGGCAGGCACTGCCGGACTAAGGCAGGGGTCTTGGGTGCGATCTTGGGTATACCGAGGGTGAGGAAAGAAGAGGCACAAACCAGGCAGCGGTGCCTGGAG
>LSQX01187409.1_pt1 | contig 18632 bp, 16 predicted proteins | sample 654561 | NCBI WGS metagenome assembly LSQX01 (sample SAMN04489861, study PRJNA283612) | anaerobic digester metagenome | isolation source: 4 biogas reactors fed with cattle manure at either 37C or 55C with and... | place: Denmark: Kongens Lyngby | collected 2014
TGCGAACTGTCATGCTCGATGCCAAAAATCGACACGACGAGGCGGTCGGCCGTCTTTGCGTGCGTCACCTGCCAGACCTCTGCGACGCCGTCGGCCTGTTGCTCGTTGTCAGGCTCGAGCTGTGCGAGCGAGCACGGTGGAGACATCCAGTTGAGTGGTTTGTAACTGCCGCCATCGCTATNNGCTCATCCAGTTGAGCGGCTTGTAGCTGCCGCCATCGCTGTGCACGAGGATCGAGCCATCGCTCTTCAGCATGAGCACGCGCCTGGCGCGAGGCAGGTGGGCAGACAGTCGCCCCGCATAGTCAACAGAGCAGTCAGCCACCACGATACGCACCCCGATAGCCTACCGCGACGAGGGCACTGGCCGTGCGCGAACGGGTGGTGGTGCGCTTTGCCGTGCCAGAGATGGGCAGTTGTTGCTGCCTGGCTGGACAGGGGCAGCCACAAGTGCCCACACGTTGGGTGTGTGGGTGTGTGGGTGTGTGGGCTTGTGGCCGGGTTGGCCGGGTCAGCTTTGCGGAGGCTTGGTGCGTGCGACCCCCGCGAGCAGCAGCCCGACGACCGCAAAAAACGGCAGCACCCAGAATGCCTGCAGCAGGCCGATCTGCTCGCCGAGCACCCCAAACGCCATCGGGCCAATCAACATTGAGGTGTAGCCGATTGCCGACACCGCAGCCACATCACGCGCTGCCGTCTTCGGATCATCGGCAGCGGCAGAGATCGTGATTGGCCAGCACACCCCGGTGCCCAGCCCCCACAGCAGCGTGCCGATGATCATTCCCGGCACGTTTGGTATCAACACGACCAGCAAAACGCCGACGATGGCAAGCACGAAGCTGCCGCGCAACACCGTGACCCTGCTGAACCTCGTGAGCAGCGCGGAGCCGATCAGTCGCGCGGTTACCACCGCACCGAAGAAGACCCCGAGCATGATCGCACCAAACTCGTTCGATACCCCGCGTCCGTCGACGAGCGCGAGCGGCAGCCAGTCTGCGGGAGCGCCTTCGAGCAGACCGGCAGAGAGCGTAATGAAGCCAACCAGCAGCACCCGCCGATCACGCCACGGGCTATAGCGCTTGCCGCCGAGCACCCGACCAGGCAGCTCCAAACGGTCAGGCTCAACACGCGACTCACGCGACACCTGCGAAATGATCGGAATCGAACCGGTAGCCGTCACCAAGTCATCTGGTTCCGTCTCGCTGGCAACGATGATGGGAATCGGAGAGGTTGTAATCAAGAGCTGCGAACCTTGCGGGGTGGTGCTCGAATCGGCAGCGGCGTGATCCTCGTGCCTGACCTCGTCATCGACCACGTGACGCAACATGACCAACGAAATCACGACGATCGCGAGCATCACACCAGCAAAATGCGCTTGCAGCGTGAACTGCAGCGACTCTGCGAGGGCACCCACACCCATCGCCACCATCACGCCAATGGAGTACCCGGCGTGCATGAGTGGTAACCGTGGTTTGCCGTAGGCGCGTTCGGCGAGTGCTCCACTCACATTCATCGCGATGTCCGTGGTGCTGAAGCAGAGACCGTACACAAACAACACCGCAAGGCCGAGCGGCAAGGCTCCCGCCACAAACAGCGCAACGGCCGCGGGAAGCATGACCGCTTGCACGACGATCGCCACAGCCATGACCCGCCGTGCCCCGAACCGCTCAATTACGCGCCCCGCGACCACCATGCCGCCGAGGCTGCCAGCGGCGAGGCAGAGCCCGTAGATGCTCATCTGCAGAGTGGTCGCGCCCAACTCGTCGCGCAGCGCAGGCAGGCGACTCAACCAGGTGCCGAAGCTCAGCCCCATCATCAAGAAGATGACCAGAATGGCGCGCACCCAGCGCTGAGAAACTGTGCGATCTTGGCGTGCGAATTGACTCACGTAGCGAGTCTATGTGCCGCCAAAGCTTCAGAGAACACGCAAGACTGTGAGGCACACTCAGAGTGTGGTGAAGATGACCTCGATGAGTGTCACACGCCGAGCCGCACCCATTTGCTGCCGCGCGCACGCAAGCCGAGGGTGAGCGCACGGGACGCCATAAAGACGATACCGAACGCGGCAGTGAGCGCTACGAGGGCAGCGGTGTCGCCGGGAACAAGCACGGTGACTGCCCACAACACTGGCAGGTAGATCGCCAGGTTGACGAGACTCGTCCACGCAAGGTACTTCGCGTCGCCTGCACCCATCAGCACGCCGTCGAGCACAAACACATACCCGCCGAGCGGCATCGAGATTCCGAGCACCAGTAGTGCGAGAGGGAGCACGGTGAGCACGAGCGGGTCGCTGGTAAATATTTTGCCGAGGATCGGGCTCGCCGCCGCGAGCAGCACACCGATGATGGCCCCGCAACCGACGCCCCAGAAAGTGGTGCGACGAAGCACCGCGCGTGCCCGATTTGCGTCTCGTGCCCCGAGTGCGTCACCTACCAGCGCTTGGGCGGCAATCGCGAGTGCGTCGAGCGCAAAAGCGGCGGTCGAGAACAGGGTGAACACCACTTGATACCCGGCGGTCGCGGCCGTGCCGTGGGTGGCGGCTGCGGCGACGGTCAGCATCAACGCGGCCCGCAGGCCAATCGTGCGCAAGAACAGCCACCCGCCGCTGCGGCCCGCAGCAGTGAAACCGGCGCGGCGCGGCATGATGCCGGCGCCATGTCGTCTCGCGTGCACCGAAACGACAACCAGGTAGACGATGACCATGCCCCACTGGGCCACCACAGTGCCCCAGGCGCTGCCAGCGATGCCCCAGCCGAAGCCATAAATGAACAGCCAATTGAGCAAGGCGTTCACCGTGAAGCCAAAGCCCGCGACATATAGCGGTGTGCGCGTATCTTGCAACCCGCGTAGCAGCCCGGTTGCGGCAAATACGACGAGCATCGCTGGCAGGCCCGCGCATGACACCGACAGATAAATACGGGCTTGCTCGGCAACGTGAGCGTCGGTTCCGAACATGTCGACGAGTGGCCCGCTGAGCGCCCAGAGTCCGACGCCGAGCACTGCGCCGAGACCGAACGCGAGCCACAGCCCATCAATACCCGCCTGCACGGCACCACGCAGGTCGCCTGCACCGCGCCTGCGCGCGACCATGGGAGTGGTCGCGTAGGCCAGAAAAATCATGAGCCCCACCGCGGTTTGCAAAATGGTGCTCGCAATAGCGAGGCCGGCGAGCGGAGTAGCACCAAGGTGGCCGACGAGTGCGGAGTCGACGATGAGAAAGAGCGGTTCGGCAACCAGCGCGCCGAGCGCGGGTACCGCCAGTGCCGCGATGCTGCGGTCGATGCGGCGCCGTGCTGCGCGATCCTCGCCTGAAACCATGTAGACCAAATTACCGTGCACCTCAGACAACACAGAGACAACTTCAGCTTGCCGCTCAGCGCACGGCGAACGCACGCCACAATTGTCAGTCGTCATCGCTAGTGTTAGTCGCATGGCAGCTTCAGATGTTATCGCTCCCGGCAACTACGGCCCCTCAGGCATCGACCTGGCCGAGCTTGACCCCGCGGTGCGCCCGCAAGACGATCTCTTTCGGCACGTGAATGGGCGGTGGATCGCGCGCACTGAGATCCCCGCAGATAAAGCACGCTATGGCTCGTTTGCGGTGCTCGCCGAGAACGCCGAGGCTGCTGTGCGTGACATCATTACCGGCATGCAGGCACCTGGTGACGGCGAGATCAGCGGTGGTGTTGAATCTGAAGCGGCGAAGATCGCTGCGTTGTATGCGAGCTTCATGAGTGTCGAACACATTGATGCGCTCGGTGCTGGGCCGATCGCGGGTGACCTGAAGCGTGCGCTTGAGGTCAGTTCAATTGATGAGCTTGTTGCACTCGTGGCAGAACTTGAGCGGCAAGGGCTGGGCGGTTTCTACGGCATGGGGGTCGACAACGACCCCGGCAACCCGGAACGCTACATTGTGTTCGTGATGCAGGGTGGGCTGGGGCTGCCCGACGAGTCCTACTATCGCGAAGAGCAGTTTGCTGAGATTCGCGAACAGTACCAGGCGCACATCGCGCGCATGCTGCAGCTCGTGGGCTTTGCCGAGGGTGAAGCTCAGCATTTCTCGGCGCTCGGGTACGACCTCGAACAGCGCATTGCTGCCTCACACTGGGACAGGGTGACGAGCCGCGACATTCAGAAGCTCTACAACCTGCGCACGTTTGCTGAACTGCAGCAGCTGACCCCCTCACTCGATTGGTCGGCGTACCTGCAGGTTGCGGGCGCGCCTGAGGCAGCATTCGGCGAGGTGGTCGTTGGTATGCCCGATGCCGTGTCGGGTCTCGCTGAGCTGCTGGTGCACGATGAGCTTGAGGCCTGGCGGGCGTGGCTCGTGTGGCAGATCGTGCGCGGGTCTGCGGCGCTGCTGACGCAAGAGATCTCTCGGGCGAACTTCGAGTTTTATGGCACGGCGCTGACCGGCGCGACTGAGCAGCGTGACCGCTGGCGTCGTGGTGTGTCATTTGTTGAGGGCGCGATGGGTGAGGCCGTGGGCCGTCTCTATGTGGAGCGTCACTTCGACGAGTCGTCGAAGGCTGCCATGGACGTGCTGGTCGACAACCTCATCGAGGCATATCGCCAGTCAATCGTGTCGCTCGCCTGGATGGGCGAAGAGACCAAGCAGCGTGCGCTTGAGAAGCTCGGCAAGTTCACTCCCAAGATTGGCTACCCGGTGAAGTGGCGTGACTATTCGAAGCTCGTGGTTGACGCCGGTGATTTGCTTGGCAATTCGCGTCGGGTCGCCGAGATGGAGTTTGACCGTGAGCTCGGCAAGGTTGGCAGGCCGATTGATCGTGACGAGTGGTTTATGACCCCGCAGACGGTCAATGCCTACTACAACCCTGGCTTCAACGAGATCGTGTTTCCGGCGGCCATCTTGCAGCCCCCGTTCTTCGATGCTGCCTGGGACGATGCTGCGAACTACGGTGCGATCGGTGCGGTGATTGGTCACGAGATCGGTCACGGCTTTGACGACCAAGGTTCCCAGTACGACGGCGACGGCAAGCTCACCAACTGGTGGACCGACGACGACCGCGCGGCGTTCGAGACCCGCACGAAGGCGCTCATCGACCAGTACAACGCACTCTCACCTGCGGGCGCTGACGGGCAGAAAGTCAACGGTGAGCTCACCATTGGCGAGAACATCGGCGACCTGTCGGGGCTCGAGATTGCGTGGAAGGCGTACCTGATTTCACTCGAGGGTGCCGAACCCCCAGTGGTTGAAGGGCTGACCGGCGCTGAACGATTCTTTGGTGCGTGGGCGCAGGCGTGGCAGCAGAAATCTCGCCCCGAAGAGACCGTGCGTTTGCTCACGATTGACCCGCACTCGCCCAACGAGTTCAGGTGCAACCAGATCGTCGCAAACCTCACGCCGTTCCACGACGCCTACGAAACGAAGCCGGGCGACGGTTTGTGGCTCGCGCCAGAGTCGCGCGTGAGCATTTGGTAGCGCGCTCGTGAAAACAATTCGCGCGGCGATCGCGCGGCTCTTTTGGCGGCTGTCAGGGTGGCGACTCGTGCGCGAGGCTGTTCCGGTGGCAGGGCCGCGTCTGCTCATTGGGGCGCCGCACACGTCAAATTTTGATTTTCTGTTGATGCTCGCCATAGCGTGGGACGCCCGACTGAACATTCGCTGGCTCGGCAAAAAAGAGCTGTTCAAAGGAATCGGGGGCCCGATCATGCGGGCGCTCGGCGGCATCGCGGTCGACCGCTCGAATGCGGCAGGCGTCGTCGATGCGGTCGTCGAGCAAGCCCGCAAAACCGAAAGCTTCATACTCGTGGTAACGCCAGAGGGCACCCGCCAAGGTAAGGGGTGGCGCAGCGGCTTCTACCGAATCGCCTACGCCGCAGGAATTCCAGTGACGCTCGGCTTCGCCGACGGTGCGACGAAGTCTTCGGGCCTTGGCGAAACCATGCATCTGACCGGTGATGTGGTCGCCGATATGGACAAGATTCGGTCGTTCTATCGAGACATCACCGGGGTACGCCCCGAGCACCGCACCGAGCCACGCCTACACGACGAGGCGGGCCTCACCCGGCAACTGGCGGCGGGCGACGCGGCATAGCGACAAGCCCCACCGTCGCGTTGTGTGCGGCCCCGCGTCAGGCTGCGCAGGGTCTCCGTCACATGTGTCGAAGCGTCCTGTCATGCTGCGTGAAGTTAGCAGTGCCTCACCCATCTGCCGGCTCGGACACTGCCCGGTGATCGCTGCATAGCGAACCCGTGTGCGCCTCACACACGACAAAGCGGGCACGGCAACTGCGGTTCGCGTTGCAGTCGGCGAGACGGCTCGAAGGCGTGTCGCAGACCTCGCAGCGGCCAATCACCGCGGCACCAGAGGCGAAGTCCATCGACTCCCGCCCGTCGAAGACTGCGAGCGAGCCCTCCCACAGTCCATCGTTGCCGAACGCCTCGCCATAACGCACGATGCCGCCATCGATCTGATACACCTCTTTGAAGCCGCGGTTGCGCATCGCCGCCGACAAGATTTCGCAGCGAATGCCGCCGGTGCAATAGGTGACCACAGGGCGGTCTTTGATGTCGTCGAATGCGCCTGACTCAATCTGTTCAATAAACCCGTGCGTCGTGCGCACATCAGGCACGATCGCGTCCTTGAACTTACCAATTTCGGCTTCCCACGCATTGCGGCCGTCAAAGAACACGACCTCCTCGCCGCGCTCTTCGACGAGCTCGTTCACCGCAGCCGGGCTGAGGTGCTTGCCGCCGCCAATGACGCCGAGCTCATCTACCTGGGTTTCAGCAGGAATACCAAAAGCCACGAGTTCGTCTCGCACCTTCACGCTGAGGCGCGGAAAATCGCTGATCTTCTGCCAGCGCGGGGCGCGATCCTCGCCCTTCAACAGCTCAGGCTCATGCGGCACGAAACTGGTGCCATCACTCCACTTGATCTGGAGTTTCTTGAACGCCGGGTGCTGTCGAGTGCGCTTGATGTAACGCTTGCAGGCGTCAATCTCGCCGCCCACCGTGCCATTGATACCGTGCTTAGAAATAATGATGCGCCCACGCAGGCCCAGCGACTCACACAGGGAGCGCTGCCAGAGCATGATGGCTTCTGGATCGGTGATCGGGGCGAATACGTAGTAGAGCAGAATCTTTGGTTCAGACACCCCTCTATGGTAGATCGTCTGCTTGACACTGACGTTACGTCAACTTTTATCGTAGAAGGAGTGATCGAGTCTGTGCGGGGCGACTCAGCAGTCTACGAGTGAGGAGATGAGCCAGTGGAGTATTCGATTCAAGAAGTTGCGAAGGCCGCACACACCACGTCACGTACGCTGCGGCACTACGACGATATTGGCTTGCTGCCGCCCAGTCGCGTTGGCCTGAATGGGTATCGCTACTACGATGACCGGGCGCTGCTGCGACTGCAGCGAGTATTGCTGTTGCGTGACCTTGGGCTGGCGCTTGAGGCGATACGTCAGGTGGTCGACTCGCAAGATGCTGACCTTCGCGCACACGAAACGAAAGAAGCCGAGATGCTCGCCGCGCACCTCGAGCTGTTGCAATCCGAACGAGAACGGCTTGGTCGTCAGATTGCGGCGGTCGAACGCACAATTGCTGCCATCAAGCAGCCAGCGAAACGAAAGGAAGGGCTCATGTCAGAGCAGATCTTTGAAGGATTTGACCATACCTATTATCAAGAAGAAGTGGAGCGTCGATGGGGAGCCGAGGCCTATGCAACAGGTGATCGATGGTGGCGTGGTCTCGGCGAAGAAGCCCAGCGCGAATGGCAACAGCGGGTGGTGGCACTCAATACAGATTGGGTTGCAATGTGTGAAAGGGGCGAGGATCCGGCGTCACCCGCAGCGCAAGACTTGGCTGCTCGCCACGTGGCCTGGTTGGCGGGTGTTCCTGGCGTCCCAGGGCAGGGCAAGGGGGCAGACTTTGCGCGGTACGTGCGTGGCCTAGCAGAAATGTACGTCGCTGATGAACGTTTCGCGGTGAACTACGGTGGTGTCACGGGTGCGAAGTTTGTGCGTGACGCTCTGCACGCATACCTTGGGTGAGCACCTTGCGGTGACCTGCGGTGTGACGGGGCTGACCTAGTTGGTGCCGACCCGCAACTGCTCGTCTTTTCGCGCCAGATCGATGCGCTCTTGCTGCTCAGGTGTGCGCTCAAGGGCCGGCACCACCGTATGCTGATCGGTCACGATGACCACATCGTGGTCGACATGGTCAGCCATTGCGTGCACGGTGTCGATGAAGTCACGGCGGCGAATCGCGTCGAGAATGCGCGCGTGGTCGCGCTCCATCTCGCTTGCCGTGCCGATGTTGGCCAGGCGGCCGCGGTGAGCGGGCGTGCGCAGTTGGTCGTTCGTGCCCGCATACAGCGCCGCGAGCAGGCGGTTCTTTGCCGCGTCAAACAGCAGACGGTGAAAGCGGCTGTCAAAGGCGCTCGACTCGCTGCCGTTCATCAGCACCGGGCAGCGGGTGCAGCCCTTCTCTTCGATCATCGCCTGCTCAAGCGCAACCAAATCTTCGTCGGTGCGATGCAGCGAAGCCTGCTGCGCCGCTTCGATCTCGAGGGCCCTGCGGTAGCTCAGGATCTCTTCGAGGGTGAAATCGTTCAAGAATTCGTTGAGCAGCGTGCTCGTCGGTGCAGCGGAACGCACAAACGTACCCCGCCCGGGCAGCGTCTCAAGCATGCCGATCGAAGCCAGCGAGCGAACCGCCTCGCGCACCGTGCTGCGGCCGACACCGATCTGTTCGGCGAGCTCGGGTTCGATGGGAATGCGGCTGCCGACCGGCCATGCACCAGTCGTAATATGACGCCTCAAATATGCGAGCGTGGAGCGGGCACGCTCTGAGCCAGTAGTCGCTGTAATTGCCACGGGGCACCTCCTGACACGAGTCTGCGCGCCCGAGCACAGACTGAAGTCAAGTATACCGAGCCAAGGTGAACGTTTGGATCGGCCCCTGGCACATGCGGCCGGCGTGAGGAGGTCATAGGCTGAGACCATACGTGCGAACACACGAACGGCCCGTCACACATTGGCATGACTCGGGGCCGTCACTACTACCGCAATCTTGAGGAGCAACATGGCACAGGTCAAACAACGCGCCACCGTCGAGCGAATGCCCGCTTACGTGCAGGGCAAGACTGTCGAGAGCGCCGTCAAACTCTCATCTAACGAGAACCCCTACCCGCCCCTCGATTCCGTGCTTGAAGCGACCAAAGCACAGCTTGAGAGTTTCAGCCTCTACCCCGACATGGGTGCGGTTGCGGTACGACAACGCATCGCTGACCATCTTGGTGTGCAGTTCGACGAGGTGGCAGTGGGTGCCGGTTCGGTAGAAGTTGCGCAGCAACTGATCAACGCTTCAGCCGATGAGGGCGATGAGGTCATTTTCGCGTGGCGCTCGTTTGAGGCATACCCGATCCTCGTGCAAATCGCTGGTGCAGTGCCCGTGCCCGTGCCGCTCACCGCAGACGAACGCCACGACCTCGCAGCCATGGCCGCCGCTGTCACCGAACGCACCCGACTCATTTTTATCTGCACGCCCAACAACCCGACCGGCATGACCGTCAGCGCGGCCGAGATCGAGACGTTCTTGCAGGCAGTGCCAGACGATGTGCTGGTCGTCATTGACGAAGCTTATGTGCACTTCGACAACGCCCCAGCCTCAGCTGACGGCATCGACTTCTTTCGCCGCTACGATAACGTGGCCGTGCTGCACACGTTCTCGAAGGCATACGGTCTTGCCGGGCTGCGCATCGGATACGCGGTCGCACCGGCGCGGGTCGCGCAACACCTACGCAGCGTCGCCGTGCCGTTTGGCGTGAGCGCGCTCGCCCAGACCGCCGCGATTGCCTCACTCGACGCAGAAAGCGAATTGCAGCAGCGGGTTGACCTGATCGTTGCAGAGCGCGGCAGAGTCATCGCCGAACTGCGTGCGCACGGCTGGCAGCTGCCTGAGTCGCTCGGAAATTTCGTGTGGTTGCGCACGGGCGAACGCACGCCCGAGATCGACCAGACACTGCGCGAGCATGGGGTAGTCGTGCGCGCCTTTGGCGTCGAAGGCATGCGCATCACCATTGGTAGCCCAGAAATGAACGACCGCTTCTTGGCGGCGATTTCACACATTCAACCCGTTGCGTAAACCGCGCGCCCTGCGTGGGTGACGGTGGCCAGCTTCTACAGTTGAGCTATGAACCCTGAGCACGATACGGGGCGCGCTGGCGTGCACGAAACTGCAGCGATCGCAGACGCCGCCGCCGCACGGGCCCTTTCGTGGTTGGTGCTGCTCGGCATCGACCTGGACGAGCCCGGATTGCCAGAGGTTGAACGACCACGCTCGAGCACACCGAATGACCTCTTAGAAGGTGTGCGCGACGACTCAGAAAGCCTTGGGTTTGCCCGCAGACTGCTCGAAGCGGTCATGGGTACGAGCGATGCCTTTGCGGCAGCACTGAACCTGCGTGACATGTCACGCGACCTGCCGTCGAACATGCCCGTCGTTGAACGCATCGCTGTGCGCGCGGGGGGCCTGGCATCACTCGGTCTGCCCTGGGCCGTTCTGCCCGTCGCCCGCAAGTGGTTGCGCGAACGAGTGTCGCACCTCGTGCTCACCGCAAAACTCAGCGAGATCGCAGAGGGCGTGATTTCGACCGTTGAAGTGCGCGATGCACTGCGCGACCGTAGCCCCGAGCACACGACCGTCGCGCTCAGCGGTGTGCGACTGCTTGGCAATGCTGGCGCCGAATCAGAGGTGCAGCGGCTCATCACGCTCGCGAAACTCGACGAGGTGACGCACCTGAGCGTCGACGTAAACCGGCTTGCCACACCAAGCATGAACGGCGCGTGGGCACTCGACAGCGATGCCCAAACAGGCTCGGCCCGCTTGCGCGAGTTGCTCAACGTCGCACAGGCGCACGGCACCGCGGTGACACTCGAATCGAGCGACTACCGCAGCGCATTGCTCGCGCCACAACTGCTGATTCAGGCGCTGAGTGCTACAGGTGATGGCGCAGACCTGTCACAGGTGAGCGCCGGAGTGAGTTTGCCAGCTGAGCTGCCCGAATCGCTGCAGGCAGCACAGGCACTCATGCAGTTTTCACGGGTGCGCACAAAGAATGGTGGGACTCCCCTCGAAGTGGTGATCGGTGTCGCCGGTCTGACCGCTCGCGAGCAAATTCACTCCATTCTGTCGGGCCATGCGGTCAGCACCCTCGACACCGCTGCCGAACAGTCAGCTCAATTGCTGCGAGTGCTCAAGGCCCTGCTTCTGGCAGGTGACAGTGTGCGGGCAGTGGTAGCGAGCGAAGACGTACATCTGCTTGCCGCAGCCACCGTGCTCGCTCAGGCTGCGGGTCAACACATTACCTTGCAGCTTCGTGCAGGGGTTGCCGCAGAGCTTGAGGCGGCTGCACGCGAGCATGGGTTCGCCGTGCGACACAGACTGCCGCTCGTGCCAGCAAAGGAATTCAGTGCGGCGGCAAGCTACCTCATCGCGCTCGCCGCAGAAACTTCACGAACAGACTCGGTGCTTGTGCGTACAAGAGCATTGCTCGCGGGCGAACCGGGGCAGTTCGCGGCAGGCACTCTTCGGCTTCGAGAAGCCCTGCAATCGGCTACACAACTCGCGCCCGAGAGTCATCGCGTGCAGCACCGCGAAGTTGAATGGAGCGACGACGCTCGCGATACGACCGCGTACTATCGGGCGCCCACCGAGCTGCATCGCATCGACACCGGTGGCTTGACCGCGGCTGTGCTCGGCCTGACGCGCGCACACAGCGGAGCAATCACCATGGAGGTGCTCGGCGACATGCTGCGAGTGCCCACGATCTCGGCCACCGGCTTTGCGAACGAACCAGACACCGACCCGAGCAGGTTTGATAACCGCAGCTGGGCTCGCAGCCTGCTCGCCCGTGCGAAACGCAGCGATATTGGTGTGGCGGGCGCGCAGCAGGCGAGCGAGCGGGGCGAAGAGCTTAGTGAAGGCTCTGGTGACAGCTCTGGCGAAGACCACGGCGAGCTGCTTGGTCGTGCGCTCGTTGCGGGTGAATCGTGGCGTGACCTTCGTGCGACCGAGCGTGGCACTGCGGTCGCGCGTCTTGCGCTCGGCATCGCCGCCGCCCGCGATCAACTCTTTGAAGTGCTTGCCGCAGAATCTGGCGCACCGGCCCCGGTGATCGACGCAGATGTGAGCGGCGCGGTAGACGCTGCAAGGTATTTGGGGCAGCTCGGTGCAGGTCTCGGGGCCGTGCGCGGTGCACGGTTTGACGCGGATCGCATGATCCTCGTAGTTGCTGATGCCGGAGTGCCGCTCGCTGAACGAGCCGAGGCGGTGTGCGCAGCTCTCGCAACTGGAGCAGCCGTGACGCTTGTCGCTCATCAGAGCGTGGCCCGTTCGAGCAGTGTGCTGCTTGACGAGCTGCGGGCGAATGGTGTGCCAGACGGTGTCGTGAACCTGGTCGTGGGCGTCGATCATGTGGCGTTGGCAACGCTGATTGCCGCAGATGTTCGCGTTGATCGCGCAATCGTGATCGGACACCGGGACACTGCTCGAGACATGCTGCGTCGCAGACCTGACCTGCGAATTGAGGGCAGATTCCGTGTACCCGGCGTGACAGTCATCTCGCAGAGCGCTGACCCCCAGCTCGCTGCACGGCACGCACTCGTGTCGGCGTTCGGGACACACCATGCGAGCGCAGATACGGCGCGGGTTTTGGTGCTGCTTGGCGCTGCAGCTCGTTCGCAGTCGATCCGCGGCGCACTGGTAGACGCTATTGAGTCGATGGACATCGGGCATTCGGCGCGGCCAGGTGACGGCGATGCGCTGGCGTTCGAGCTCGGGCCACTGCCCGAACCGCCGAGTGCAGCAGGGTTGCGTGCGCTTGCCCAGCTCGATGCCGGTGAACAGTGGTTGGTCAAACCGAAGCGGCTCGACAAGCAGGGCCTGCTGTGGCGCCCAGGTATTCGCACCGGGCTTAGCCGAGACTCTCGATTCTGGAACGACGCGGTGGGCGTGCCGGTCATTGGCCTGCTTGCGGCGCACACCATCGATGATGCGATCTCATTGACGAATCGTCTCGGTGGAGGAGGCGTTGCCGCGCTCGAAGCGAACGACCCGGGCGAGACGTTGCCCTGGCTTGAACACGTTCGTGCGGCTGCGATTTCGCTTGGTCGCCCGACCACCCACACTCGCGTTGAGCGTCAGCCCGTCGGCGGTTGGGGTGAGGCCGCAATGGGTGCTGAACTGCTCGCTGGCGGGCCCAGTCGCCTGCTGACCCTCGGATCATGGTCGGCTTACGAAGGCACAGCCAGCTCGACGCTGCACCTGCGTGGGTTGCGGCCAGAAGTGCGGGTGCTGATCGAGGTCGCGCAGGCATCACTTGATTACCCGAGCTTTGACCGAGTGCGGCGGGCGGCGCTGAGCGACACCCTCGCATGGCGCACCGGATTGGGCAAGGCTGAAGACGTGTCGGGGCTTGGTGTGGAGCGCAACCTCTTGCGACACCGGCCAGTGAGCACGCATCTGAGGTTGGCTGAGTCGGCGCCCATTGCCGAGTTGATTCGAGTCGTGTGTGCGGGCCTGGTCGCCGGGGCGCCGATGACGGTTTCGACCGGGGTGGTGCTGCCGCCAGAAGTGAGCGAGTTCTTGGCGATGCAGGGCATCACGGTGTCGCTCGAGCGCGACGATGCGTGGCTTGAGCGGGTGTCGGTGTCGGGGCCGGGTGACGCAGAGAGCCCGGCCGCCAGGGTGAGACTGATCGGTGGTGATCGGGTGCGCACGGCCGAATGGCTGGGTGGCCTTGGTGATGTGGCGCTGTTCGCGCAGCCCGTGACGATGGCTGGGCCGGTTGAGTTGCTGGCCTTCGTGCGTGAACAGTCCGTGTCGATCTGTGCGCACCGGCATGATCTGGCGATGCTGCCCGCCGGTGTGGGCGGATACATTGCCGAGTTGCAGGGGCAAGCGTCGCGCTGAGAGCGCGCGGCGCTTTCCTCACCTTCCCTTACCTTTCCTCACCTTCCCTTCCCTTCCCGTTCCCATCCACTTCGCCCCCGACGTTCCAAGCACCTTTCTGCGATAAACAACCTGCTTCGTGCGCTTCCGAGGTCAACGATCGCAGTTCGGTCCTTGCATCGCCGCCACCCAGCGCTCCGCAGTCCGGTTGGGCCCGCAGATTGGCGCCAGTCGCGTCGGCACCGCCGAGCAATTTCAAACCATTTGGCTTCTCAATTTCCATTCGGGGCCTTGGCGCGGTATCGTTGTTCTTCGGTTGCGTCGCTATTGCGACTCTGCTTACGGCGGATTACCCGAGCGGCCAAAGGGGGCTGACTGTAAATCAGCTGCGAAAGCTACGGGGGTTCAAATCCCTCATCCGCCACCACAAGAAAATAGCCCCTGACCAGGCATTTAAGCGATTAGGTCATGGGCTATTTTCTATTCCATGTGCCGTTCTGAGTGCTAGGCGGCGGGCTCCCCCGCCCCGCGCTACATGTCGTCTTCCGCGGGGTCGCCCTGCACGCGACTCGGATCGTTCACAAACGGGTCAGCCGGGGCCCCAAGCGGTTCTTCAGGCTCAACCTGATCAGGCCGTGGCTGCCGCGGTTGCTGGCCTGCGAGCAGAGGGTCACTCGGCATGTCTGGTTCACGCATCTCGGCAGATTCGCTGAATCGGTTCGAGGTGAGCAGGTCAGGCGGGCCCATGTCAGGCTCACCCTGTGGGTCTGCGGAATGCGAGTCCAGTGTGTCTTCTGCGCCGTCGAGCCCCAACTCTCCCTGGCCTTGCACATCTTCGCTTTGTGCGTCATGCATGTTTGTACTCATTTCGATGACTCCTTACTGTGAGTTAGTCGTATTCATTCGGCCGCCTTAATAGAGACGGTCGGGCCGATAGCGTGGGAGTGGAAGCGTGTCGTCGAGACTCGACAGTTCAGCCTCGACGGTGGTCGTCAGGCCGGTTGCCGGCACTTCGGTTTCTTCTCGGTGGCGGAGCGTTCGACTCATCGAGCCCGAGTTGTCAATGGAGTTCGTGGTCAAGGTGCGGGAGCTGGTGGGCGAGGTCTGCCCTGGCGGTATCCACCCTTTTCGGCGCTTATCGAACAGTTCCTGTGGCGTTTCTTGGTGATTCATATGCCCCACTCCTCAATTACGTCGAGGACTTAGTCTCGCCTGGTGAATAGGCTGAGGACAGGGCGTTGTGCTGTGCGCTCAGTGCGGCTACTATCTGCGCCCAACAGCCTGAATGGTCACGCACCCGAGCGCTCCAGTACCCGAGCGCTCAATCACCCGAACCCTCGAATGGCCGAATGCTTGAGTAGAAACTCGGAGGCGCCGAAGCCGCGTCTGAGGACAACGAAAGTTTGCCGCGCCTACGCCTTCGGAACTGGCGGGCCAAGCCACAGCAGCGTCAAGAAGACGATGATGACAAGCGCGAGACCGACCAACACCGACACGAGTGGTCGGCGCAGCACGAGCGCTTGCAGGTGCTCGAAGAAACCGTGCGGTTCATCACCGCCGGGGCGCAGCCGCCACGGGCCGTCAAGCTTGCCCTTGCGATCGAGCGCAATCTCAAATGGCACCGTCGCAAACGGCACGACCGCGAGCGCGAGCCCCAGCACACCAATCCCAGCCGTCCACCGCTGGTTGACCCAGGTAAACACGGTCACGACGCAATACGAAAGAAACACAAAGCCGTGCAGTCCGCCCGCAATCGACACGGCACCGTCGGTCACACCGGTCGCGCGCAGAATGAGTGCGGTGATGAGCCCGGCCCACGTGAAGGCTTCGGCTGTGGCGAACGTGCGAAACAGAATGCGCGGGGTCATGGGGCCTCTCTGGCTGATGCTTGCCTCACTTAACCTAACCGACGTGGGGTGGCGGCGGCTGAGTGTCGCCCGAATCGGCGTCGGTTGCAGGGGCGAGGATCAGCGCGAAGCGCCTATCGCTTCGCGCGCCCCGGCCGTACTTTTCGGTAGGGGTGGTCGTCAACCCGTGAGGTGGCTTCACTGATCAGTTGTTCGTAGCTGCGTGAGCGGCGGGCGAGACCCATGATGCGCTTCGTTGTGCGTGCGGCTGCCCGCAGGTTCATGGGGCGGCCTTCGATGCCGTACAGCAGCCGCGCCCACTCGGGGAGCAGTGACAGCACCCCGTCGCTTACGATGATGATGCTCCACGCGGCGATTGGGTTTCCCTTGAACGAGGGCTTGCGCAACGTGCGGGTGACCTCGGCGGCCTCAATCGACAGCGACAGCCAGCTGCGCTGTTCGTCGATGTAGCGCTCGAGATCTGCCATGTTTGTCGGCAACAGTGACTCGTCTTCGATACCGATGAGGCGGGCGGCCTCAAGCTGCTCAACGATAAACCGATCTTGCTCGCTGGCAGTGAGATCGACACCGAACGCGTTGCTTGCCTGTATGAGGGCGAACACAAACGTGTTGTGCGTCCACGCCAACCACTCGGGGTTGTCGGCGCGAAGCTCTTGGCCGGTATGCGGGTCTGGCCACACGGCGTGCGCATGCATGCGGCGCACGTTCTCGGCGGCGGCCTCGGCGTGTGCCTTGTCGCCAAAGACCACGGTGTCGAAGTATCTGCCGGTGCGCTCGTCGCGACCTGCACTGTCGGCGTGCGAGGCGGTGGTGTTGTAGAAGACGCGCATCATGTAGGGGTTCAGCGCCTGCAAGAGCAACGCGGCCATGCCACCGAGTTTCGAAACAGGGTCAGCGAACACGCGCCAAGACACGCTGCCTGGCCCAAAGTAGCCGTTGTCAGCCCGTGGCAGGTCTCGCACGCGATCGGGAACGTTGCTGGTGTGCGTCATCGGATCCTCGTTCTCCAAAAACTTTCGTTGTACTTAGTCCAAGAGTAGACTAAGTCCATGACCTCGCAAAACGCTACCGGGTTACGAGAAAGAAAGAAGCGCGCAACCACAAATTCAATTGAGCGCGCAGCTGTTTACCTCGCGCTCGAATTGGGCCATGACAATGTGACCGTGGCAGGTATTTGTGAACGCGCCGACGTGTCTCGCAGCACCTTTTTTAACCACATGCCCACGCGGGAATCAGCGATGTTCGGGCGCCCGATCGCGCTCGCCGACGCAGCAAGCGTTGAGGCGGTGCTTGCCGGATCGATCGACGTGCCAATCACTACGGCCTTGCTGCGCATCATATTTCTGTCGGTTGGCGACACGCTGGTCAACCCCGAAGTGGCCGCCGCCAGGCTGCGCCTCGCGAAGACGCAACCCGAGACCGAACTGCCCATCTCGGCACCAATCACTGCGCTGCTCTACGAACTCACCCACTTTCTGACCGACTGGCTCGAGCGACACCCTGAACGTCGTGCCCTGCCCGAGATTTCCGCAGAGCGAGAGGCTGCCGGTCTCGTGCTGCTCACTGGGGCGGGCTTTCGCGCAATCATCGCCGAGATGTCCGGTAGCGCTGGCGAAGGGCGCAAGGGTCGCGAGGGTGGCGAAGGCAGCGGCGGCAGTGACGGCCGCAACGACGGCAGCTCCGCCAGCGAGGCCGACGAAGAAGCACAAGATGTCGAAGTCTCAGAGGCCGCATTTGAAGCTGCAATAGACGAAATTCGCGCGCTCGCGACAGTGCGGCGCAGCGTCAACTCGAAAGGTGCAACGGCATGACCGCACACACAGGCGCTCAGGGGGTGCCCGCGCAGTGGGCAGCGCTCGAACAGCGACAGGTGCCCGCTTGGTTTCATGATGCAAAGCTCGGCATCTTCGTGCACTGGGGGCTCTATTCGGTGCCCGCATGGGCTCCGCGAGTTGACCACATCAACGCGATCATCGCCAAGCGCGGTGCCCACGGCCTCTACCGCGCAAACCCCTATTCGGAGTGGTATCTCAACAGCTACCGTGTGCCCGGCAGCCCGTCTGCCAAGCATCACCGTGACACCTATGGCGATCTGAACTACTACGAATTTGCGAAAGAGTTCAACACCGAAGCTGCACAGGCAGACCTGGCCGGCTTCGCCCGAAACATGCGGGCGGCCGGGGCAGAGTACGTGGTGCTGACCTCAAAACACCATGACGGTTTTACGCTGTGGCCGAGTGAAGTGGCGCACCCGCAGGGTCGTGCGCTGCACGCGCAGCGAGACCTGGTCGGCGAGTTGGGTGAGGCGGTGCGAACCGAGGGTATGCGCATGGGGCTCTACTACTCGGGCGGGTACGACTGGTCGGTGCACGACGTGGTGCTGCGACGGCTCGCCGACGCGCTGTTGGCGATGCCGCCGCAACCGGCGTACGAACGCTATGCCACCGCGCATGTTCGCGAACTCATCGAACGCTACCGCCCGAGCGTGCTTTGGAACGACATTGGTTGGCCTGGCGGCGGCGACCTGTCAGCGCTGTTCACTGCGTACTATGAGGCGGTGCCAGATGGGGTGGTGAACGACCGCTGGAGTGAAAGCCCCACTCGCCGCGGGCCGCTCAACACCTTGGCGACGCGGGTGGGTGGGCGGCTGATCGAGCTGCTGTGGCCCCTCGTGCCGCGCTCGCTCAAGAAGGTGGGTTTTCCACTACCTCGGCATTCTGACTTCGCGACACCCGAATATCAGACATTTGATGAGGTACGTGACGACAAGTGGGAGCAAACGCGAGGCATCGGGCATTCGTTCGCGCTCAATCGAAATGAGCACGCAGAAGACATGATTGA
>LSQX01212013.1_pt1 | contig 18619 bp, 20 predicted proteins | sample 654561 | NCBI WGS metagenome assembly LSQX01 (sample SAMN04489861, study PRJNA283612) | anaerobic digester metagenome | isolation source: 4 biogas reactors fed with cattle manure at either 37C or 55C with and... | place: Denmark: Kongens Lyngby | collected 2014
CATTGCCCCAGACAAAGGTGTATCGCCCAGCTACCGACTCGATTTTAGTTCCGTCTGTGTAAACACGCTTCAAACTCACTAACTTCTCTTCTGCCAAAAGCAATACGACTTGTTTGAAAATGTCTTTGAATACGGCTTTTAGCTTATTGCTACGAAATCGGGCTATCGTATTATGGTCGATACTTTCTTTGCCGGATAGCCACATAAAATTGATGTTCTCATTGAGTGCTTTTTCAATTTTCCTACTCGAGTAGATATTGTCCATATAGGCATAAACCATTACTTTGAGCATCATTTTGGGATGATAACTGGGATGCCCTTCCCGACTGTATGTTTCTAACAGTGGTTTTAAATCTATCTTCTCCACTACATTATTGACGATTCTTACAGGATGATCCGATGGAATTAACTCTTCTATGGAAGGTGGAAATAACCAGTTTTGAGATTGATTATATTCTTTAATTCTATAACTCATTGTGCTGATAATTAGATAGTTAAATATAGTGATTTTTGCATTAACATCCTAATTATCAACCTTTTATTTGCTGAAATTGAACAAAAAAACCGCCTCGGTTGTGAGACGGCTTCTTTTTTTGTAGCTTAAAACCTGACCTTAAATCCTCCGAGGAAATTAATTCCCGCTTGCGGATAATAATAAGGTCCTTCGTAATAAAATCCATTGCTTTCGTATTCCCGGTCAAATAAATTATTGATGAGCAAACTGAATTCAAGATTTTTGCCGAACCAATCGGGTGCGTAAGTCAAAATCAAATCGCTGAGAAAATATGCATCCAATTTTCCATCTTCTAATTCTGTGTTCGTCATAAATTGCTCCCCTACGTACTTATTCTGTAGATGAAGTGTCAGGGTTTGAATCGGTCGGAATTGAACGCCAAAAGCTCCAATCCAATTTGGTGAAAATGAAATCTCCGTATCACCGTAATTTACCAAAAACTCATTCCAATCTTCATCATAAGCGATTTCAGAATAATCTAAATGTTTATTTAAACTATAAGTCAAATTCCCAAAAACGCTCAACTTACTTGGGATAATGTTGTAATTCGCGCTTAATTCAATTCCAGTTCGGTAGCTTTCTCCGCTATTTGTTCTTTTGTATTCGCCTACATCATTGAGTTCACCGGTCGCAACCAATTGATCGATATAGTACATGAAAAAACCGTTGGCGGTAAGGCTCAATCTTCCGGATTTTTTATAACCCAATTCAAAATCATGCAATTTCTCCGGACGAGGAATTTCTGAATTGTCTATATAATCAGAACGATTGGGTTCGCGATGGGCCATTCCATAATAGAAATAGAGAACATCGCTCGGGGAAGCATAAAAGTTCAATCCAAGTTTGGGATTCAGGAAATGAAAGTCTCCCTCAAAAGGAAAAAAATCTTCGAATTCATTCTCGCCTCCGGCAACAGGAAGTCCTTTGTAATCCACAAATCGATACTGTAAATCACCAAATAACTCAAATCGGTTGAAACTCATAAGTGCTTTTGCATAAACCGATAAATCGGTTTTTTTGGAAGTGTTTCGGTAAAACTCCAAATCAGTAGTCGGGTTTTCGAAATCCTTTACCCAAATCACTTTTCCATAATGATCGTTTTTGTATTGACTTGCAGAAAGTCCGGTGAAAAATTTAAATCTTCCTAATTGCTGATTTTCCAAATTGAAATTCACTCCGTAGAAATGATTGTTCAGCCATTTTTGTCGAACCAAATCCGAATACTCCAATCCCGATTCGATTTTATATTCAATCAATTCCGCTGCTTGTTTGTAATTCTCATAAAAACCTTTGCCTCGTGTATAATAAAAAGTGGTATTGGATTTCCAAGCTCCTCCGTATTTCTGTTCCCATATCAAATGGTTGTGATGCTGCCGATAGTTATCCGTTTCATTGTCATAATAACCGATAATTTCCGTCCAGTCCTCATTGTAAATCGCTCCCGCTGAATTAAATCTACGGTTCTTGGCCATAGTTTCACTATCGATGCCATTCCAAGCCTGATAAGTTTTTTCCTTACCGAAAAAAGTCCAATAGCGGAAACTTGTTTTCTCGTTCACTTCGTATTTGGCATTCATTCCATATGAGAATAATTCACTCGAAGCCCGATCGATGTAACCATCTGATTTAATTAGAGAAGCATTTAAATCCACTCTAAGTTTTCCGTTCAAGATCTTTCCAGTTCCACCTTGTAAGCTATACTTTTGCGTTCCGAAACTTCCCCATGAATTAGCAGACTCCAAAAATGAAATTGATGAAGGATTGGAAGAATCGATGTTTACAATTGCTCCAAAAGCTCCCGTACCGGAGGAAGTAGTTCCTACTCCACGTTGAATCATGATTGAGCTGGCATTGGAAGCCAAATCCGGCATATTGACCCAAAAAACACCATGCGATTCCGCGTCGTTCAAGGTAACGCCATTCATGGTGATATTGATTTGTTCCTGCCCAATTCCTCGCACTCTCAGTGAAGAATACCCAATTCCGGTTCCGGCATCGCTGGTGGTTACAATTGAGGTAGCGTTTTGAAGCAAAGTCGGGATGTCTTGTCCTAGATTTTTTTGATTTAATTCGTTCTTTCCAATTCGTTCCGAAGTAAGAGGAAGTCGTTGGATGATTTCGACAAAGTCAAATTCAATAGCTGTACTGTCGGTTTGGATGGAGTCCTCTACTTGGCTAAATGCCATCGTTCCGCTCAAAAGAGCGCATAAAAAAATCCTACTTTTCATTATTTTTAATTTTAAATTAAATGAAAGGTGGATTTACCCTGTTGTTCGCTTTAATTCATGAAATCTCATCTGAATCTCCGGAAATTCAATGTTCAAAATCAATAAATTAAAGGGAAAAGTTTTGCAACTTCCCTTGGCAGCATTACCTGCCCAGGTTCTTTGGGTATAATCTCAGCCCATTCGCCACAGCGAATAAGCACCCCTTTCTGGTTTGAAATGCAAATATAAGGACTTTCTCTTAGAGTTTAATGGCTTTGGCTCCAAATTGCGTATTGATGCTCATCTCTCGAGTCAAATCTGGATTTTTCTGAGCATCTACAGGTATTTCCGCTTCCAGAAGTGTAATGGGAAAAGGAATTTCAATCTGATTATAACCCGTCGGAATGGGCGTCAAAATGAGTTTACTGCCACTGACATCCACTGGGAAAAATCCCTCCGGATAAGAGCTATCCGTATTGCTTGGAAGTTGGAGGAAATCCTCGCCTGGGAAATCCGGGATATTCGAAGCGAAAGCAGAGGGTATAAACATCCTTGAATTATCAGCAATCGTATCATTGTCAATGACTCCGATGTTGAGGTTGTAATCCAGATTATTAACGGTTTTGATTAACCAAGCTTGGTATTTTATATCGCCATACTCCAGTTGCAAAGTAGTCTCTGCAAGGTTGCCAACTCCTTTAAAAAACCAGACGCCGTTGACACCGTATTCGTTTTGATTGGCTTCAGGAACCGATGCATTTTGAACTGTGTAAGCAGCCGATATCCTTTTTGCGAGTGTGCTTACACCGTTTGATAGTTCTGTGTCGCTCTTGAGATTGGCTGTGTTTCCGTCAAAATTACCTGCGAGCAAAACATAATTGGATGGAGCAGGAGAGCCGCTTGATTCTACCGTCAGGGCAAAAGATTGAGCTGCATTTAAATCATTTACTTCGATTTCGCTAAACCTTGCCCGATTGTTTAGAAGGGAATCATTGGTAATTCTACCTACCGAAACATAATAGCCGTCCACCAAAAGCCAGCCTTCGTAGAAATAGTTTTCTGGCAAAAGAGGCAGATTGAATTCAGTTAGTTCCATTTTTCCCGTTTCGTCAAGCAAATCGGTTTCGGTACAACTGAATATAAACGCGGTTAAACTCAGAAAAGCGAGAATTTTTTTCATTGTGATGATTTAATTCTTCAAAAATAAAAAATCTCTCCCAAGTTCGTTTGAAAGAGATTGATAAATACTGTTAATTAATTTTTTAAATTACTCGTGTCCAAGTTTGGGTTCTTCCGAGTAGGGATACGCCCAAATAGCCGCGAACTTCTAAGGTATTCTGATCTTTTAAGCGAATCAGGCATTTGTATTGCTTGCCGCTGTTGGGATCAAGGATGTGACCTCCGGTCCATTCCTCTCCTTTTTTCTCCAATCCCCAAAGAATGGTCATTCCTTTGATGGGTTTGTTTTTATTGTCTCCTTCGCATTCGGTGCATTTCGCATCTTCTTTTCCGGGAGTTAGGATTTTAGCTACATCGCCTTGAAGTTTTCCGCTCGTAGTTTCGTAAATTTTCACATGCGATTTTTCTTTTCCTGTTTTGTCGTCAACAGTTTTCCAAGTTCCGATAGGTGATTGGGCTTGAGCCATGATTCCAATCATCAGAATCAAAAAGCCAGTTAGTACATTTTTCATATTCAACAGTGTTTGATAACTCTAAATTAGAATTAATTTTTGAATTATCCCATTATTTAATTTATTGGTTCTCAATTTTTCATTCAAAACTGAGAAAAGCACTCTCCACATGATTGATTTTCCAATCTTCTTCCGTTCGGATGACTTCGATGATATCAAATCGGGCTTCTATTTCAATTTCATTAGAAACTATATAGTGATCTGCAGCTGTGAAAATTAGTTTCCTTTTGGCTTTCGTGACCGCTTCGTGGGGTTCGCTGATGGCATCATAGTTTCGGGCTTTCACTTCCACAATCACGAGTTCGTTTTTATTTAAATCCTCAGCGATGATGTCGATTTCAGCTTTGAGGAAACGCCAGTTTCTTTTCAGGATTTTATAATTTTTATTCTCCAGAAATTTTGCAGCTCTCGTTTCGGCTTCTTTCCCAAATTCAATATGCTTTGCCATTTTATTGTGTTCCAAATAAACGGTCACCGGCGTCACCCAATCCGGGAACGATGTAACCTAATTCGTTTAACTTTTCATCCATAGCGGCGAGGTAAATTGGGATTTCAGGGTAATGCTTATGAAGAAATTCAACGCCCTCCGGGCAGCCAACCAAAGAGGCAAACCGAATGGATTTTACATTGTATTTCTTTAAAATATCAATTGCCTTTACAGCCGAACCACCGGTGGCGAGCATCGGGTCGAGGATGATAATGTCCCGGTTTTCCATGTGCGAGGGCAGTTTGCATAAATATTCCACAGGTTGTAAAGTATCGTGATCGCGGTAAATGCCGATGTGGCCCGTCTTGGCATTGGGGATAAGGTTTTGAATTCCTTCGACCATTCCTAAACCTGCTCGGAGAATCGGCACCAAAACCAAATCTTCGCCTTTGATACGGTGTCCCATCGTTTTACCTACTGGAGTTTCAATTTCAAATTCTTCTGTTTCTAGATCACGTGTCAGTTCATAGCACATGAGTGAAGCAATTTCACTGACCAATTCCTTAAACATCTTTGTGGGCGTTTCTTTTTTTCTTATTTGCGTCATTTTGGAGCGGATCAGCGGGTGATCCATTATATGTACATTTTTCATTTAAATGAATTTTAAATTTACTTTGTCTTCGGAAATAATTAGTTCAACTTCGCTGCCCATAATTAGCGCACGGTTGTCGCCAATGTGCCCTGCCGGAAATCGATAGCAGGTCGGGATTTCATAGTTCTGAGTAAGTTCTTGAATGATTTGATAGCTCATGGAATCATATTCCGAATGGAATTCCGGGTTTTCGGACTCTTTGTCCATTCGGGTGAAACTACCAAGAATAAGTCCTTTGATTTTGCTCAATAATCCGGAGCGCTTCAGACTCATTAACATCCGGTCGAGGTGGTACCAGTTTTCATTCCAGTCTTCAATGAAAAGAATTAGGTTTTCGCCCTGAATGGAAGAGATACTTCCGTTTAGACTATAAATGATGGATAAATTTCCGCCGACTAATTTTCCTCTTGATTTCCCGATTTTGTTGAATCTATGAGCAGGGATTTCGTACCGAAGTTCTTCACCGAAAAGGGCTTGTTTCAAAGAATTAAAACTTTCTTCATTGTATTTTAAATTCAATTTTTTCAGTGTTACTGCATGAAGCGTGGCGATGTCCCAATTGTTTAAATGATTGTGAAAAACGGTGATGTCTGAATAGCCGATGATCCATTTGGGTTTTTGTAGAAATTTTTCCCAATCAAGTAAATCCGGCAGATGCACAGCGCCGTAGCCACCCCTTGCACACCAAATTGCTTTGAATTCTTCTTCGTCAACTGCGTTTTGGAAGTCTTCTTTTCTTTGTTGAATGCTTCCTGCAAAATGATAACCTCTGTTAAAATCCTCAAAAAGGTGACGCCCCAGAACCGGAACTAATCCAAGTGAAATCAGAAAATCGATGCTTTCTTCTAATTCCTCTTTGAAGACTCGCCCTGATGGAGCAAGGATTGCTATTTTATCTCCTTTTTGTAAAAACTCAGGTTTCAATTTCAAATTTTGATTAAAAGTATAAAAAGCAAATTTAACATCAATCAAATTCTAAAGCCAATTTCTTACATTTGTTTTTAATGAAAACACAGACGATAGAAGAACTTGCCGAAGGAATTCTGAGTGGCGATCGGGTTTTGCTTAGCAAAAGTATTACACTTGCCGAGAGTTCCTTGCCGGAACATCAGAAACAAGCCCATTTGTTGATTCAGAGACTGATGCCTCATACTGGGAAATCCAAAAGAATAGCGATTACCGGTGTTCCGGGAGTTGGGAAAAGTACATTCATAGAAGGATTTGGGGGTTTGTTGACAGAGAAAGGATTGAAGGTTGCGGTTTTGGCCATTGACCCGAGTAGTACTTTGTCGGGTGGGAGTATTCTGGGCGATAAAACCCGAATGGAAGACTTAGCTCGAAATCCGAATGCCTACATACGGCCATCGGCGACGGGTGGGTATTTGGGCGGAATTGCCTCAAGGACCTATGAAGCGATGCTTTTGTGTGAGGCAGCTGGATTTGATGTGGTTTTGATTGAAACAGTTGGAGTAGGGCAGTCTGAGACTTTGGTTCATGATATGACGGACTTGTTTTTGTTTCTTCAAATTCCAGGAGCAGGAGATGATTTGCAGGGAATAAAAAGGGGAATTATGGAAATGTCGGATTTGATTTTCATTAATAAAGTTGATGATTTTGGATTGGAGAAAGCAAAGGAAGTCAAAGTAACTTTGGCACGTTCTTTACAGTTTTTGCCTCAGAAAGATTCGGGTTGGAAACGAAAAGTATTGATGGGATCAGGTTTGTCTGGGAAAGGTTTGGAAGAAGTTTGGGAGGTGATTACTCAGTTTTATGAGAACTCCATAAAAGGTGGGTTTTTAGATCAAAAACGAAGTCAGCAACACCGATTAAGAATCAGTGAGTACATCAAAGAGCAAGTGGTAAACCATGCAATGTATTTGTATAAAAAAGAGGAGGATGAACTTCATTCGATAGAAGATAATCCTTATTTGATTGCCCGTGAATGGGTTCGAGAAAATTTAGGAATTAATCAATAATTCTTTTTGCGTAGAGGTATCTTTTGGACCAATATGAATTACTCAAAGGGGTAACGGTTACGCCTTGTGATGTGGAAGCGTGGATGAACTCTACATCTCCTTCGTCCGAAACATTATGAACAATTCCTACATGCGAAACCCTGCTTCCTCCGTTGGTGGCAAAGAATAATAAATCGCCTGCTCTTAGTTCTTCGGTGGAAACCAATCTACCTTCTTTGGCTTGGGCGGCTGAAACTCTTGGAAGTTCGTGATTGAATAACTGAAAAACACTTTGCACGAAAGCCGAGCAATCAATCCCTCTTCGGGTGGTTCCTCCGTATCGATAAGGAACTCCTAAATAGGTTTCAGCTTCTGATAAGATCTGAGTTACAAAAGAATTCATGGCCATCATATGGATATTGTTTAATTCTTCGATGGCTGACTTTTCAGGTTGAATTCTTACAGATTTAACTTCTTCGGATTTGTTTTCGGCGAATAATTTTTTGTTGATGATGGAACTTTGTGCGTAGTATGAGCGTTCCAAGGGTACATAACTTGAGTTGGATTGAGTCGTGGAGATAAGGCTCCCACATGATGTTGCTAAAACTGAAAAAGTTACAATTATTAGTAAATTGACTCCCCGCATTTTTTTTCCGCTCTTTTTGTTCTGTTTTTCCAAACGCAAATCTAATCGGAATAGTGAGTCAATTTAAATTTTAGCGTAGAATTTATGAAAAGATTAACTTATGTTAAAATTCGTTAACAATTCATTAGAAAAAACTGCCGACAATGAGTCGGCAGCCTTTGGGTTTAACATGGTGTATTGGTTAGGAAATTTGCTAAACCATTTTCATAGGTCAAGTGGTTTGAAAATTTAAGTTGGTTAGTTTTTAAGTTGGAAAGGTTAGTTAGAATCTTTGTTCAGGTTTTTCGAGTATTCGAACCTGAGTATTGGTTATTTTTTTGATTGGATAAACTATTTTATCATTTTCTGTTTTTAAGACCAGACAGATATTATCGATGGATTCGATGATTCCCGTTTGGTCGTCGATTTGGATTTTCATTCCGATTTCAAGGTTTTTCTTAGTATAAAATCCTAAGATAAGTCGGTAAACTATGTCTCTGGATCCCAATCCAATTGCGAGAGTTATAGCGATTAGAGCGGCTCCGATGATATAGGTTAGATTGTCTGAGATTATTTCTGTGTTGACTCCAATCTGATTTAATGCGGTGATGGAAACAAAAACGAAAATCAAATAAAAAACGACGGAGCTGATTGCCTTTGCGCCTCCTGCGTCAATGGATTTGATAAGGCTATTAATCATCTTCTTTACTTGTGAGGCAAGGTAAACCCCAAATACAAAAATCAGAACGCCAATCAAAAATTTGGGGAGGTATTCGAGTAATTTTCCGATTTGAACTGAGACAATGGTCAGTTTCAGAAAGTCTGCTCCTACAATCAGAATGATGAGAATGAGTATAAACTTCACCAATCCGGTAATGATGTTGCTCAGATTGATTTTTATATTAGAGCCATGAAGTACATCTGCTTGATTGAGCATATGGTTGAGTTTCTCAATTTTTGAAACTTTGAGAAGTCGTTTGACAATCCACATGACGATTGTATAGAGAAGAAAAGCAGTGATTATGAATGCAATTCCTTTCAGTATTTGAGGTAGAGCCCTTAACATATCAGCATAAAAATTTTCAATCAGATTAAAGGGTAATTCCATAGTTATTCGTTATTTATGTTGTTGTTATCGTTTTTCTTTTTTTCAGTAGCATTGAGCAAATCAATGATGGAAGATGGGTACTTAATGGTAACCAGATCTGCTAAATCCAAAGACAATTTAATTAGCCTAATGTCTCCCATAACCCGCTCCCGGATGATGTCCGGAACTTGTTGGTTTTCAATAATAGATTTAAACGGATTTTGCATGGTGTTACAAGTTATTATAAATTTTAATTAAACTGGATTTGGCTCTGTTAAGCCTCATTTTAACAGCGCTTTCTCCAATTTCATGAAGATTAGCAATCTCTTTAATGCTTAAGTCGTCTTGGTATTTCATTAATAACAAGGCCTTGTCTTTAGGTGAAATCAGTTGAAGCGATTGGTTTAACTTCTCTGCTTTCATCTCTAGGATCTGTTCGTCGGCAATTTCGTCAATTATCTCATCTTCAATCTCATCTGGAACTGAATATGTATTCTTATTTCCTTTGATTTCTCGATTCAAATGATTTATACAATGGTTGTATGTAAACGCATACATCCAGGTCGAAAATTTTGACTCCCCTTTAAATGTTTTCAGCTTGACAAAGAGCTTCACAAAAATATCATGGGTCAAATCTTGTGCTTCTTCTTTCGAGGAAAGAAATCCCAGACATTTATTATAAACAACCGAGGCATAGCGGTCATACAGAAAGCCAAATAAATGGGTGTCATTTGACTTGGTTATTTTCTGTACGAGTTCCTCATCACTAATTGTATTTTCTGTGTTTTGGAACGCCATCGTTTTGCTTTCATTTATTAGGACACAAGGATTCAGAAAAAGTCACATAAAAATTCAATAATTTTTTCAGAAAATCTAAAGATTAAATATAATCATTTATAAATCAAGTTTTTAAGATGTAAGGTATTTTGGTGAAAAGAATAAAAAAATGTTCCGTCTTTTGGGGAAACGGAACATTTTGATGTGTTTTGTTCTAAATTTATTGAGGGATTTTGTACAAAATTGCATTGATGTTCATGCCAGCACCCACCGATCCAAGTACGATATTGTCACCTGGATGAAACTCATGATTGTTCAGTTCTTTTCTTGCAATCAAATCATACATCGTCGGAACAGTTGCCACTGAGGAGTTTCCGAATTTTTGAACCGTCATAGGCGCTACATTTTCCGGGATTTCCAAGATATCGTATAATTTGTACAAACGTTCGATCATGGCGTGATCCATTTTGGCATTGGCCTGATGAAGTAATACTTTCTGAATGTCTTCAATGTTCATCCCAGAATTGTCGATAACTCTTTTGATTAAAGCCGGGACTTTTCTCAAAGCATATTCATATACCTTACGGCCTCTCATCTTGATGTTTACTTTGGAACCATCGTATTCTTCTTTCAGAGAAACGTCATTTAAAAGATAGCCCATTTCATCTAAGCTATCAGAAATCGTATCGTAGGAAATGATGCCTTCTTTTTTGTCAGATTCTCTCGCTTCCAGGACTACCGCACCGGCTCCATCTGCAAAAATCATAGCGGTTCGATCGTGTGGATCCACAGCTCTGGAAAGAGTGTCTGCACCGATGACCAATGTTTTTTTGGCGGTTCCTGATAGGAAGAGATGGTGCGAAAGAATGACGCCTTCAATCCAGCCGGGACATCCAAAAAGCATATCAAATGGACGACAGCGATTGTTTTTGATTCCAAGTTTGTGTTTTACCCTTGTGGCAATCGAAGGCATATTGTCCACTTGACGATAAACTGGGTCGATGTCTCCGTAATTATTGGCCACGATTACATAATCCAGTTCTTCTTTGTCAATTCCGGCATCTTCAATTGCTCGCAAAGCAGCATAGACCGCCAAATCGGAAGTGAAATCAGAAGGTTCTGCGTAACGCCTTTCCTCGATTTCTGTGATTTCCTGAAATTTTTGAATGATTTCCGAAACAGGCTTTTCAATGAAAATCCCTTGTTCATCATAGAATTCATAATGAAGGAAATCCTGGTTTTTAACTATTTTTTTCGGAAGAAAGTGTCCCGAACCGGTAATTATAGTATTTAGCATTTCTGGATTATTGTAAATTGAACCTACAAATTTATGAAATATTAATATGAAGAATTGGAAAAACTTAGTTAAACAGCTTATTCCATAATCTTTCGTGTGATGAAATCTTTTTCCAGTGTCCAGTTGCGGGCGGGCGAATATTCTCTTCCGTAATAAATAATCTGCAAATGTAATTTGTTCCAAAGTACTTTTGGAAATAGCCGTTTTGCGTCTTTCTCGGTTTGAATGACTGATTTTCCATTGCTTAATTTCCATCGGTGCATCAGTCGGTGAATGTGTGTGTCCACTGGGAAAGCCGGATGTCCAAAGGCTTGCGCCATCACTACCGAAGCGGTTTTGTGTCCTACGCCCGGTAATTCTTCGAGTTCTTCGAAAGTCGAAGGCACGACGCCATCGTGTTTTTCGACCAGAATTTCGGATAGTCGTTTGATGTTTTTGGCTTTCGTATTGGCCAATCCAATTTGCCGGATTAATTCTTTGATTTCATCTACTTCCAAGAGGCTCATAGCTTTGGCATTGGATGCGCGAGCGAATAAATCGGGTGTGATTTCGTTTACTTTTTTGTCGGTGGATTGTGCCGATAGCAAGACGGCGATTAGTAAAGTGAACTCATCGGTATGGTCCAGCGGGATAGGTGGGTTTGGGTATAATTTCTCGAGTTCCTGAACTACAAATTCAGCACGTTCTTTTTTATTCATTCTTCTAAATTAAAAACTTTGTCAAAGTGCGGGACTTTGACAAAGTTGATTTAATATAAATTGATTTTTAGCTGTTCAGGATTTCGTTTATATCCTCGAAACCCCCACCGTTAAAAACCTCTTCAATTCCATTTTCTTTTAGAAAGTTCAAAGTGGAAGAAGCGCGTCCTCCGCTTCGGCAAAAGATGACCAATGGTTTGGGCATTTCTTTGATTTCTTCAAGTTTATCGGGAATTTCTCCCATCGGGATATTTATCGCTTGCTGTACGTTTCCATCCACTTCAAGCTCATAGGGTTCACGAATGTCAATAAGTGTTGCATTCGGGTTTTTTATAGCATCTACTGTTGTCATTTTTATAAATTTTCTAAAAAACAGCCATCTAAATAAATTCGGGATAATCATCCTTACCAAATTAGGATTCGCTCTTTTGGTTCCTTATACATTTTATCGCCTTCTTTCACATCAAAAGCTTTGTAAAATCCTTCGATGTTTTCCAGTGGGCCAATGGCGCGGAAATAACCTGGTGAGTGCGGATCTGTTTTTACTTGATTAATCAAGGCAGCTTCTGTTGATTTGGTTCTCCAGATGGTTGCCCATGAAATAAAAAGTCTTTGTTCTTGTGTAAAACCATCGATTAATCCAGGATTTCCTTTGTCTTTCAAATACATCAAAAGCGCATCATAAGCCACGTTGAGTCCACCCAAATCTCCAATGTTTTCTCCCAGGGTATATTCGCCGTTTACAAAAGTTCCTGGAACGGGTTCGTACTGACTGTATTGGTCAGCAAGTGCTTTTCCTGCAGCTTTGAATTTGGCATGATCTTCTTCTGTCCACCAATTGACCAAATTTCCGTCTCCGTCATATTGCGAGCCACTGTCGTCAAATCCGTGTGAAACTTCATGTCCGATTACCGCTCCAATTCCTCCGAAATTCACAGCAGCATCAGCGCGATAATCATAGAAAGGATATTGTAAAATTGCAGCTGGGAAAACAATTTCATTATTGGCCGAATTAAAATAAGCGTTCACGGTTTGTGGCGACATCCCCCATTCGGTTCTGTCCACCGGTTTACCAATTTTATTGAACATATAATCATATCGCCATTTTCTTAAATTCATTTGATTTTTAAACAATGCACCATCCTCATTGTGCGAAACAATTTCAAGATTTGAATAATCTCTCCATTTGTCTGGATAGCCGATTTTAACTGTAAACTTGCTTAGTTTTTCAAGCGCTTTTACTTTTGTGTCCGGTGACATCCATTCCAAATCATTGATGTGAACTTCAAACGAGCGAAATAAATAATCAATCATTTCCTGTGCGCTTTCTTTGGCTTCTGGTGGGAAATTATCTTTCACATAAAGTTTACCCAATAATTCTCCGACTCCTCCATTTACATATTCCAAGCCTCTTTTATCCAGTGCTCTTTGTTCCTCCTGACCTCTCAATTGACGGCCATAAAAATCAAAACTCAATTCGTCCAACTCCCGTGTCAATAAATTCGTAGAACCATTGATTAGATGAAACTTCATGTATTCCTTGATAACCGGAAGGTTTTTATTGGTCAAAAGTTGATCAAGTTCTTGGTAATATTTTAATTCTCCAATGATGACAGAGTCGGTTTTGACACCTGCCTGCGATAAGAAATTAGCTAGATCAATGTTTTTCGTAAGTTTTTTTAGGTCTTTAACTGCATAGGGATTGAAACGAAGTTTTGCATCGCGAATTTGTTCTACTGTCAACATTCTCGAAGCGATTTCTTTTTCAAAACCTACGATTTTAGGGCCTTTTAAATCCCGAGTTCTTTCCCCCGTATGGGAATAGATTTTATTGATATAATCCGAATATTTTAGAAGGGTTTGTTCATTGGTTTCGCTTTCTTTTTGGTAATACGCACGCCCCAGTCCCAAATCTGCACTTCCCAAGTAAATAGCGTTTTCGCTACTGTTTTTCATGTGTGAGCGAACGAAAAAACCATAAAAAGGATTCAACCCCAAGGGTGAAACTTCGTTCAGATAATTTTCTAAATCTTTAATGGATTTTAAGTTGTCAATTCGATCCAGGTAAGGTTGGATAGGTTTTAACCCGGCTTTGTCTCTCGCATCGAAGTCAATGAAAGATTGATATAAATCGCTGATTTTTTGCTCGTCACTTCCTTTGGGGTGATCCTTTCCCAAAAGACCTTTTAAGATTGAGAGTGTAACCAAATCTGTGTTTTCACGTAGTTCATCGAAACTTCCCCATCGGGCACGATCCGAAGGGATTTCGGTATTCTTCATCCAATTTCCATTTACGAAATTGTAGAAATCATCCTGAGGGCGCACAGTTGTGTCCATGTATTCTTTTTTAACTGCATGAAAATCTTGTTGTCCGAAAGCGAATAAACCGCTTAAGGCTAAGCCTAAAATTAATGTTTTCTTCATTTTAAAACCTTTGTTATGTGTATTAGTCCAAATTTTGGAGGTCAAGTTACAAAACTAAAAAGTTTTTACATTCAAAATATACCATAAATACTATATTTGCTTGCAAACAGACAAATAATCATGGCAGAGAAAATTTTGGTCACCGGAGCCCTTGGTCAAATCGGCTCTGAACTTACATTGGCATTAAGAGAGATTTACGGGGTTGAAAATGTGTTGTCAACCGACATTCAGGACCAAGAAAATCAGTCCGATCCTTATTATGAAAAACTCGATGTGATGGATGCCGGTAAGATTGCCGAAATTGTAGAACAACATAAAATAACCATTGTTTATCACTTGGCGGCTATGCTTTCTGCAACCGCTGAAAAGTATCCGAAAAAAGGTTGGGATTTGAATATGGATTCGCTTTTGACTTTTTTAGAATTGGCAAAAGAGAAAAAAATCAAACAGCTTTATTGGCCGAGCAGTATCGCCATTTTTGGGCCTGATACACCGAAAAATAATACCGAACAAAATGCTTTGGCGATTCCGACTACGGTTTATGGAATTTCAAAACGCGCGGGCGAATTTTGGTGCAATTATTATTATGAGAAGTTTGGAGTGGATGTGCGAAGCATCCGTTATCCGGGTTTGATCAGCTGGAAAACCCGTCCGGGTGGCGGAACGACGGATTATGCGGTCGATATTTATTATCAGGCTTTGGAAGAAGGAAAATACGAATGTTTCCTTTCGGAAAATACGGCTTTGCCGATGATGTATATGGACGATGCAATTCGAGCGACGATTGAGTTGATGCAGGCCGATGCCGACAAACTAACGGTGAGAACTTCGTATAATTTACATGCATTAAGTTTTACGCCAAAAGAAATTGCGGAAGACATCCAAAAACATATTCCGGATTTTGAAATTTCGTACAAACCCGATTTCCGTCAGGAAATTGCGGATTCCTGGCCGGGAAGCATTGATGATTCGGTTGCTCAAAAAGACTGGAACTGGAAACCGAAATTTGATTTGTCGGCGATGACAGAAGCGATGTTGGGTAATCTCAAAGAAAAATTAGGAAAGTAATTAGAAAAATATTCAGACCTGTCAGCTTCAAAACCTGACAGGTTTTTTGTTTTAAAATCCTAACTTTGGGGAAAAGTTTCAAATGAATTCTAAAATCCAAACTTTTTTAAATTCCCATTACGGTCAAACCGCCATTGATTCATTGGAATTATTGGCACAAAGCGGTTCCTCCCGGAAATATTACCGTTTCAATTCGGAAGGAAAAATGCTGATTTTGACCGAAAGTGAAAACATCGAAGAAAACAAGACTTTTCTTTATTTCACCACGCATTTTTCGAAAGTGATGAATAACCTTCCCAAAATTGATAAAGTTTCGGACGATTTTTTGCTTTATACCCAATCCGATTTGGGAAATCAATCTTTGATGAGTCTTTTGGAAACCGATGAAAACCAAGCCAAAGAAATTTTCAGAAAATCTGTGAAACAATTGGCGAAACTGCAGGTTTTGGGCGATGCAAATCTGGATTATTCCAAAGCTTTCAGTTATCCAAGATTCAATTATCTGATGGTTTTGAGGGATTTGTTTTCGTTTAAAAATTATTTTTTGAATTTAGCTGAAATTGAATTCAATCAAGGGCGATTGTTGGCAGATTTTGAGCGGTTTGCATTGGATTTTGAAAGGCTTCCTTATCAATATTTTGTTTACCGGGATTTTCAATCTCGTAACATAATGGTGTATGAAAACGAGCCGTTTTTTATTGATTATCAGGGTGGGGTGAAAGGCCCGGTTCAGTATGATTTGGTTTCACTGCTTTGGCAGGCAAAAGCCAAATTATCGGACGAATGGAAATCTGAATTTTATGAGATATATGTAAAAGAATTCATTGAGTTGACGCAAAAAGATTTGGATGGTTTTGAATTCAAAAATGGTTATGATTTTTGTCTGATTGAGCGGCTTTTGCAGGTTTTGGGCACTTATGGATTTAGAGGGATTTATGAACGGAAACAGCATTTTTTGGTGAGTATAGAGTTCGCCTTAAAAAATTTGAATGAAATTAAAAGTTTGGCTTTGCTGGAAAATTATCCGGAAATGAAAAGAGTAATTGAAGAATTGGCAAAGCCGGAAACATTTATAAAAATAAAAAATAGAATAGATGAAGGAGAAATTGACGGTTACCATTAGAAGTTTTTCGTACAAAAAAGGAATTCCTGAGGATAAATCGGGCAATGGCGGCGGTTTCGTATTTGACTGTCGCGGCATACTCAATCCCGGTAGAATTCAGGAATATAAAACGATTACGGGACGTGACAAATCGGTAATCGAATACTTGGAAGCCCAAACAAAGATTTCGGATTTTCTCACTGCTGCTTTTGCGATGGTTGATATTTCCATTGAGGATTATTTGGCGCGTGGATTTTCCCATTTGGAAATCAATTTTGGTTGTACGGGTGGGCAACATCGTTCGGTTTATTCGGCAGATGCGATGGCTCAACATATTTCGGAGAGATTTCCGGAGGTGGAGGTCGTGATAGAGCATGTGGAGCAAGAAGCGAAGAATTGGGTGAATGAGGCTTATTAGAAAGTCGGTGTGTAGGGGTCTTTTTGCTATGTAAATCTTTCTTTTTTTTGTCTCGAAGTGTCAGGAGGCAAAAATACATTCTACAGCAAAGAAAAAATCCCGCTGATTGCGCGGATGTACGCTGATTTTTTTAAACCACATAGATACAGTAGTTTTTTTAGTGAGCGTGGTATAGAGTTCATAGCTACTTGCGTAGAACATAGGAGGGCGAAGTTCGAAATGCAATGTACAAGAATACAATCTACATTTTACAGCAAGAAAAACCTGAGACTCTTCGCTTCGCTTTTCCAATCTTCCACTGGAAGATTTTCCTCATAATATTAAATGCTTTGAGTGACATAGTACAACTGTAAAAAAAGATGTTGTCTCCCGAAGCCTCGAAGAATGAGTGTGATGAATCTCTATAGGCTCCTTAGATCCTTCCTATCGTCTGGATGACAGGGAGTTTTGGCAGACAAGAAGAAAGAGGTTAGTTGTCATTCAGAAGACGAAGAATGAGTGTGAAGAATCTCTACAAAGTTTACTATGATTTTAACCATTAAGGAATTGAGGGAATTAAGTTACAAACTCGAAAGAAGTTAGAAGTTTGTGTGGTGATTTTTTCTTTATCTCTGTCCGAATTTCGGAGGTAAATTTCCGTATTTTTAAGTTAAAATGAGGTCTGGATTTTGGCTGTTTTTGAGGCTGAAAAATCGATACCTAAATTTCGCCGTTTTGGGGTATCGGCTTTTTGTGCAATATGTCGTTTTTGTCCTATTATGGCGTTTAAATGCATGTATGTCATGGTTTTTTGGAGTTTTCTGACTGGGAGTATACTGGGGGTTGACTGGGAGTAGACTGGGAGTATCTATGGAGTATCTATGGAATAAGGTGTTATTTATCGCCGTTTAGGGGTATTTTTATTTTTGGGATGGTTGTTTTTTTGGTGAGTTTAGAGGATGGAATTTAGAGGTTAGAATTTAGAGGTTAGAAGGAAGAGTTGTGTGTTTTTTTTATAACAAAGGGCGTGAGGATTTTTAAGGGTTTCGTTGTCATCGTTGTCATTCCGAAGCCTCGAAGAATGATGGTGAGGAATCTCTATGCGCTCCTTAGATCCACCCTATCGTCTGGATGACAAGGAGCTACGATCTTCGAAGCTCGGAAAGTACATTCTACAAGAATACAATATTCATTTTACAGCAAGAAAACCTGAGACTCTTCGCTTCGCTTTTCCAATCTTCCACTGGAAGATTTTTCTCTTAATATCAAATGTTCTTGATGACAAGGAGCTCGAAGCTCGGAAAGTACATTCTACAAGATTACAATATACAGTTTACAGCAAAGAAAAGCCCGATGTTCGCTGATTTTTAAATACAAGGAAGACAAAGGAAGTGCAAAGGGCACTAAATTAAAAGTTGTAGAATGTATTAGGTTAGTTATTTTACCACGTGATACAAATGAGTATGGTAGCAGTGCTGATTGTATAAATATTTCTCAATTACACAAGAGGAAAAAACCTTGAATGTTTTCAGGGATAACCCTTATCAAATTCAGGATTTTTCCTGTATTTAATGGGTTCATTAGAAATTACCAAGATCTAGTTAGTCTGTGAAAGGAAATTTTTCTTAATATTGTGTCCTAACTTACTTAACATCATGAAAGACATCTACTTTGGTAAATGCTTGATTTTGGCATTTG
>LSQX01015484.1_pt1 | contig 18617 bp, 19 predicted proteins | sample 654561 | NCBI WGS metagenome assembly LSQX01 (sample SAMN04489861, study PRJNA283612) | anaerobic digester metagenome | isolation source: 4 biogas reactors fed with cattle manure at either 37C or 55C with and... | place: Denmark: Kongens Lyngby | collected 2014
CGGCGCAGCAGCAGCGAGATCTGGCGGTAGGCCACGGCCTGCTTGGACAGGTCGTCGTACACGATCAGCGCGTCCTGGCCGCGGTCCATGAAGTACTCGCCCATGGTGCAGCCGGCGTAGGCCGAGATGTACTGCATCGCGGCCGACTCGGAGGCGGTCGCGGCGACCACGATGGTGTGCTCCATCGCGCCGTTCTCTTCCAGCTTGCGCACGATGTTGGCGACCGTCGAGGCCTTCTGGCCGATGGCGACGTACACGCACTTGATGCCCGTGCCCTTCTGGTTGATCACCGCGTCGATCGCCATCGCGGTCTTGCCGGTCTGGCGGTNNTGGCCGCGGCCGATCGGGATCATCGAGTCGACCGACTTGTAGCCGGTCTGCACCGGCTGGTCGACCGACTTGCGCCAGATCACGCCGGGGGCCACGCGCTCCACCGGCGCCGACAGCCTGGCCGCGACCGGGCCCTTGCCGTCGATCGGCTCGCCCAGGGCGTTGACCACGCGACCCAGCAGCTCCGGGCCCACCGGGACCTCGAGGATGCGGCCGGTGGTCTTGGCCACGTCGCCCTCGCGCAGGTGCTCGTAGTCGCCCAGGACCACGGCGCCGACCGAGTCGCGCTCGAGGTTCAGGGCCAGCGCGAACGTATCGTTCGGCAGCTCGATCATTTCGCCCTGCATCACGTCGGCCAGGCCGTAGATGCGCACGATGCCGTCGGACACGGAAGTGACCGTGCCCTCGTTGCGCGCCTCGGCGGCCAGCTTGACCTTCTCGATGCGGCTCTTGATCAGTTCGCTGATTTCAGAGGGGTTGAGCTGGGTGCTTGCCATTTCCGGTTCCTCGGTGCGCGCCAGCGGGCTGGTGCGCGGTAAGTGGATCTTGTGGTGGCCGTCGGGTCCGGCGGGGCCGGGGCCGCGATGGCCTGGGTACTTGGTCGAGCTGTAGCGATCGCAGCGATGGCTGCTCCTACGCGCCCAGGGCCGACTGCAGGCGCGCGAGCTTGCCGCGCAGGGAGCCGTCGATGACGACGTCGCCCGCGCTGATGACCGCGCCGCCGATGAGCGCGGCGTCGACCGCGGCCTCGACCTCGACCCGGCTGCCGAAGCGCCGTTCGAGGGCCGCGCGGATGCCCGCCATCTCGGCCTCCGAGAGCGCGGTGGCGGAGGTCACCGTGGCGCGCACGATGTCCTCGGCGTCCGCGCGCAGGTCCTCGTAGAGGCCGGCGATCTCGGGCAGCAGCGGCAGCCGCCCGTAGCGGGCCAGCAGCGCCAGGAAGCCGCGCAGGTCGTCGTCGGCCGCTTCCGGCGCGAGCAGCGCCACGGCGTCGGCGTCGGCCAGCGACGGGTGTCCCAGCAGCGGCGCGACGCGGGGGTCGGCGGCGACGCGGGCGGAGAACGCCAGCGCCTTCGACCAGCCCGCGAGGTCGCCGCGGTCGCGCGCGATCGCGAACGCCGCGCGGGCGTAGGGACGGGCGAGGGTGATCTCCTGGCTCATCGGGCTCAGATCTCCGCGGCGAGTTCGTCGAGCAGCGCCTTGTGGGCGCTGGCGTCGATCTCACGCTTCAGCAGCTTCTCCGCGCCGGTGACCGCGAGCGCGGACACCTGGCGGCGCAGCTCCTCGCGCGCGCGGTTGGCCGACGCCTCGATCTCGGCGTCGAAGACCGCCTTCTGCCGGATGGCCTCGGTCTGCGCTTCCACGCGCGCGGCCTCGACGATCTGGTTGGCGCGCTGGTGCGCCTGCTCGATGATCTCGTTGGCCTTGGTGCGCGCGGCCTTGAGCTCCTCGTTCGCCTTGTCCTGCGCCTGCGCAAGCGCGCGCTGGCTGTTGTCGGCGGCGGCGAGGCCCTCGGCGATCTTCTGCTGGCGCTCTTCGATGGCCCGGAGCAGCGGCGGCCAGACGAAGGTGGCGATCAGCCAGATCAGCCCGGCGAACGCGAGCGCCTGTGCGATCAGGGTGAGATTGATGTTCATGGCGGTGCCTGTCGTGGTGGTCGGGGCATGCGGGTCCGCATGCCGGCCCTACAGCGTGGCGCGGACGGCCGTGCCGCCCGCGCCGTTCGCGGCGAGGCGATCAGCCGGCCAGCTGCACCAGGGCGTCGGTCCACGGACCGATGAACGGGCTGGCGAAGGCGAACAGCAGGCCGACCGCGACCGTGATGATGAACGCGGCGTCGATCAGGCCGGCGGTGATGAACATGCGGACCTGCAGCACCGGGATCAGCTCGGGCTGGCGCGCGGCCGACTCGAGGAACTTGCCCGACATGATGGCGAGGCCGAGGCCGGCGCCGAGGGCGGCGAGGCCGACCATGATGCCGATGCCGAGGGCGCTGAATGCCTGGACCTGGGCAAGCGTGGTGAGGATCATTTCCATGGTTATCTCCGAGCGGTGGTGCTTGATGGTTGGATGGAAGGGTGGGTCTTGATTTCGGTTTGGAGCAGGGAACGCTAGTGGCTGTCCTCGGCCAGGCTGAGGTAGACGATGGACAGCATCATGAAGATGAAGGCCTGCAGCGGGATCACGAGGATGTGGAACACCATCCAGCCGAAGCCGAACACGGCGCCGCCGAGCACGCCGAGGATGCTGGCGCCGCCAAGCACCCAGATCAGCAGGAACACGATCTCGCCGCCGAACATGTTGCCGAACAGTCGCATGGCCAGGGAGACCGGCTTCGAGACCCACTCGACGATGTTGAGGATCAGGTTGGCCGGCAGCATCCACTTGCCGAAGGGCGAGACCAGGAAGTCCTTGGTGAAGCCGCCGACGCCCTTGGACCGCAGGCCGAAGAAGAGGGTCAGGAAGAACACGCTGATCGACAGGCCGAGGGTGGCGTTCACGTCGGCGGTCGGGACCGGCTTCCAGTAGCCGATGCCCACCATCTCGAGCGGCTTGGCGATGAAGTCCGCCGGGATGAACTTCAGCATGTTCATCATCAGGATCCAGAAGAACAGCGTGATCGCGATCGGCGTCACCAGCTTGCTGGAGCCGTGGTAGGTATCGCGCGCCTGGCGGTCGACGAACTCGAGCATGATCTCGACGAAGGCCTGCCACTTGCCCGGCACCCCCGCGGTGGCCCGCCGGGTGGCGATCCAGAACAGGAAGGTGATCAGCAGCCCCATCGCCAGCGAACTGACCAGGGTGTCGACGTGCAGGGTCATGAACGGACCCTCGCCGACCGACGCGGTCAGGTTCTGCAGGTGGTGCTGGATGTAGCTGGTGGGGGTCAGGTCCGACTCAGCCGCCATTTCAAGGATTCCCGTATCGATGTCCGCCGGCCATCGCCAGCACCTGTGCAACCAGCGCGACCACCGCGCCCCCAAGGACCGCAAGGGCGGGCAGCCTCGCCACGGCGATCGCGGCGAACAGCGCCGCGATCACCACGAACCACTTGGCCAGCAGCCCCAGCACCAGGCGCGCAAGCGCGCCGCCGGCCGGTGCGATGCCCCCGCCCAGCGCGAGCGCGCCGTACAGCGCGCCCCCGAGGATGATGGCCGCGCCGCCCGCCGCCGCCCCCAGGAGCCAGGCCGAACCCGCCGCGAGCAGCGCCAGCGCAAGCGCGGCGACCGCGACCGCCTGCCAGGCGATCGTGCGCCGCAGCAGCCGCGTACCGGCGGCAAGGGGATTCAGCACATGGTGTCCTGTGGCCGTGGTGCGGGAGCCCTGATGAACTGGCCCCGTCTAGCCCCGGAATTATAGCAGTGGGATGACCGCCGCGGCCAATGCCGGACGGCGTGGCCCGCCGGAGGCGCCCCCGCCCCGTTCAGGTGCCCGCCCCCGGCCCGGGGAACCGATGGCGTGTTCCGCGGTCCTACCCTGTGCGCGGCCTGGCCGGTTCTCCCCTCGTCGATCCAGGCAGGCCCTGCGGAAGCCCCGGCCGATGCCGGGGCTTCGTCTTTTCACGGTCCCGGCGCGCCCTGCCCGGCGCCGTCCTCGCGCGCGATCCAGGCCTCGATGGCCTTGCGCGCGCGGCGCTCCTGGGCTTCCGCGCGCAGCGCTTCGAGGCGCAGCACCCGCTGCAGGCCGACCATCACCCCGACCATGAGCAGGGCGAAGGGCAGCGCCACGACGGTGATCAGCGTCTGCAGCGCGTCCAGCCCGCCGGCGACCAGCATCGCCGCCGCGACCAGCGCAATGGCGATGCCCCACGCGAACTTGCGCGCCAGGCCGGGGTCGCCCGGTTCCTCGCTCGACATCGAGCCCAGCACCAGCACCGCGGAGTCGGCCGACGTGACGAAGAAGATCACCAGCAGGAGGATGGTCAGGCCCGACAGCAGCTGCGTGAAGGGAAGGCTGTCGTACATCGCGAACAGCACGGTCTCGTAGCCTTCGGCGAGCGGCCGCGCCATGTCGAGGCCGCCGTGGATGTGCCCCCACAGCGCCGCGCCGCCGAAGGTCGCGAAGCACACGCCGATCACCGCGAGCTGCATGCCCAGCCCCGCCGGCAGCCCGAACACGCGCGCCATCCCCGCGCTGATCTGCATGGTGCCGAAGCCCAGCGTGGTGGCGACGCCGATCGCGGTCGCTACCACGGCGACGACGTTGGCCACCGCACCGATCCAGCCGAGGTGGCGGTCGCCGATCAGGGGCTGCAGCAGGTCGCTGACCAGGCCGCGGCCGCTGCGGTTGTACTGGAACCAGGCGATCGCCAGTCCCATCAGCGCATAGACCGCCCAGGGGTGCAGGCCCCAGTGGAAGAACGTGTAGCGCATCGCGGCGCGCGCGGCCTGCGGCGTGTCCGGCGGCAGCCCTTCCGGCGGGTTGACCAGGTGCGAGACCGGTTCGGCCGCGCCCCAGAACACGAGGCCGATGCCCATGCCGGCGGCGAACAGCATCGCCAGCCAGGTCGGCCCGGAGAACTGCGGCTCCGCGTCGGCGCCGCCGATGCGCAGCCGCGCGAACGGGCCGAAGGCGAGGTAGCCAAGGAAGGCCAGCGTCAGGAACACGATCAGCAGGTACATCCAGCCGGCCTGTCCGATCACGGCGGCCAGCGCGGCATCCGCCGCGAGCTCGAAGCGGACCGGCGCCAGCCCGGCAAGGACGGCCAGCAGCACGATCAGGACGAGCGAGACGCGCAACACCATGGCCGGACCCCGCGGTGGACGTCGATGCAGCATAGGCCCTCGCCGCGCATCGCGACAGCGGCGCGCGCGGGACGCCCGGCGGCCTGCGTTCACGGATCGGCGACCCCGGGGCGGCGGACACTTGGCGGCCCCACACAGCCGAGGCTTCCCGATGACAGGCACCTTCTCCTGGCCGTCCCGCCGCCATGGAATCCATCGCGCCGCGCTCGCGGTCGCGCTCGCCGCGCTGGCCGCTATCGCGCCGGCCGCCGCCCAGGACGGCAACGAGCGCGACGACCGCTTCACCCTGCGGCTGAGCGCCTTCAACCCCGGGGCCGAGCTGCGCCTCGGCGCCGAGGGCGAAGCCACCAGCGGAGGCATGACCATGCCCTTCGCCGAGGCCGGGACGCTCGACACCGGGGACGAGTGGCGGTCCCGGGGTTCGATCGCGTTCCGCATCAGCGACCGCCAGTCGATCGGCGCCAGCTACTACGACTACGAGAACGACGACGGCTGGAGCTTCGGCGGCGGCAGCTTCGATCCCGGCCCGCCGCAGGGACCGGTGGACCTGCCGGCGACCGACGCCCGCGGCCGGATCAGCTTCGCGATGGCGTCGGCGCACTACGAGTACGCGCTGGTGGCCACGCCGGCCCTGGAATGGGGCCTGGGGCTGGGCGCCACGCATCTCGACCTGGAGGCGGTGGCGGACATCGCCTGGGGGCCGACCAGCGACATCGACGCCGGCACGGCGCGCCTGCGCGAGACGCTCGATGGCTGGAGCCCGGCCCTGCACACCCGCCTGACCTGGCGTCCGGTGGATCGCTGGCGGGTCGACTTCGAGGGCCAGTACCTCGACGCCGGCTGGGGCGACTTCATCGACGAGGACGGGCACTTCGAGCGCGCCGGCGTCGTGGTCGAGTACCTGGTGAGCGAACGCTTCGGCATCCACGTCGGCTACGACTGGTTCCGGCTGAAGCTGCGCGACAGCGTCGCCGGGACCTTCGTGCCGCCGCCGGAGGCGGGGGTCGGCCCGGTCGACTACGCCGCCGACCTCCGCAGCGAGCTCAAGGTGCACGGCCCGCTCGCGGGCCTGACCCTCCGGTTCTGAGCGCCGGGCGCTACTTCCCGCGCCTGGGCAGGTACAGGTCGGTGATCGTGCCGTCGAAGATCTCGGCGGCCATCGCCACCGACTCGCCCAGCGTGGGATGCGGATGGATGGTGTGCGCGATGTCCGCCGCCTCGGCGCCCATTTCGATCGCGAGCGCGACCTCGGAGATCAGGTCGCCGGCGCGCGGACCGACGATGGCGCCGCCGATGATGCGGCCGGTGCCTTCGTCGAACAGCAGTTTGGTGAAGCCCTCGCCGCGGCCGATGCCCACCGCGCGGGCGCTCGCGGCCCACGGGAACCGGGCCACCCCGGCCTTGATCCCGGCGGCGCGCACCTCGCCCTCGCCCACGCCGACCCAGGCGATCTCGGGATCGGTGTAGGCCACCGAGGGGATCACGCGCGGCACCCACTCACGCTTCCGGCCCGCCGCCACCTCGGCCGCGAGCTTGCCTTCGTGCGTCGCCTTGTGGGCCAGCATCGGCTGCCCGACGATGTCGCCGATGGCGAAGATGTGCGGGACGTTGGTGCGCATCTGCGAATCGACCTCGATGAAGCCGCGTTCGCCCACGCGCAGGCCCGCCTTGCCGGCCTCCAGCCGCCCCCCGTTGGGCACGCGGCCCACCGCCACCAGCACGCGGTCGTAGAGCTTGCCCTCGGGCACCTCGTCGCCCTCGAAGCTGCAGCTGATGCCGTTCTTCTGCGCCTTCGCCTCGACCACCCGGGTCTTCAGGTGGATCGACACGCCCTGCTTCTCCAGCCGGTCGGCCAGGGGCTTGACCAGGTCGCGGTCGGCCCCGGGGATGATCTGGTCGGCCAGCTCGACCACGGTGATCCTGCTGCCGAGCGCGGCATAGACCGTCGCCATCTCCAGGCCGATGATGCCGCCGCCGACCACCAGCAACTTCTTCGGCACCTCGTCGAGCGCCAGCGCAGCGGTGGAATCCATGACCCGCGGGTCGTCCCAGGGAAAGCCCGGCAGCCGGAGCGGCTGCGAACCGGCGGCGATGATGCACTGGCCGAAGCGCAGCAGCCGGACCGTGCCGTCGGCGTCGGTGACTTCGAGTTCGTTGGCCGACGCGAACGCCGCGGTGCCCGCGATCACGCGCACCTTGCGCTGCTTCGCCATCCCGGCCAGGCCCTTGTTGAACTGCGCGACCACGCGCTCCTTGTGCCCGCGCAGGGCGCCAAGGTCGATCTCCGGCCGGCCGAAGCGGATGCCGAAGTCCGCCGCGTGGGCGGCTTCGTCGATCACCGCGGCCGCGTGCAGCAGCGCCTTCGACGGGATGCAGCCGACGTTGAGGCAGACGCCGCCCAGCTCCGGGTAGCGCTCGACCAGGACCACGTCCATGCCGAGGTCGGCGGCGCGGAAGGCCGCGGTGTACCCGCCCGGACCGGCGCCGATCACCACCAGCGCACATTCGACGTCGGCCTTCCGGCCGCTCGGTGCGGCGGGTGCGGGCGCCTCGGGCTCGGCCGGCGCGCGATGCGAACGCGCGACCGGCGGCCTGCCGGGGCCGGCGTCCGACGGCGCAGGCGCGGGTGCCTCGGCGGCGTCCGCGGGCGGCGCGTCGCCGGCCGCGGCCTCGAGCACCACCACCACGCTGCCCTCCGACACCGTGTCCCCGACCTTGACCCTGACCTCGCGCACCACGCCTGCCGACGACGAGGGCACCTCCATGGTCGCCTTGTCGGACTCCAGCGTCGCCAGGCCCTGGTCGACGGCGACGGTGTCGCCGACCGCCACCAGGACTTCGATCACCGGCACGTCGTCGTAGCCGCCGATGTCCGGGACCTTCACCTCGATCGTGTTCGCCATGTCCGCGCCCTCAGAGCATCGCCCGGCGGAGGTCGCCGAGCAGCTGTGCCAGGTAGGCGGTGAAGCGCGCCGCGGCCGCGCCGTCGATCACGCGGTGGTCGTAGCTCAGCGACAGCGGCAGCATCAGCCGCGGCTCGAACGCCTCGCCGTCCCAGACCGGCTTCATCGCGGTCTTCGACACGCCGAGGATCGCGACCTCGGGCGCGTTGACGATCGGCGTGAAGGCGGTCCCGCCGATGCCGCCCAGGGAACTGATCGAGAAGCAGCCGCCCGACATGTCGGCCGGGCCGAGCTTGCCTTCGCGCGCCTTCTTCGCCAGCGCCGCGGTCTCCTGCGCGATCTCGACCACGCCCTTGCGGTCGCAGTCGCGCACCACCGGCACGACCAGGCCGTTGGGCGTGTCGGCGGCGAAGCCGATGTGGAAGTACTTCTTCAGCACCAGGGTCTCGCCCGACGCGTCGAGCGAGGCGTTGAATTGGGGGAACTTCCGCAGCGCCGCCACGGCGGCCTTCATGATGAAGGCGAGCATGGTGAGCTTGATGCCGGCCTTTTCGTTCTCGCGGTTGAGCTGGACGCGCAGCGCCTCGAGCCCGGTGACGTCGGCCTCGTCGTGCTGGGTGACGTGCGGGATCATCGCCCAGTTGCGCGCGAGGTTGGCGCCGCTGATCTTCCGGATGCGCGACAGCGGCTGCTCCTCGATCTCGCCGAACTTCGCGAAGTCGACCTTGGGCCAGGGCAGCAGGTCGAGGCCGCCGCCGGACGCGCCGCCGCGGCCGCCACCGCCGGCCAGCGCGGCCTTCACGAACTGCTGCACGTCCTCGCGGGTGATGCGCCCGCCGCGGGCGCTCCCCTGGACGCGCGACAGGTCGACGCCGAGCTCGCGCGCGAACAGCCGCACCGCGGGGCTGGCGTAGGGCACCTGGCCCGGGAGGATCGCGCCGGCATCGAAGCGGCGCGGCGGCGCGCCGTCCCCCGTCCCCGGGGCCTCGCGCTCGATCGAAGCCCGGGCGATGTTGTCGGGCGACTCCGGCACGGCGACCGGCGCCACCTGGTCCCCGGTCTCCGCGGCGGGCTCCGCCTTCGCGGGTGCCTCGGGCTGCGCGCGCTCCGCGTCCTCCGCGGGTGCCGCCGCGCCGGACCCGCCGTCCGCGGGTTCGATCAGGGCCACCAGGCTGCCTTCGGAGACGCTGTCGCCGACCTTCACGCGGACCTCGCGGACGGTCCCGGCGAACGGCGCCGGCACCTCCATCGTGGCCTTGTCGGATTCAAGGGTGAGCAGGCCCTGGTCCTTCTCGACCGTATCGCCGGGCGCCACCAGGACCTCGATCACCGGCACGTCGTCGAAACCGCCGATGTCCGGTACGCGTGCTTCCTGGGGGCTGGCCATCGGGGGTCTCCACGGTCGTTCGGACGGACCGCTATTGTGGCCCCCGCCCGTCGCGGGCGCCAACCCGCGCACCGCCGGCCGAAGCCGCCGCCGGGCCCGGCGCGCAGCCGCGTCCTGAACCGTGCGTGGAGAAGTTCCCGTTCACGAAAGCGGCGCGACAAGCCTGATTCATGGCGCCGCGGCCAGGATGGCGGCGCCCCACTCCCCAGGGGCCATACGCAGTCAAAGAGGAGATCCCCCATGTCCCCCATGTCCCCCCTGAAACTCCTGGTCCCCGCGACGCTGGCGCTCGCCCTGGCGCCGGCCGCGTTCGCCCAGGACGGCGCCGCCGACAAGCGCGTCTCGGTGGTCGCCGGCTATTCGATGGTGGAATCCACCCGCAACCCGGAGATCGCCGGGACGCGCACCGCGTTCGACGGCGAGGGTACGCCGACCCTCGGCGTGACCTGGCACGTCAATGACAACTGGGGCGTCGAGGCCTGGGCCGCCGACCGCTACGGCCAGCGCGTCAACGCCGGCGGCGGCAAGGTCGGCAGCGTGGACGCCCAGCCCTGGTCGCTGAGCGGCCAGTACCGCTTCGGCACGTCCGCGAGCACCCTGCGTCCCTTCGTGGGACTGGGCTACCACGAGACCAACTACGACCGCGAGACCCCGACCCCGGCCGGCGAGCGCGTCGGCATCGAGACCGCCAAGGGCGCGGTGGCGACGGTCGGCCTCGACGTCAACATCAGCCCGACCTGGTTCGCGCGCGCCGACGCGCGCTACTTCCAGGCCGATTCCGACGTGCGGATCGACGGCGAGAAGGCCGGCGACGCGCGCCTCGACCCGGTGGTGCTGGGCGTCGGCATCGGCGCGCGCTTCTGATCCATCCCGGGCGTCGCGTGGAGGCGGGCCCCCTGCGGGCCCGCCTTCATTCCCGGGGCCCGGCCGCGGGCGCCACGGGGTCGGCGCCGCGCCCGCGGACCACGCGCTCGCGGCGCATCAGGTAGAGGCCGCTGGCGACGATGATCCCGGCGCCAAGCCAGGTCATGCCGTCGGGCAGCACCTGCCACAGCACGAGGTCGAGCAGCACCACCCACACCAGCGCGGTGTATTCCAGCGGCGCGATCAGCGACGCCTCGCCCAGCCGGAAGGCGTGCGTGAGCGCGACCTGGCCGAGGGTGCCGAACAGCGCGATCCCCGCCAGCAGCCAGCCGTCGGCCATGCGCAGCGGGACCCACTGCGGCCACGCCAGCAGCCCCGCGCCGACCGCGACCATGCCGAGGAACCAGAACACCAGCGCCTGCGCGCTGTCGCGCTGCGCGAGCATGCGCACCGTGACCACCGAAGCCGCGTAGCAGGCGGTGGCGAACAGCACCAGCAGGCCGGCGCTGGTCATCACGTCGCCGCCGCCCGGCCGGAGCACCACGAGCACGCCGACGATGCCGACCACGATCGCGGTCCAGCGGCGCGGGCCGACGTGCTCGCGCAGCAGTGGCACCGCCATCGCCGTGACCAGCAGCGGCCCGACGAAGGTGATGGCGTAGGCGGTCGACAGCGGCAGGTCGCGCAGGCCGGCGACGTAGCAGGACAGGAAGGCCACCCCGAGCACGCCGCGCAGCAGGTGCAGCGGCCAGTGCACCTGGAACAGCGGCCGAAGGCCGGTGGTCGCGGCCGCCCAGGCCACCACCAGCGGCAGCCCGGCCATCCCGCGCAGGGCGGCGACCTGCATCGGCGGATAGTGTCCGGACAGCTGCTTCATGCATGCGTCCATGAGGCACAGCACGGCCACCGCGAACAGCATCGCGACGAGCGCGCGCCGATGGTCGCGCGCGGCGGTCGAGGCGGCGCCGCCCGCGGCGGCGCCCGGCGTCCCCGGCTCCACCCGCTCAGCCGCCGAAGGTGGAGGCGTCGATGACGAAGCGGTAGCGGACGTCGCCGCGCAGCATGCGTTCGTAGGCCACGTTGATGTCGGCGGCGCCGATCAGCTCGATATCGCTGGCAACGCCGTTGGCGGCGCAGAAATCGAGCATCTCCTGGGTCTCGCGGATCCCGCCGATGAGCGAACCGGCCAGGCGCCGACGGCCCATCACCAGCGACGCCGCGGCGACCGGCGAGGGCCCGGGGATGCCGAGCAGCACCATCGTGCCGTCGATCCCGAGCATGCCCAGGTAGTGGTTGTAGTCGTGGGCGGCCGACGCGGTGTCCAGGATCATGCGGAAGCGCTTCGCGAGCCGGCGCGCCGCGCCCGGCGCGGACGCGACCTCGAAGGCATGGGCGCCCAGGCGCATGGCGTCCTCGCGCTTGCCCTCGGAGGTGCTGAGCACGGTCACGCGCGCGCCCATCGCCACGCCGAACTTCACCGCCATGTGGCCAAGCCCGCCCAGGCCGACCACGCCGAGCTCGTCGCCGGCCTCCAGGCCGAACCGCCGCAGCGGCGACCAGGTGGTGATCCCGGCGCACAGCAGCGGCGCGGCCCGGTCCAGCGGCAGTCCGGCGGGAATCCGCAGCACGTAGTCCTGGTGCACGGTGATCCGCGTGGAATACCCGCCCTGCGTCATCTCGCCGGTGGACGGGTCGATGCTGCCGTAGGTCGCGACCATCCCGCGGTCGCAGTACTGCTCCTCGCCCGCGGCGCACTGGTCGCAGCGGCGGCAGGAATCGACGAAGCAGCCCACGCCGACCGCGTCGCCGACGGCGAACCGGTCCACGCCCCCGCCGACCGCGGCGACGTGGCCCACGATCTCGTGGCCGGGCACCAGCGGGTACTGCACCGGCCCCCACTCCCCGCGCACGGTGTGCAGGTCGGAGTGGCAGATCCCGCAGTAGCGGATGTCGATGAGCACCTCGCCGGGGCGCGGATCGCGGCGCTCGAGGCTCCACGGCCCGAGCGGCGAAGTGGCCGAGGTGGCGGCATAGGCGGCAGTGCGATGCATGGCGGGGCTCCGTGCGGCGTCCGGGGGAACGCGGGACGCCATGATGCACGAGGTCCGGCCCGGTCGGCGCCGGGGTATCCTGAAGCCCCTTTCCCGTCCGGTTGCATCGCCATGCCGTCCTTCGACATCGTCTCCGAGGTCGACACCCACGAGCTGACCAACGCCGTCGACCAGGCCAACCGCGAACTCGCCACGCGCTTCGACTTCAAGGGCGTCGACGCCGCCTTCGAGCGCGAGGACGCGGTGATCACCCAGCGCGCGCCCAGCGAATTCCAGCTGCAGCAGATGACCGACATCCTCCGCGCCCGGCTGGCGGCGAGGAAGATCGACACCCGTTGCCTCGAGTTCGGCGACGTGGAGTCGAACGTCGCCGGCGCCCGGCAGAAGATCACCGTCCGGCAGGGCATCGAACGCGAGCTGGCGAAGAAGATCCAGGGCGAAATCAAGGCGTCGAAGCTCAAGGTCGAGAGCCAGGTCAACGGCGACAAGCTGCGGGTCAGCGGCAAGAAGCGCGACGACCTGCAGGCGGTGATGGCCCTGCTGCGCGGCAAGGAGTTCGAGCTGCCGCTGCAGTTCGACAATTTCCGCGACTGAGGCACCGCCGGCACCAGCAACGGCAACGGCAACACTGTGGGAGCGGCCACGGCCGCGACCGGGAGCACCACGATGGATCCGATCTCCGACACCCGGCGCTGGATCGAGAAGGCCGTCATCGGGCTCAATCTTTGCCCGTTCGCGAAGGCGGTGGTGGCCAGGGGCCAGGTGCGCATTGTCCTGAGCGGGGCGCGCGACGAGGCCGCGCTGCTCGCGCAGCTGGGCGAGGAGCTGCTGCACCTGCGTGACACGCCCGCGGAGGTCGTCGACACCACCCTGGTCGTGCATCCGCACGTGCTGCAGGACTTCCTCGACTACAACGACTTCCTCGACTCGGCCGAAGGCCTCGTCGAGGAACTGGGGCTGGAAGGCGTGCTGCAGGTCGCCAGCTTCCATCCGCGGTACCGGTTCGCCGGCAGCGGCGACGACGACATCGCCAACTACACCAACCGCTCGCCGTGGCCGACCCTGCACCTGCTCCGCGAGGACAGCGTCTCGCGCGCGGTCGCGGCCTTCCCGGACCCGGACGCGATCGTCGGGCGGAACATCGAGGCCTTGCGGGAGCTCGGCCACGAAGGATGGCGGGCGCTGTTCGACGGCGACGGGACGGAGTCGCCGCCGTAGCGGCTCACCACAGCCGTTCGCGTTCCCCGGCATCGAGGATCCGCCACTCGCCCTCGGGCAGGTCGCCCAGCGCGAGCCCGCCCACCTGCACCCGGTGCAGGGCCAGCACGTGGTTGCCCACCGCCGCGAACATCCGCCGCGCCTGGTGGTAGCGGCCCTCGTGCAGGGTGCGCCGGGCCCGGGTCGGCGACAGCACCTCCAGCCCGGCCGGCAGCAGCGGCGTCTTCTCGGACTCCAGCACCAGGGTCCCGCTCGCGAAGACGCCGGCTTCGTCGCCGCGCAGCGGTTCGGCCAGGGTGGCCTCGTAGACCTTGGGCAGCCTCGACTTCGGCGAGATGATCCGGTGCAGCAGCTGCCCGTCGTCGGTCATCAGCAGCAGGCCGCTGGTGTCGCGGTCGAGCCGACCCACCGTCGACAGCGTCGGCGAGCGCAGCGCGAAGCGCGTCGGCAGCAGCGAATACACGAGCCGCCCGCGATCCCTGGTCGAACAGGTGTAGCCGGGCGGCTTGTGCAGCATCAGCAGCAGGCCCGGTGGCGGATCGAGCGGCTCCCCGTCGACGCGGACTTCATGCCAGGCGGGCGCGTCGTCGGCGTACAGCACCTCTCCGGCGGCGTCGGTGACGCGGCCTTCCCGCAGCATCATCGCCACCTGCCTGCGGCTGCCGTAGCCGAGGTTGGCCAGCGCCCGGACGAGCTTCATCGGCGCGGGTCGAACGGGCGCGGGCCGGCCGACCTCACCGCTTCCACGACCTTGAAGCCCGCCTCCTGCGCGACCAGCCGCGCCTCGCCGAAGCCCTCGCCCAGCGCCTGCTCGTAGGGCAGGTGGCGGTTGGCCACCAGCCACAGGCGGCCGCCCGGGCGCAGCGCCCGCGCCGCCGCGGCTATGAACGCGCGGCCGGTGTCGCGGCGCTCGCGGCCGTCGGGGGCGTGGAACGGCGGGTTGCTGACCACGACGTCGTAGCCGGACGGGATGCCGGCGGCCACGTCGTGCCAATGGAAGCCCAGCGCGACACGGGGCGCGAAGGCGGCGAGGTTGTGGCGCGCGAGTTCGAGCGCGCGGGCGTCGGCCTCGTAGGCGTCGAGCGCGGTGATGCCTGGGCTGCGCCCGAGCAGCTCGGCGGCGAGGTAGCCGTAGCCCGCGCCCAGGTCGGCCGCGCGCCCGCGCAGGTCGGTCGGCAGGTGCCGCGCGAGAAGCGCCGATGCGGCGTCGACGCGGTCCCAGGCGAACAGCCCCGGGCGGCTCAGGAAGCGACCGCCGGCCACCGGCCGGGGAGCGTCGAGCCCGCGCCAGGACGCCGCCAGCGCGTCATCGGCGCCGGCCTGCCCCGCGGGCGCCCAGAACACCCGGCACTTGTGCTTGCTGCGCGTGGACACCGGCCCCGCGATGCGCGCGAAGTCGGCCTCCGCGGTGCGGGCACCGGCGTCGTTGGCCACGCTTGCGACCACCAGCGCGCCCGGCGCGGCGCGCGCGAGCGCCTCCGCGAACAGCGCCCGCGCTTCGTCGCGCTGGCGCGGAGGCAGCAGCAGCACCAGCGGGCGGCCCCCGCCCGTCGCCGCGTCGTCCGGCATGGCCACGGTGAACCCGGCCCTCGCCAGGGCGTCGGCGTCGGGCCTGAACGCGGTTTCGCACACCAGCCCGCGCCAGTCGCGCGCCATGAATCCGCCGCCGGCGCGCGCGCGCATGAACAGCGCACCGGGCTCACGCGCCAGCGTGCCGTCGCCGAAGGGGCGAAGCAGCGCATCGAGCGCGGGGTCTCCGGGGCTGGGCATCGTCGCCTCGCTTCGGCGGTGGGCCCGCGATTGTAGTGCGGGGGGCAGCGCGTGCGCCGCCGCGGTGCCCATTTCATCGCGGGCGAATGCCGCCTTTGCCACTATCGGGACAGTCCAGGACCGGAGCCGCACATGCGCGCACTCTTCGTCGGCGGTCCCGTCGACAACAGCGAACTCGACATCGACGGCGGCACGCCGCCCACGCACTACCCGCCCGCCACCGGGAGCGGCCAGGCGCGCTACCGCCTGCACCAGGTCGGCCGCCGCGACGGCGCCGTCGTCTACGCCGTGTACGGCGCACCGGGGATGGCCGCGGCGGAGGTGGAAGCCGTGGCCGACGAGCGCGGCTACGCGCGGCGCTTCCAGGCGGAGCCGGAGCCGGCCGAAGCCTAGGCCCGCGCCACCCGCGACCCCGTCCAGCGCGGCTGGAAGGGCCGGCCCGGGCCCGCGGCTCAGCCCTCCAGCCCGCGCAGGGTCACCGCCGGCGGCGCGTCGAGCACCTGGCGCGTGGCCCACAGGCCGGCGACCAGCGCGGCGAGGGTCCCCGCGGCCGCGCCGAGCGCGGCCATGGCGACGTCGGGGGTCCAGGGCAGGTCGAACACGCGGGTGGCCACCACGCCGGCCAGCAGCGAGGCGGCGACCGCGGCCACCAGGCCCGAGATCAGGCCGATGGCCGCGAACTCCGAAGCCTGGGCCAGCCGGAGCTGGCGCCGGCTGGCGCCGAGCACGCGCATCACCCCGCCTTCCAGCAGGCGTTCGTCCTGGCTGGCGCTCACCGCCGCCAGCAGCACCAGCAGGCCCGCCCCGAGCGCGAACCAGAACACGACCTCGACCACGGTCGACACCTGGTCGGCGGTGCCGCGCACCTGGGCCAGCACGGCGTCGACGTCGATCACCGACACGTTGGGATAGCGCTGGACCAGCGCTCGGGTGAACGCGGTGTCGCCCTCGGGCACGCTGACCGCGGTGATCCAGCTCGCCGGGTAGCCATCCAGCGCGCCCGGCGAGAACAGCACGAAGAAGTTCGGCCGGAAGCTTTCCCAGTCGACCTCGCGCAGGCTGGTGATGCGGCCCTCGAGCCGCCGCCCCGCGATGTCGAAGCCCACGCGGTCGCCGAGCTCCCAGCCCAGCGACGCGGCGAAGCCGGCCTCGACCGACAGCTCCACGCCGTCGGCGCCCCCGGGCTCCCAGAAGCGGCCCGCCGTGACCCGGTTGTCGTCGCGCAGGACGCGCGCCGTGGACAGGTTGAACTCGCGGTCCGCGCGCCGCTGCGCACGAGCCGACGCGGCGGGCTCCCCGGCGTCGGCGGCCCGGGCCGCGCCCACCGCGCGCCCGTCGTGGGTGGCAAGCCGGCCGCGCACCATCGGGTACAGCACCGGCTCGGCAAGGCCCTGCGACGCCGCGACCTCGGCGACGCCGGCCATCTGGTCCCGCTGCACGTTGACGATGAAGCGGTTCGGCGCCTCCTCGGCCAGGGAGAGCTGCCAGCGCTCGAGCAGGTCGGTGCGCACGAAGGTCAGCAGCAGCAGGGCCATCAGGCCCAGTCCGAGCGCCGACACCTGGGCGATGCTGGTGCCGGCGCGGCGGCTGACGTTGGCCAGCCCGTAGCGCGCGCTGCCGCGGAGCCGGCCGCGCAGCCGGCGCACCGCGAGGATCATCAGCCAGGCCAGCAGCGCCAGCACGCCGAGGGTGGCGCCGATGCCGGCGAGCATCGCCAGCGCAAGCGTCGCCGAGCCCGCCTGCCACCACAGCAGCGCGCCGATGCCCGCGATGCCGATCGCCAGCACCGCCAGCGCGGCGGGCTCGGTCGGGTCGAGGTCGCGGCGCAGCACGCTGAGCGCCGGCACGCGGCGCAGCGCGAGCACCGGCGGCGCCGCGAAGGCCAGCAGCACGACCATGCCCATGCCGTAGCCGCGCAGCGCCGGCAGCGGCCCCGCCGGCGGGATGGCGATGCCCAGCAGGCTGCCCAGCCAGCTGCCGATCGCCCACTGCAGCAGCCAGGCGATGGCCACGCCCAGCGTGCAGCCCAGGAGGCCGAGCAGCAGCAGCCCGCCGATGTGGATGCCCGCCAGCGTCGCCTGGCTGGCTCCCAGGCAGCGCATCACCGCGGCGCCCTGCAGATGGCGCGCGCTGTGCCGGCGCGCCGCCATCGCCACCGCCACCGCGGCCAGCACCACCGAGACCAGCGCGGCAAGGCCGAGGAAGCGGCCCGCGCGGTCCAGCGCCGAGCGGATCTCGGGCCGGGCGTCGGCCGCGGTCTCCAGCCGCTGCCCGCGCGCCAGGTGGTCCCGCGCCGCGTCGGTGAAGCGCTCCACCGCGCCCACCTCCCCGGCCACCACCAGCCGGTAGCGGACGCGGCTGCCTTCCTGCACCAGCCCGGTGGCGGCGAGGTCGGCGGGGTGGATGAAGACCCTGGGCGCGACGTTGAAATAGTCCAGCGCCGCGTCCGGCTCCTGTGCGACCAGCGCGACCAGGCGCAGCTCGAGGTTGCCGATGCCGACGAGGTCGCCGATGCGCGCGCCGAGGGTGTCGGCGCCGCCCCGGCCCATCCACAGCGTGCCCGGCGCGGGGACGCCGGTGGCCGCGCGCTCCCCGCCGTCGCCGTCCACGATCCGATACTCGCCGCGCAGCGGGAAGCCTTCGCCGATGGCCCGCAGTTCGCCCAGGCGCAGCTGCGCTGCGTCGCCTTCGCCCACGCGCACCATGGTGTCGAGTTCGACGGTGTCCGCGGTACGCAGCCCGGCGGCCTGCGCCGCCTCGCGGACGGGGCCCTGGATCGGCGAATCCGAGCGCAGCACGGCATCGCCGCCGAGCACGCGGTTGGCCTCGATCGCGAGCGCGCGCGCCGCGCGATCGGTGACGAAGCCGACCGAGGTCACCGCCACCACCGCCAGCACCAGCGCCGCGAGCAGGATCCGGACGTCGCCCGCGGCCAGGTCGCGGCGCACCTGCCGCCAGGCGAGCGCGGCGATCCTCATCCGGACGCCCCCGTGTCGGCCACCAGGCGTCCGCCCTCGATGCGCAGCGTGCGCCGGCACCGCCGCGCCAGCAGTTCGTCGTGGGTCACCAGCACCAGGGTGGTGCCGGCGTCCTGGTTGAGCGCGAACAGCAGCTCGATGACGGCCTGCCCGGTCGCGGTGTCCAGGTTGCCGGTCGGTTCGTCAGCGAACAGCAGCGAGGGTCCGGTCACGAAGGCGCGGGCCACGGCCACCCGCTGCTGCTCCCCGCCCGACAGCTGCCGCGGATAGTGTCCCAGCCGCCCGCCGAGCCCGACGCGGTCCAGGATCGCGCGCGCAGGGCCGGCCGCGTCGGCGTCGCCGCGCAACTCCAGCGGCAGCATCACGTTCTC
>LSQX01183747.1_pt2 | contig 18615 bp, 9 predicted proteins | sample 654561 | NCBI WGS metagenome assembly LSQX01 (sample SAMN04489861, study PRJNA283612) | anaerobic digester metagenome | isolation source: 4 biogas reactors fed with cattle manure at either 37C or 55C with and... | place: Denmark: Kongens Lyngby | collected 2014
GCCTGACAGCGCTCAGTATTTCCTGCAGGCGCAAGCCTTATACCATCACCCTGAATCAGTCCGGCGGCATTCGCCCGGGCCATGGCATCCGACGCCCAAGGGGAAATGCTGCCGCTGTCGCTGTATCCTGATGAATCCGCCTTTTCGGATACGTCGTATCCTTTATAATCTGCATAATTCATAAGAATGACCGCCATCTGCTCGCGGGTGACCGCATCCTCCGGCCCGAATGTGTCGTTCCCGTAACCGCTCACGATCTCGTTCAACGAGGCCCAGGCGACGGCGCTTGAGTAGTATTGATCCGCAGCGACATCGGTATAGGGGCTTGACTCTGCTGCAGGCTCACCTTCCAGCCGATGCAGGATCGTGACGATCATGCCTCTCGTCGTCGCTCCGTACGGGGTAAAGCTACTGCTGCCTGTCCCTTTCATCAAACCGTTTTCGTAGGCATAGAGGACGGCATCATAAAACCAGTCGCTCTGTGCAACGTCGGCAAAGGGATTGCGCTGCGCTTCTTTTGCAGCTTCGTCCAGGCCGACAATGTAAATGGAGAGATGATGCAAGACAAAGCTTACAACTCCGTCCTTGTAGCTGGCTTCGATTCTCTCGAGCTCCCCTCGATCGTTTAAGTACCACACGCCGACCGGCAGCTCGCCGTCGTACGGCATATCGATGGTCAGCGTGCCGTCGAATTCCGTGATGTTTCGCGTTCCCATCAGGAGATTGATGTCGAGCACCAGATCGCCTTCTTTGACAGATTCCTTTTGAGCATCCGTAAGCTCGCTGGCCGGTATCTGCTTTAACTCCAACTTTAGATCGGCTCCTTCGGCCGACTGATCCAGGATCGATGCCAGCGCTGCGTTATCAAGTGTGGCGATGCCTCCCGTCAATGGTACGACCAGGTCCGATCCCGCGTCTGCATGAGACTGGAGCGTGTCACCCGAAATGCTCGTCGGCGCAGGCGCAGTGTCGTTGGAAGAACGCTTTGTCGGAGGGGCTTCAATTCTAATATAGGATTCAAAGTACGTAGGATTCGCAGTCGCTCGGGCAGCGCTCGGATTGTTGCCGGCTTTGATTACATATGAAAAGTCAGTTCCATACTCGGGAGCTTTGAAAAATGCACGTTCTCCCTCGCTCCACGCGGTGATGGTGCCGCCGTTTATGACAATGTAGTCACCATAGAGGCAGTAGGCTCCCTGGGATTGTAAACCCACGAAGTTATAATCTCTGACAGAGTATAACGCCAGGTCTCCGCTGTTGATCGTCAATGTGCCGCCGTCTGCGCGAAGGCAACAATAGTTGCTGTCATACACTTCTTCCTTTATGACGATCTTCCCGTTGGCGTTGATCGCAATATTCTTTCCGGAGACTCCCGCTTCCCAATCGCAAATCGTCAGGTTGCCGCTTCCGACGATGTTGATATCCTGCCCCGGGGCGTAGATGCCAATCCGTGTGTTGTAATAATCGTCACCATACGGTGCATCCGTCAATTCCGTGCCAATTATATTATCTCCGATCAACTGTATCTTTATATTTTCTCTGCTGTAAATACCGCATTCCCAGTCAGCATCGGTGACAGCAATTTTGGCATTGTTCAGGGTCAATGTTTTGCTTGCCTTGTCGTAGCTTACAATACCATCTATGCCAAGTCCGGTTATCGCATTAGCGTTGCCTGCGTTAACCGTTACTCCTGCAACCGTTAAGTCATAATCTTTGTCAAATTGAGGTATGAAATCACTATCGTCAACCGTTTCATTGTTGTAGAGCTCAATTTTGTCTTTACCTAAAAAATAGTTGTACCTGAGATCCAAGGTTGTTGCGCTCGCTGCTTCGCTTAAATTAAGCGTTTCCAATTTGTTGTTTGAACAGACAAGCGTTTCTAAACTAGTCAAGCCACTCGCAATCAGCTCGGCCAGTTGATTATAGGAACAGTAAAGTCCCCTCAAGTCACTCAAGCCACTTACCTTTAAACCTGTAAGTTGATTATATGAACAGTCAAGATATTCCAAGCTGCTCAAACCGCTTATATCTAAATCTGCAAGTTGGTTATAGGAACAGTAAAAATTCTTCAAAGTAAATAATCCAGTCATATCTATCGATGTGAGCTGATTGTACATACAATCAAGATACTGCAAACGGCTCAGGTCGCTTACATTTAGTTCCGTAAGATAGTTGCCCGCACAGTAAATCCACTTCAGATTCTCCAAACCACTTACGTATAGTTCCGTAAGCTGGTTGCCTTCGCAGTCAAGATAAATTAGCTCTCTCAAGTTACTTACATCTAATTCTGCAAGCTGATTATACGAACAAACAAGTTTTTTGAGTTTTGTGAAGTGCTCTATACCATTGAGGCTACTAATATTTTCAGAGGGTACATAGAGGGTTTCCATGTTCTCTAATTCATCCGCATAGATGGGAACATTGTCAGCCTTCCCCAGGCGCTCTCTCACTGCCGCAAGAAAGTTGAGATCGGTAAAGTCATCAGTAATATCTGTTGATCCACCGCCCAACGTGCCCAACCCTCCGTTTGCGCTTAGCTCCACTGTACGAGGACCAGATCCTTCTTTAATCGATGAGTTCTCTGTATCTGCCAAAACTGCTACAGGAAGCAAAGCGAGTATAAAGCACGCGGCCATTATGAGAATACGTGCCTGCTTAGGAATTGCTCTCGATTTTCTATTCATACGTTCCTCCTACATTGTCATACAGGCGACCCACCCAGGCTACACTCTTGTCTATGCTTGCATTATACAGATAAATAATAGGTTCTGCCAGCGTCATGTTGGTCGGGTTCCACGGCGGAATCGAAGAAATAAAAAAAAGAAGTCAGAGCCGCCTAGTTCGACGGTTCTGATTCTGGTAGTTGTGTCAACTATATATGCTGCCCAGCTTTCGTGCATGGAGCTGGCGGTCACACGATTCTTCTACTTCAATCTACAATATCAACATACCCGTAATACTCGTAACCCTTTTTTGCTTCGGCATTTCCTCCTGGATGGAAGTGGAAGGGTTTTCCAAAGTGTTCGCAGGCCACGGCGTAATGACACAAGGCAATCCCTATATCTATTCTCGTGAGCTTATAGGCCAGTGACATAAGAGGCTTCAATAGCTGGCGATAGAGTAACAGTTTACCCTTTGTTTTTTCAAGGTACCAGGGCTGGATATTTAGTCCCGATGGAGCCAGATGGACGGCTTTTATGCATTCATCATCTGGAGAATTGGTAATATCTGAAATAGGTTTGCGTTTGAATTCAGATATTGCGCGATGGGGTGACCCTTCAGGTTTTCCAAAGGCAAGCACAATGATATCTAAATTGCTGCGTTCCTTTGTCGCGTCTTTAGATGCGCCCAGCCAAACACCGCCCAGCTCGTGTGAATCCAACCAAAGCATAAGCTGCTGGCCGATAAATCCTGCATTTTCTTCTTCGCCCTTTTTACCCTGCCCGCTGATGACCAGATAATGCGGCGCCTTAACGTGAAAAACTCCTTTTGTTTCGGAAGCAAAGCGATAACTCAGTGGAGCATCAGGATATAGCGGCTTAAAAGAATTGAGCGCCGTCTCAATTTCTTCGAGCTGTATTTCTCTCAGGGGTTCTGCAACGTACTTTCTACAGGCCTTCCGCCGACTGATCGAATTAAATAAGTCCATATTGTTATCCTCTCATCTTCTATGATGCTACCATCAACTATGTCCAGCATGGTGTCGCATTCGACACCATAATGCATAAAACCCGAAACCTCAGTAAAAAATCAGAGCCGTCAAGTTCGACGACTCTGATCCTGGTGCGGATGGTGGGACTCGAACCCACATGGATCGCTCCACAGGAACCTAAATCCTGCGTGTCTGCCAGTTCCACCACATCCGCACGTTGCAAGAGATAAAAAGAGCCGCACTGTGCTGTACGGCTCACATTGGTGACTCCACCGGGACTCGAACCCGGGATACCGCCGTGAAAGGGCGGTGTCTTAACCGCTTGACCACCGGGCCTCAAGTTGGTAGCGGCAGTTGGATTTGAACCCACGACCTACCGGGTATGAACCGGTTGCTCTACCCACTGAGCTATTCCGCCGTTTCTACCTCCGCTGTGCAGCTTTCGTATTATATCAGCAAAGTTTATTGTTGTCAATAGCAAATTTTAAAAAAATCAAAAAATGCAATGTAAATACACTTGCCAAAAAATAGCCGGTCTGCTATAATGGTCAAAGGAAAGCGTTGATTTTTTCGGAGTAAACCAATGACCGGCGATTTTGCTTTGCACAGCAACCCCATACCGTATATAACCTCGTCTTTATTCGATTCCTACGGCATAAAACACCTGTTTGCCACAAAGGCCGGCGGGGTAAGCTCCGGGGTCTTTGAAAGTCTTAATTTTGCCGCCGGCAGGGACGAAAACATTGACAGCATTGAAAATATCGTTAAAAACCACGATATCGCCGCCTCGGTACTGGGCTTTGCCGCCGGCGACGTCTGCCGCACCCGTCAGGGACATACCGACAATATCGAAATCGTAAACAATACCCACAAAGGGACGGGTATCGAAAAGCCTCCCTTCCCGAAGGATGCGGACGGGCTTATCACAAAGGACACGGGGGTTTTGCTTTCGGTGAGGTCAGCCGACTGCGTACCGGTGCTGCTGTACGACATAAAAACCCACACCGCCGGAGCGGTTCATTCCGGCTGGCTCGGTACCAAAAAGGATATTGCCGGCAAAGCCGTTGAGCTTTTTCAATCTTTGGGAAGCGACCCCAAGGATATTATCGCCGCTTTGGGGCCCTGTATAAAAGAATGCTGTTATGAAGTGGGGAGGGAATTTTATGATTATTTCCCCGACCATGCCGACGCTTTTTCCGAAAGGGAAGGGAAAATCTATTTCAGCCTAACGGCGGTGATTTCAGAAAATCTTTTAAAACACGGAATACTAAGCCAAAACATGGATATCTGCCCCCTATGCACCTGCTGCGAAAGCAGTCTTTTCTTCTCCCACCGCCGGCAGGGAAACAAAAGGGGTACAATGGCGGCGTTTATAGCCGTAAAAGATTAACAAACACGAAAGGCAGGGACAAAAAAACCAATGAGTGACAAAATCCGTATCTTCCATTGTGCCGATCTGCATCTTGACTCCCCCTTTTCCCTTTCAACCCCCGACCAGGCGGAACAGCGGAGAATCGAACTGAGATCCGCCTTCGATTCGGCGGTAATGGTGGCAAAACAGGAAAAAATACAGTTGTTTTTTATATCCGGCGACCTGTTTGATTCGGAATACATAACCAGAGATACCGCCGAGTTTATTATAAGCGAATTCAACTCCTTCCCCGACTGCCGCTTTTTCATAACTCCGGGGAACCACGACCCCTATAACGATATTTCCCCCTATAAAAATATGCCCTTCTCTTCAAACGTCCATATCTTCACCGAAAAGGAAAAGGTGGAAATTCCCGAACTCAATACGGATGTTTACGGCATGGGCTTTACCTCCCTCAGCTATATGTCAAGTCCGGTGGCGGGCTACGGTATGCCCGATAAAAGTAAAATAAACATTCTGGTAACCCACGGGGACACCTCATCCCCCCTATCCACCTACGGACCTGTTACCAAAAGCGAGATAGCCCAGTCGGGCTTTGACTATATTGCCCTTGGGCATATCCATTCCCCTTCGGGGATATTACAGGAAGGCAACACCTGTTACGCCTACCCCGGCTGCCTTGAAGGCCGCAGCTTTGACGAGCCGGGCTACCACGGTGCCTACATGGGGACCATAGGCAAAGGGGAGGTGAACCTTAAATTCATAAGGTTTTCCAAGCGGAGGTATGAAACCGTAACCGTCGATGTAACCGGACTTTACGGCAAATCGGCGATTATCGAAACCATAAGGGGAACAATCCGCCCCTTCGGCAACGACACCGCCGTAAGGATTATTTTAACCGGCACCGTGTCGGAACCCTACATAATAACCCCTTCGGAAATAGGCAAGGGCTACGAATACCCCTTCAGAATAGAAGTGGTCGATTCCACCGTCCCTTCCATTGACTTTACCAAGCTGGAAACAGACACCACCCTAAAGGGGGTTTTCTACACCAAAATGACAAAACGCCTTTCGAAATGCACCCCCGGCAGCGATGAATACAACAAAACCCTTATGGCGTTAAGGTACGGCATTTCCGCATTGTACGACAGGAATATTATTGATTTCGGGGGAGGGGAAGGCAATGAATAGGGGAACCTATATCGAAAAAATCGACATCCAGTCCTTCGGCAAGCTTAAAAATATATCCATAACCCCCTCAAAGGGGCTGAATATCCTCACCGCCCCCAACGAGGCGGGGAAGTCCACCGTTGCGTCATTTATAAAATACATTTTTTACGGCTTTTCGGGGGTCAGAAAGCAGACGATATCCGAAAACGAAAAGCTGCTGTACACCCCCTGGGGAAAGACTTCGGTTTCCGGGGGAATTACAATAGTCACCCCGGAAGGGAAGTTCAGAATCGAAAGGTCCCAGAGCACAAACCAGGAAACCCTGACGGTTTATGACGTAAATACCGGAAAACCCGCTCATACGGGGGCGGTGCCGGGGGAGGTTTTCTTCGGCATCGGGGAGGAATCCTTCCAGAAGATACTGTTTTTCAAACAGCTTTACCTACCCAAAAACGGGGACGAGGCGCTGGCGGAGCAGATTCAAAACCTGATTTTCTCGGCTGACGAAAAAACCAATGCCGAAAAAGCCGAAAAGCGGATCAAAGACGCCCGCTCCACCCTTAAAAACAACCAGAAGCGGGGGCTTATACCCAATCTTGAAAACCTCCTTGAGGATTACGATACCAAACTTACGAAATCCCTTGAAGTAAAGAAGGATCTGGATACCGTTCTCCAGTCGCTAAACGAAAAAAAGCAGAAGATTGACTTTAACGGGGAAAAACTGTCACTTCTTGAAAAGGAAGCGAAAAATATAAACAAATTCGAGGCGAAAAAACGCCTTGACGGTCTTATCGACCTGGCAAAACGCAAGGAGGAGGCGGAGAAGAAATACAAAGAATGTCTGGCTTCCTTTGAAGGGGGAAATCCCCCCGAATCCTCCTTCGTTCAGGAGCTTATCGACGACAACGCCAGATTCTCAATGCTCGAAAAAAAGCTGGATGAGACCAGCAAGGACATAAAGGACGAAACCAAACGCCATGAAATGGAAAGGGAATCCACCCCCTTCTTTGAAACCAGCCCGGAAAAGATAACGGGCAGACTCAAGACAAGGCGGGCATTTTCACTGCTTTTGTTTTTGACAAGCATCGGCGTTGCCGCCTTTGCCGGCTATCGGGCGTATATGTTAAACATCGACGGCATTTTCTACGCCCTGGCGGGGGGCTTTGCCCTAACCTTTATCATAAGCATTGTGCTGGCGTCAAAAACCCCCACTTTTATAAAAGATTTAGGTTTCGAAAACAAGACGGAGCTTATAAAAGCCATTAACGATTTCCCCGTGGTGAAAATGCGGGTCGAGGAAATGGCAAAACGCATAAAATCCCTTGAAAAAGCCTATGCAGAGGATTCCGAAAAATATGGCAACCTGAAAAAATCCATAGACAGCCGTATAAAAAAATACACGGCCGAGGAGGATATAACCTACGGCATTGCCATACAAAAGCTGCTTAATCTTTCCCTTGAAGCGGGTTCCCTTAAAGCCGAATGCATGACCCTGGAGGAAAGGCTTGACCTTGCCTTGAAGGAGGTCAACATTGAGGATCTGAAGCAAAAAGCGGAAGGGGCTGCCCTGCCCTTAAGAGAAGCGGGGGCGGTACAGCGGGAGATTGAGTTTTACAAGTCGGCAAACGAAGGTCTTAAGGTTCAGGAAATGGAACTGGAAAGGCAGAAAGCCTCCCTTGAAGCGAAATCCCCCTCGCCTTCCGTACTGTACGGCAAGCGGGAAGCGGTTAAGGCAAAGCTTGACGAATACAACCTGAAATACGCTGCGTTTGAAATAGCCCTGGAAGTGCTGGAAGAGGCGGGAGACTACATGAAATCCACCATCTCCCCCAAGCTTGCCCAGCTTTCCTCCGCCTATTTTACCGCCGTAACCCAGGGCAGGTACCCTTCCATGCTGCTTACCACCGACCTTACCATGTCGGTTGCCACCCCGGAGGGGGATAAGTCGGCGGACTATCTGTCGGGCGGGGCAAAGGACACCGCCTACCTGTGCTTAAGGTATGCCCTTGTGGACCTGCTTTACGACAGGGAAAAGCCCTTTATCCTCCTTGACGACGCTTTTTCAAGGATTGACGACGACAGGCTGAAGCTTATGCTTAAATCCCTGGTTTCCCTATCCGAAGACCAGCAGATAATGATTTTCACCTGCCATAATCGGGAAGGGGAATTTTTAAAGGAAATAACCAAAAAGGCAAAAACGCTGGAAATATAAGAGGGAGTGTTAATGGAACCGTCAACCCCGGTAAGCTATATAAAGGGAATAGGCGAATCGCGGGCCAAAGCCTTCGGAAAGCTTGGCATTAATACCGCATATGACTTATTATGCTTTTTTCCCCGCGCCTACGAAAACCGGGGAAATATCAAAAAGCTTATCGAATGCTTCGACGGGGAATCCTGCTCCGTTGTAATAAAAATCGACGTTCCCCCCAAGGAAGGGCGGGGAAAAAGCGGGATTTTTTATGTAAAATCCTCCGGAAGCGACGATACCGACACGCTGTATCTCACCTTTTTCAACAATAAATGGATATCCTCCTCCCTTGTGCCGGGAAGACTGTTTCGGGTTTACGGCAAAATCTGTTTTTCCCCCTACGGGCGGGAGGCGGTAAATCCGGTTATAGAGCCCTATTCGCCGGACCTGCCGTCGGTTATCCCCATTTATCCCCAAACCGGAAGCCTTACACAGAAGGTAATATCGGGAACGGTGAAAAATGTCCTGCCTCTGGCAAAGATGCTGCCGGAGGTGCTCCCCAGTACGGTTTTAACCCAGTTCGGTTTAATAACAAAGGCGGAAGCCTTTGAAAAAATCCATTTTCCCGAAACTACGGAGGATACCAAGCAGGCGGTCCGCCGCCTTGCCTTCGAGGAACTGCTTATATTCCAGCTGGCATTATCCAAATTCCGGTCAAAGCAGGTTATAAAAAAAGCGACGGCCTTTACCCAGAAGGGGACGGGGGTAAGGCGGTTTTTCGAAAATCTGCCCTTTGAGCTGACATCCGCCCAAAAGAAGGCGGTAAAGGAAATTTTTTCGGATATGCAGCAGGATATCCCCATGATGAGGCTTATTCAGGGGGATGTGGGGTCCGGCAAAACCGTGCTTGCCGCGGCGGCGGCCTATCTTGCCGCCAAAAACGGCTATCAGGCGGCGGTTATGGCTCCCACCGAAATCCTTGCTCTGCAGCATTACAACACCCTGACCGGAATGCTGGAAAAGTTCGATATTTCCACCGTTCTGCTTACCGGGGGAATGACCAAAGCCCAGAAGCAGAACGCAAAACAGGCGATAATAGACGGCAGCGCAGATGTCATAATCGGCACCCACGCCGTCATACAATCGGATGTGGAGTTTAAAAATCTGGGTCTTGCGGTAACCGACGAACAGCACCGGTTCGGGGTTTTCCAGCGGGCATCCCTTATAACCAAGGGGGAAAGGGAAATAACCCCCCATACTTTGGTTATGTCGGCCACCCCCATACCCAGGACACTAAGTCTTATATTGTACGGAGATCTGGACCTGTCGGTGCTTGACGAACTCCCCCCCGGAAGACAGAAGGTCGAAACCCGTGCCATGGAAAGCAAGGACAGGGATAAAATAAACTCATTCCTGCGGAGCGAAATAAAAAAAGGCCATCAGGTGTTTGTGGTATGCCCGCTGGTGGAGGAATCCGAAAACCTTGACGCCCTGTCGGCGGAAGAACGGCTTGAGGAAATAAAGATTGCCTTCCCCGAATTTACCTCCGCCATCCTTCACGGGAAAATGTCCTCAAAGGAAAAGAACAAAATAATGGCCGAATTCAAAGCGGGAAGTATAAACATCCTTGTGTCAACCACGGTGGTGGAGGTGGGGGTGGACATCCCCAACGCCACGGTAATGGTGGTGGAAAACGCCGAAAGGTTCGGCCTTTCGACCCTTCACCAGTTAAGGGGGAGAATCGGCCGGGGAAAAGACAAGTCCTACTGCCTGCTAATCTATGACAGGGAATCCAAAAAGTCAAAGGAACGGCTTGAAACCATGTGCCGTACCGACAATGGTTTTGAAATCGCCGAAGCAGACCTTAAACTCCGGGGACCGGGGGATTTCTTCGGGGAAAGGCAGTCGGGGGAAATTAAATTCAAGGTGGCGAGTATCGCAGACCTTCCTCTGATCGAGCAGACAAGGGCCTGCGCCAATGTGATAATCGATAAAGGACTGCTTAACGAAAACGAGTATGCCCGGATAAACGAAGAATCCGAAAAGCTGTACTTAAGCAACCTTAAGAGAAATATATTTAACTGATATGAAAATTGACGGCATAACAATCAAAAACGGAATATTCCTTGCTCCCATGGCGGGGGTTACCGACTACCCCTTCAGGGAGATTTGCGCCTCCCTTGGGGCGGAATGCGTCATAACCGAAATGGTTTCTTCAAAGGCGGTGTGCTACGGGGACAAAAAAACTTCCTCCCTTGCCTCCCTCGAATCCGACAGGCGGCCGGCGGGGATTCAGATTTTCGGTTCGGAACCCCATTTTATGGCAAAGGCCGCCGAAATGTTAATGGAATTTTCCCCCGACTTTATCGATATAAACATGGGCTGCCCGGTAAAAAAGGTGGTTACCAACGGGGAAGGCTCCGCATTGATGAAATATCCCTACAAATGCTTTGAGATCGTAAAGGCGGTTAAAAGCGCCGTTCCCGTCCCCGTAACCGTTAAAATAAGGGCGGGCTTCGACGGGAACCATATAAACGCCGACGAGGTGGCTAAATACTGCGAAGAGGGCGGAGCTTCCGCGATTTTCATCCACGGCAGGACAAGGGATATGATGTATTCCGGCAGAGCCGACCGCAATATAATAAAAAAGGTAAAAAACAGCGTGTCGGTACCCGTGGTGGGCAACGGGGATATTTTTTGTGCCGACGATGCGGTTTCAATGCTTAAGGAAACCGGCTGCGACGGGGTAATGGTAGCCCGGGGGGCGCTGGGGAGACCCTGGATTTTCGGCGAAATCGCCGCCGCGCTGGAGGGAAGGGAGTACGTCAATCTAACCCTTGAGGAAACAGGCGACATTATAAGGCGGCATATCGAACTTCAGGTGTTATACAGAAACGACAGTCTGCTGGCTTTAAGAAAACAGCTTTCCTGGTACACCAAGGGGATTCCGGGTTCGGCTTCGTTAAGAAACCGCTTAAACGCCGCCTCCGCTCCGGAGGAGTTTCTTGAAATAATAAATTCGGTTTACGCTTAGCCGGTGTTGCGGCAAATTATATGACTTTTTTGTGAATTGTGTGCAAAAATTTTTACACCAACACAAGCAAGTTGTGTAAAAGGTAGAAATATCTGCAAAAAATTATTTATTATTGACAAAACCCCCTTTAAATGCTACACTGCGGTATACAGTTAATAACTGTTAATAAACTTTGTTAGCCAAATATTCACAAAGAGCTGCCTGGCAATAGCCGGCAGTTCTTTTTTTATCCCCACCGCCTCCTGCAGACTGTCACTGATTAAGCGGTTCAAAACTCTGCTTTTTTTGTTAGAGCGATAAATGTTTAATATGGTAATCGTCGTAGGGGCGGATATCATCTGACCGTAACCTAAAAGCTAAATGTTACTTTATACAGAGCAGAAACGTAAACAATAATAGCCTCCCTTGTTCAAAGGGAGGTGGCGAAGCGTCAGCTGAGCCGGAGGGATTGGTAGCCCCGTAGGGGATCGGGTATTTATCACCTCCCTGAATACCGCCGTCCTTGACTAATGTTTTCCCCTGTGTTAATATAATAAAAAACATAAAGGGGTATGTTATGTTAACCCTGAAAAAGACTGTTATGCTTGTTTTAACCGCCATCCTGACCCTATGGCTTTTATACGCCTGCGGCCACGGCGAAAACAAAGGCACAAGTTCTGACACTTCTGAAAGTCAGGCCGTCTCATCGGTAGCGGCGGAAAGTTCGGCCGGCAATTCCTCCGGGGAGAGTTCCGAAAACCAGCCCTCAGACGAAAGTTCGGCAGCGGAAATATCTGTTGACGAAAGTTCAACCCAGGACACCTCATCCGCCGTACCGTCTGAAAGCGAATCTTCGGAAGAAGAATCCTCGGAAGAAGAATCCTCGCAGGAAGAGCCATCAAATGATGAATCATCTGAGGATGAATCCTCGGTGGAAGAATCGTCAGAAGAAGAATCATCGGAAACCGAACCGTCAGAGGACGAATCATCGGCGGAAAAATCATCTGAAGATGAATCAAACGAATCGTCTGAAGAAGAATTATCGGAGGACGAATCATCGGAGGAGGAAGCAGTGAAAAACTGGCCATACATACAGGGCTCTTTTATCCAGTACAGCCCCTTTCTGAACTACAGCGAAACCCAGCTCGAAAAGCATTTCGACTATCTTAAGGAAGCAGGCATAGAATACCTTGTTTTATATTCCTCCGCATTTCTTGACAAGGAGGGCAAATACACCACTATTTATTATCCTTCCGAATACGCAAAAACCAAAAAATCAGCGAACTTCAGCGATACCTATTCGGATATAACCGAAAAAATACTAAAGCAGTGCCAAAGCCACGGCATAAAGGCATATATAACCCCCATAACAATGGATGGCTGGGGGAACACCTGGGGAGTGGGGCAAAAGGAAAAGACGGATGTATTTGTAAAGGAAACCCTTGAAATATCAAAGGAAATGTATAACCTGTTCAAGGGAAAATACGGCGACACCTTTTACGGCTGGTACTTCGCTCCCGAATTTTCCAATTACTTTATGTATTGGAACGATACCTATTATAATAATACCCGGGATATGTTCAACGCCATCCTCGAAGGCTATAACAAAATTGACAAAACCATGCCCTTCATGCTATCCCCCTATTTTGCCGATTATTACCCCTATTCCAACCCCAAGGATACGGCGGCGGCATGGGACAGGATTTTTTCGGGGATAAACTTCCGCAAAGGGGATATTTTTTGTCCTCAGGACTGTGTGGGAAGCGGTCTTGTCAAGATCGGCAGCTTCACCGAATTCTATTCGGAATTCAAAAAGGTTATAGACAAGTATGAAAATCTTGCCTTCTGGGGGAACCCGGAAGACTTCGTTCAGGTAAACTGGTCGTCTGCCCCCGTAACCCGCTATGTGCTTCAGCTGGAAAAGGCGGCGGAATATGTGGAGGGCTTTATTTCCTTCGCCTACTCCCACTACTATGCGCCGGACATTGCCGGCACCGATAAATTCCATAACGACTATGTAAGTTATTTCAATACCGGCAGGGTGGATTATTACGGCGAAAACCGGACCCCGGCATTTGTTTCAACAAACTACACTCCGGTGACCGCAGGGGTAAGGCTTGAGGCGGTGGTCAATAACTGCAAATACGGTGTTTTCAAGGTGGAATTTTACCGGGGCGGCACCCTTGTCGCCACCGTTATCACCTCAGAAGAGGATTACGGCAAGCCGCGGCTTACCCTTACCGGCTACGACAAAGCAATAACCGAAAACGGTGAATACGCATATTACGCAAAGGTATATGCCTTTTCGGGGGAGATTGTGTCGTCGGAGGTTAAAAAAATACAGATTGAAGTTGACAAATGCATAAGCATAGGTAAAAAATACACCACCGACTATAAAGGTTCCGCCACCTATCCCGATGACGGAAAGAAGCTCACCGACGGAAAGTTTGCCACCACCTCCTCATATGCAGACTCGGCTGCCTCGGGTTTTGCCGGTACGACGAATGTTTATTTTATCATTGACCTGGAAGGAGAGTACGCCATATCCGCTGTTGTTGCCAGAGCCTTAAACAGCGGCAGCGGCGGAGCCATTATCCCCACTACCGTCCGGGTGTCCTTTTCCGCGGACGGCAGCACCTATTCGAATCAGATAGCCCTTGACGGCCCCTCCCGCCCCACTGAAGCCGGCTGGGCTGTCGCCGAATTTAATACCGGGGGCGTTAAGGCAAGGTATGTCAAAATCGAATATCTCGCTTTGCGTAATTGGCTGTTTATAGATGAATTTTCGGTTTACGGCTCGTAGAATTAAATATTTCAATCAGCTCATCAATAACTAAAATTAATTTAAACAAACTTAAATTATATAATAAAATCAAACCGCTTATTTAATTTTATACTGTTTTTAAATAACAAAATAAAACCGCGATATAATTAAAATCTACTTTAATAAAACAGAAGCCTCCGGCGAAAACCGGAGGCTTTGCTTATTATTGCTTTATTTTTCCCAAGGGAAGATATAATCTAACTTCAGTTCGTCCCTGACGGCGGAAAATTCCTTCTGAACCGCCTCGTTAATGGGAACGCCGGCGTCCTTCCTCTCATTCCATACAATCCATTCCTTTTCGCCGGCGGTGAATATCCGGTCGTGACCGGGGGCTTTTTCCGAAGCCCGCAGTTCCCGGAGTATGTCCCCGGAGATTTTCCGGAATTCCTCTTCTCCCATAAAGGCGTTGGTGTCAATGGCGATAAAGAAATGTCCGAGATGGTAGGGAACCAGCTTGCCGTCCTTTTTGCCGGTGAGCATCTTCAGGTAGTTACCCTGCTGGAGCGCCGCCGACAGTATTTCCACCACCGTGGCATAGCCGTAACCCTTATAACCGGCAAGCTCCTCGCCGATTCCCCCAAGGGGAGCCAAAGCCGCCTCGCCGGTGTTAAGCTGTTTTAATATTTCTTCGGAATTGGTCAGCGCTTCGCCGTTCCGGCCTATAACCATGCCGGCAGGGGTGTCCATACCCATTCTGGCGAAATATTCGATCTTTCCCCGCTGGGTTATTGAGGTGGCGCAGTCAATCACAAAGGGAAATTCCTCGTCGGTGGGGAGCCCTATGGTGAGGGGATTGGTGCCTAACATATTTTCCACCCCGAAGGTGGGGGCGATGGAGGGCCTTGCGTTGGTGCCGGTAATGCCTATCATCCCCGCTTTGGTGGCCATGGTGGCGTAGTAACCGGCAATGCCGTAATGGCAGGAATTCCTCACAGCCACCATTCCCATGCCGTATTCCCTGGCTTTGTTTACTGCCATTTCCATGGACTTATAGGCAATAACCTGTCCCATGCCGTCATGGCCGTCCACCACGGCGGTGGTGGCGGTTTCCCTGACAATTTCGAAATTTGTGACGGGATTCTGTATCCCCGCTTTTATCCTGTCGATATAAATGGGCTTAAACCTGTTTACCCCGTGGCTTTCGATACCCCTCCGGTCTGATTCCAGAAGCACGTCGGTGCAGATTTCCGCATCCTCCCTGGGTACCCCCACGCCCACAAAGGCGTCGGTAACAAAGGAAACAAGCGTATCCCAACTACAAACAACTTTAGCCATAATTAACCTCCAATGTATATTTTTCGAAACAATTATAGTCTTACCTGATTATTTTGTCAACAATACAAAAGGTTTTTCCTCTTTTTTCTTTTTGACATTTTGAAAAAAACGCTTGACAAACCTAAAAAAACGTGATACTATAATAAACTGCACTAAATTGCCCGTAGCGGCTAATTTTTTCATTTGTTTTAATTCGGAAAGTGAAAAAAGTTTACAAAAAATTAGCAAAGGGCGTCTTAAAGGAGTGAACGGTTAATGGTCAAAACCTGCTATCTAGGCACCCGCGAAAGGAAATCTTTCTCAAAGCACGAAGAAGTGCTGGAAATGCCCAACCTGATTGAGGTTCAGAAAAAATCCTTCCGCGATTTCGTGGAACGCGGAATCAAGGAAGTCCTTGACGACTTTTCCCCGATGACCGACTATTCCGGAAATCTGATAATTGATTTCATCGATTACAATCTCAGCGGTCCTCCAAAATACACAATTTTGGAATGTAAGGAAAGGGACGTCAACTACGCGGTGCCCTTTAAAGTCAGGGTAAGACTAACCAACAAAGTTACACAGGAAGTAAAGGAACAGGAAATTTATATGGGGGATTTCCCCATAATGACCGACAGCGGAACCTTTATTATAAACGGTGCCGAACGGGTTATCGTATCCCAGATAGTACGTTCCCCCGGGGTCTATTTCGACAAAATAGCCGACAAATCGGGGAAGCACCTGTTCACCTCCACGATAATCCCCTATCGCGGCGCATGGCTGGAATACGAGACTGATACCTCGGACGTTTTTTATGTTCGTATAGACAAGAACCGTAAATTACCCGTTACGGTGCTTCTGCGCGCATTGGGCCTTTCCGAAAATAAGGATATAATAGACCTTTTCGGCGGAAAGGAAAAGCTGATAAACGCCACTCTCGAAAAAGACTTAATGCCCCAGGAAGCCGAAAAATACCCGGGCTCAACCCCCCGTGACGAAGCGCTGAAGGAAATTTTCCGTAAGCTCCGTCCCGGCGACCCGCCTGTGGTGGATTCGGCCATTACCCTTCTGAAGAACCTTTTCTTTGACCCCAAGAGGTATGACATATCTCCGGTGGGAAGATATAAATTCAACAAAAAGCTCTCCCTTGCAAGAAGAATTGAGGGACATTCCCTGGTTCACCCCGTCGCAGACCCCATGACGGGGGAAATTCTGTTTGACAAAGGCCATAAGTTAAACCGCCATGACGCCGAACGGATTGAGAACGCCGGCATATGGTGCGTCACATTATCGGTGGAAGAAGACGAACAGTACAGCGAAGTCAAGGTGTTTTCCAACAAGATGGTGGACGCTTCCCATATCTGCGGCTACACCAACGAGGAACTGGGGCTTGACGAAAAGGTCAATGCGGACGTTCTGTTTGAAATCCTGCGGGAAGTAGGAAGGGACAACCCGGAAGAGCTTAAAAAAGCCCTTGCTTTACGCAAAGACGAACTTATACCAAAATCCATAACCGTTGACGACATTTTTGCCTCCGTCAACTATCTTATAAACCTTTACCACGGCATCGGTATCACCGACGACATCGACCATCTCGGCAACCGCCGGCTGCGTTCGGTGGGGGAACTTCTGCTCCAGCATCTGCGGGTGGGCTTTTCCCGTATGGACAAGATCGTCAAGGAAAAGATGACCACTCAGGACATTGAAACCGTAACCCCCCAATCCTTGATTAACATCCGTCCCATAGTGTCGGTAGTAAGGGACTTCTTTGGGTCATCCCCTCTGTCCCAGTTTATGGACCAGGCCAACCCCCTGTCGGAACTCACCCATAAGCGCCGTCTGTCCGCGTTGGGCCCCGGCGGTCTTTCCAGGGACAGGGCATCCTTTGAGGTGCGGGACGTCCATTATACTCATTACGGCAGGGTCTGCCCGATAGAAACCCCGGAAGGACCCAATATCGGTCTTATTTCCTGCCTTGCCACCTATGCAAGGGTGAACCGGTTCGGGTTTATTGAAGCTCCCTACCGGGTGGTTAAAAACGGAATAGTTACAAAAGAAGTAGTATATATCACCGCCGACGAGGAAGACGAGTATGTAGTGGCCACCGCCAACGAACTCATCGACGAAAACGGCAACTTCCTTGACAAGAAGGTAGTGGCGCGGCACAGGGAAATCATTGCCGAATACGAACCCATGGAAATCGACCTGATGGACGTTTCGGCTAAGATGGTGGTATCGGTTGCCACCGCCATGATCCCCTTCCTTGAAAACGACGACAACACCAGAGCGCTGATGGGGTCCAACATGCAGAAGCAGGCGGTTCCCCTTATGATCACCGAAGCCCCGATTGTTGCCACCGGCATGGAATACCGGGCTGCCCTTGATTCCGGTGTGGTGGTGCTCTGCAGGGAAAACGGCATTGTGGAATCGGTTACCGCCGACGAAGTGTCGGTTCGCACCGATTCCGGCAAGACGGATAAATATTCTCTTATTAAATTCAAGCGTTCCAATCAGGGAACCTGCGTAAATCAAAGACCCGTGGTGGAAAAGGGACAGCGGGTTAAAGCCGGCGACGTTATCGCCGACGGCCCCGCCACCGACAACGGGGAAGTTTCTCTGGGCAAAAACGTGCTTATCGGCTTTATGCCCTGGGAAGGCTATAACTACGAAGACGCCGTTTTATTAAACGAACGGCTTGTTAGGGATGACGTTTACACCTCAATACATATTGAGGAGTATTACTGCGAATCCCGGGACACCAAATTAGGCCCCGAAGAGATTACCAGGGATATTCCCAATGTGGGCGAGGATGTGCTTAAAGATCTCGACCAGGACGGCATCGTCACGGTGGGCACCGAAGTAAGGGCGGGGGACATTCTTGTGGGTAAGGTCACCCCCAAAGGGGAAACCGAACTTACCAGCGAAGAACGTCTGTTACGCGCCATATTCGGCGAAAAGGCCCGGGAGGTAAGGGATACCTCCTTAAGGCTCCCCCACGGCGAATCGGGTATAGTGGTGGACACCAAGGTATTTTCACGGGAAACCTGCGATGTTCTCCAACCCGGTGTTATAAAATGTGTCCGGGTTTATGTCGCCCAGAAGCGTAAAATATCGGTGGGGGACAAAATGGCAGGCCGCCACG
>LSQX01284343.1_pt1 | contig 18608 bp, 10 predicted proteins | sample 654561 | NCBI WGS metagenome assembly LSQX01 (sample SAMN04489861, study PRJNA283612) | anaerobic digester metagenome | isolation source: 4 biogas reactors fed with cattle manure at either 37C or 55C with and... | place: Denmark: Kongens Lyngby | collected 2014
CCAGCCTTTCAGTATATCCATATCCACTACGGCATCCAGGTTGCGGTTAAAGTCTATCGTTCCTTTGTAATGCATTTGGAATGTGGGTGAAGCTATCTCCAAATCGTCGGTTAAGATAACAGAATCTGTCAGCGTAAAAGATCCTCCACCCTTGGAGGCCTGAGAGTTTCCCAGCCCTGGAGAAACTTCGTTAAGCAAATCAGAAAAAAGCCCAAAGACAGGAATGTCCCAGATAAGCCCATTGGTAATACTGGCGTTTCCATGTCCATTCCAGCTTCCCCAATCCAGGGCATTTGCGTGTTCCACCACCAGACGGCCATCCATTAACCCCTCAAGCTTATTCGGCTTGTTGTTGAAGCTATCAATAAAAGGCTTCAAGGCACAGTCTTCAAACTGAGCATCAAACTTGAAATTGGCTCCCGGTTTTGACGTAAAATCAAAAGCGGCCCACCCATTGAGAGTTCCTCCATAAAAATCAGCTTGGATATTAGTCAAAGACAAATACTCCCCTTGCCAACGAACCAAACCCGTCACGTTCCGGGGATTCAGCTTCCACCACTTTAAGTCAGCACCTTTTTCGATCTGAAAATCCATGTGGGAATGCTCCGCATTATCCACAGGAATAGCTCCATTCACACTTACAAGAGGAGGCTCTTCAAAGAAATAGTGCTCCATGGCCGAATCAGTCACTGGCCCGATCATTCGGGTAATAATGCGCGGATACAGATGACAGACCGCATTGGTAATTGTCACCTCCTTATTGACACTCGAAAAGGTGACCTCTCCAACCCGACCTCCCTGTCCTGCGACTGGCTCGGTGGGTGTTTCTTTCCCACCTTCCGGCAGCGGCGCCGATGTAGGAGGCAATCGCAATTCCGTATCCGTTGCCCGCACAAGCCCGTTTGTATAGGTAACACTGGACTGGACATACTCCAGAGGCTGTCCACGAAAAACAAAATTCTCAGCCACGACTTTTCCGTCCAGCCCGCTTTTGCTCAAATCCTTCCATCGTCCCCAGAGCTTTGCCTGTATCTCAGGGGCCGAAGTAAACTGGAACATATCCAGCGCTTTGGCAGCTCCTTCTCCCAGAATGGGCGCCAAAGCTTGCGGGTTGCATTTGCTATTGAAATCCCATAGATAATCCTGGCTTTCAGAGTCGCCTTCATAATAAAAAACAACACTTCCTTCCGGGCGTACGACTTTGAATTCCGGGAGAGTCCACAATTTGTTCGTAAGACAAAAATCGCCCTCTGCACTCAACACGGGAATCCCCCGGAAGTTCGCATTGGTCCCCTGCACATGTCCTTTTAACTCCAGCGAAGGCAAAACCTCACGGTTCCAATTTGGCTTGAGATTCGTCCACTCGGCAAGCTTCACCTTGGCCGAAGCGCTAACCGTCGGAGGAGAATCCGGCTCCCATCCAAATTGTTTAATCCACCTTTGTCCGGCTGCATCCAGCAGGTGAGCCATTTGATGCGCATCAAAATCCATCTCCCCTTCTCCCAGCGCAAAACGGGTTTCCATATTCAATTTTGCAGATAGATCCAGCTCACCGTGATGAAGTTGAGAATAGATCTTTTTTAATTGAAACTCCGGTGCAGACCAATCCAGAGCAAGATTCAAGTGGTCAGTTCTTACCAAGGGCTTCGGGACATGGAGGGGACCCGAGTTCAAGCTCAGATCGCAGCTCAAGGGAATTGCCCAGCGCCAGAGACCATATTCGGGCGTATTCCACTTCGCATATTCCTCAGGCCGACGGTTGGTCAAAGTCACATCTGCATCCATCCAGTCGGTCTCACCCCATTGGGTCTTGGGGCGTGCAAGCCGGAATGAAGTACGCACCCGCTCAGGAAAATCAGGGTGACTCAAAAGCTCCTGATATTTCTCTAAATTGAAGTCTTTAAACAAGCCTGAGTTGAAAAGAGAAAAGGGACCCTTCTCCAAATCCCAGTTGTTATCCATTTCTGCTTGAAACTCGAGGAGCTCGGTTCCGCCGATTTTATCAATTTGTAAATTTCCGGCCTGGATATTGAGATCCACTCGTGTTTTCGTGATTGTTTCAGAATCCCGCTTGGCCTGCAGATCAAAATGGAAATTATGCGCCGAGAATAGTTGATTCGAAGCCCAATTCGCATTCGCCTTCAAATTCAGAGCCACCGGAGTCATCTTGTCACTATCGAAAGAAAGCGCTCCTTCAAAATTAATCTGATCCAGATAAAGATTCAAACGCTGACTGGAAGCCTTCTCCAGACTGGCCCGCAATTTCAAATTCTTCAGTCCCTCCCTGCTTTCTATATCCGACAACGAGAGTTGTACTTGAAAATTCTCGCCAACACCATAGCTTCCATCTAAATCCTGAACATCGAAAATCACATCAGCACTGGATTTCATCCAATCCTCGGCATCGAGCTTGAGTCTGAAAATCAATTGTGGTGAAACTTTCGTCTCAAAAGTCTCCAGCCAATTTTGTGCATATAAAATAGATCTTTTGATTTTCTTGAGCTGCTCCGGGTCGCGCTCTTTCCTCTTTGGCAGGTGCAAATTAGCCAGGGCATCGGCGTTTATCAACTCTCCACTGATGTTTATCTCCATGTTCAGAAGCTTGCCTCTCAAATTCTTGAGAGTCCAAACATCCTGATCTATCTCGTCAAATACCATCACTCCGGATATTTCATCGAGCCGGAGCACCTCTTTATCCTCTTCTCCAAGAGGCCACTCCAAAAACCCCTGGCGAATATAGACTGAGTCGATAATATTGCCGCTATGCAGCCACCTCCAGCAACTCACGTTAAGCACTGCATCTGACAAAAAGAAGTTCGCCGTTCCCTCCTTGGCTTGAGTTAAGGAGAGCCCTGTGGCGGAAACACCTAACCCCCATGCCAATTTTAATTTTTGAGCCTTAAACTCAAAACCCAAAGACTTAAGCTCGCGGGCAATTTGACGCGTTGCAAAATCCGGCAGGCCAACCGTCGTAAGCCAAAGAAAGCAGAAAAACAACAACAACAAGGCAGCAAACAGCGGATAGAACATCCAGCGCATCAGCTTCCTTTTTCGCTTCAGATACAGCCAAAAAGCGGAGGCTCCTTGACCTATCAGGCTCCAATTATTTCTTTTCAACTGCATCCCTGCCCATCAGGATATCGAGCATATTCCCGTAATATTCATAGACTACCGGAGGAAACTTGAAAACCCACATTTTTCCAAGCCGCTTGACTGCAGCAGTCTGCATTCCGTCCACCCTCAGTCTACCGAAAATAATCTGGCAATCCCGCACATTGCCTTTATTCAAATATTGAATCGTCAAGGAACGCTCCGCCTCTGCCGTTTCAAATTCCTGGGGAATATTCTCCCCCACGTATATCCAGCTTTCCGCCCGCAACGTACCCAGGCGGTAAACCAGCTCGTCAAAAATAAAAACCACCTCTTCCGGAATTTCCCCGACAAAGCCCGAAATCTTATATTCTCCAGCCATCCCGCGCTCAACTACTCGGCTGCGCGCCCCAAGTTGAAAGGTCGCTTGCACGAAATCATTGGTTGTAAAACTCACGACATCTCGAACACTCATCTGGAATGCGTCGGTGGGAAACTTCATAGCATCGGCTATCGTCACTTCACTCACAGAAGATTCATTTGCAATATTTCCGTCCCCAAAAGCTCTCATGTAAATTTTCTCCTGAGCCCCTTCTGTTTCTGAAGCTGGCTTTTGTCCCAAACCAAAATCCACTTGTTGAGAGGCAAGCCCTTCTCTTTCCACTCGAATACTCTGAAATGGCTTCGTCAGTCCGTACGAGGAAAAATCGGTCACTGCATCTTTAACCACTTCCAGAACCTCCGTATGGGCCAGTTGATCCAAAAGCCATTCCACTACCTTGGGATCCGCCTCGTAACTATTAGTCCCGCTGAGTGTGTTTGTCCCAAATCCTTCGGTCATCCACGCCTCTCCGGGTTTCCCTTTTTTCAGAACAAATCCGCCATTGGCTTTTTCATCAGAAGGCGAACTTGTAAAAACAACCTCTTTGACTTCATTGGTCTCAATATCCCAGAGCCGCCGCGTCCGCAACTCCTGCCACGGAAACATTAAATTTCTCAGGAATTCTCCTTTCGCCAGGATTACATTGGTACTGTTTTTATCAATCAATCCTATATAGGCAGCGGCCGTATTGGTGACATCCACGTTCCCAAACTGAACCTTCAGGTTTCTAAGCTCTACTGCCGCATTTGTATCGGATGAAGCTCCTCCCGATGGGACGGCCACCGGATTCCCCATCGCTGCAGGAGGCACACTGGCAAGCGTAAACTCTATTTCAGCTTGCGGCCGCTCCAATCCGTAACGAGCATTAAATTCTCTGGGGTTATCTGTTACAAACTTGATGACATCCCAATCGGAAAACAGCGCTAACAAATCAGCGACTTTCTTCGATTCAGCCCTTGCCGGCGTGGGCCGAACAATGCTCCAACGCTCTGAATCCCCTTGCCTTCGCTCCAGGTCAAAACCGTAAGGAACCGGGGCCTTGAAGCTGACTTTTTCCACTCTTTGACGGTCCAGCCGCACAACTCGAGAATCTCTCCAGCCATCTGCCTCTTCGGGAATCAACTGGGAAAAAGAAGCCGGCGCCAGATAGACTCCATCTTTTCCAATTAATTGGAAGAAGAGTTCATCCTCCCCCACTGTTTGGTTGCCTAATCGGATTTCCACCCGTTCGTTCCCATGTTGAAGAATCAAGGAGCGATGAAAGGGCTTGATGCCATAATCAGCCAGCTCCTTCTTGTTCTTAGTTAATTCTTCTCCGGGGATGTATTGATCTGAGGTTAGAGATCGAATAGAGGAAACGATCTCTTCCAAAAGCTTATCGTTTGCCGGATAACGGAGAGGTGCCTGCAAATTCCAATGTGCTCCCTCTTTTAAGGCACTCACAAAACTGTTGGATGAATAAAAGAAATCTACCGAGCTCACCGTCTTTTCATCCCAGCGGGGAAACAGAGGCCCCTTCTGCAGCACGATCGGCTGAGGAGGCGCCTTGTCAAACCAGAACACAGCCACGCTCAGGACAATAGCCAAACCAATCAATACCCACGTTAATCCCGTCTTCATGAATAACCCAGAGCTAGTTGCGTCTTCGGGCCCACACGATCAGCCCAATTCCTAATACAAATCCCGGAACGATCGCCATCATAATCCACATGAGCAGGTTGATTTGAATATCACTCAGGTTTAACTGGTATTCCACGATAGCTCTTGGGCCGACTCCCTTCATCAACTGTGCCCGATCCAGCAACCAGTTGACTGAAAGAACCGCAAAATCCCGATTCCCGAAAGAAGCATCTATCCAGGTATTATTGAGAAAAACTGAGCCCCCCACAGCAACGATGCGGGTCGTTCCTTTGATAGAATCTACCCCTTGGAGCGCTCCTTTCTCCACTGAAACAGCCATGCTCAATTCCTGGCTTTGCTCACTCTCAACTTGCATCTCTTTGCCGTCCGTCGTGGGAGCTATGAGAACACCCTTGGGCCCGCTCATAAGCAATTCCATAACCTGAGGAGCGTCAGCCGCCCTGCCGGCATAGTCAGTCTTGGAGACTGCGCGGGTCAGTGGCATATACATCTGAGAGCCATACAAAGGCCGGGTAATAGGGCTTTGTGAATTGAAGTTAGTCAACATGAGGCCCTGATTCAGTCTGACGACATCAGGATCGTAAACCAGCTGGTCCTTCACCTCAACGCCCCACTCTTTTAATAGAGGCTCCAGCCGAGTCGCTCCGGATTGAGGGAAGAGAACAAGCAAACTCCCGCCGCGCTTCAGATACTCCCCAACTTTGACGACCTCCTGATCTACCAAGGGCTTCTTGGGCCCAGGAATAATCAGAAGGTTGCAATCAGCCGGAACTGTTTCTTCAGCCCAGATATGGAATTTTTTAACCTTAACGTAATTTTGAGTCAGGATCTCGGCAAATTTTGAATACCCGCTGATTTCATCTTTCTCTTCCGGGTCAAACTCATTATGGCCCATGGAAAAGTATGCCACACGCTCACCGCTTTCCATCAGTGAGGCAAGCGCCCCCGTAAAAAGCATTTCCCCTTTGAAGGTAATTCTTTTAACCTTCTGGTCACGCCCCGAAACAACATCCGATACGTTGAAATCAGAAAACTCCTTCTCATAAATTACTCTGGGTGGCTTTCCTTCAACCTCGAAAATAACCAGATCCCGAAAGAAAGTCTCCTTGTCTGAAGAAGGCAAAGTGAGACGATACTTATTCTTAATGGCCTCGGCTGCCTGGGGATTCTCAATATAATCCACCCTCTGAACCTTCAGCCTGCTGGTTACGGTTTCATACTCCTTGAGCAAGTTATTAATGGACGAATAAAGAGGCAAATCCTCCTTAAAAAGCACCACGACCTTTACATCCTGTTTTAAGGATTTAAGCGCCTCCACCGTCATTGGCGAAAGCTTCGATGTATCCCTGGAATCCAAATGCCATCTGAAAAAATGCCTCGAACCCAGCAAATTTAATAAAACGACCACTACCAGCAAGCCGACCAGGGAGCCCAGCACGTTGAGCTTGATCCGTCTGCGTTTGGTTGCTGAAAAACTGATTTTATCGTATTCCATCATCTACCTCCACCGGCGCCACTCCAAAACTCGCCACGTTAAAAAAAGAAAAAGAAAAGTTGATGTCACCAGAAAGATGAAGGGACGGCTGTCCAATATCCCTCGCGAACAATCCCTCATGTAATCTGCCAGAGATATCTTTGCCAATATCAGAGAGATCGGCCCGGGATCGGGAACCACGAAGAGTACATTGACACTCAACATAAAAATCCCCATACCAAGCGTAAAACTCACCATCCCGGCCACAATCTGGCTGCGAGTGAGGGCTGAGCCGAAACACCCGATGGAGATATAAAGAGCTCCTACCATTAATACCGCAAAATAAGTCGCAATGATGCTGGTAATGTTCACTACCAGGGGATTATTAATGTAAAACCTCAAAAGCAGCATTGAGATAAATACAGGCAACCAGATAATCGCATGGAAAAACAGAGCCCCACAAAATTTACTCATGAGCACCTGTATATCATTGACCGGGGCCGTCATTAAAATTTCATAAGTCCCCGTAGATTTTTCATGCGCAAAAGTTCTCATCGTTATGAGCGGCGCTGAAAGGAGCAATATCAGCCAAAAATACCAGGAAAAGAAAAACATTTCTGTCAAAGTCATATCCGTCGGCTGATTGTTTAACCGATATACCAAATCGTAAAAGCAAACCCCTACCAGAAAGAGCGCGGCGCTTACAATCACGTACCCGTTGAGTGCGCCGAAACAGAATCCCAGCTCTCTTCTGAGCAATGTCTTAAAAACTTTCACCGATGATTCCTCCTTTTTTCTCTACTCGTCATCCTCTTCCTCATCTTGCTTTTTCCTTGTCAGGTGGACAAAGACATCCTCCAGCGAAGGACGGCTGATTGTCAATTCTCTCAATAACCAGTTGTTTCTTACGACCATCTTATAGAGTTCTTCCCGAGGATCAGCCGCTTCGGCTTCAAAAGAAAGAGAGCAAAGATAGTAATCCCCTTCGGCCGCGGAAATATCAACCGCCAACAATCTTTCAAAATTTTTCAAGGAGAATTTCAAATCCTCCAAGGGCGCTTTTATCTGCGCCACTACCCGGGATGACTGCCCCATGATAGACTGCAAGTGGGTAGTGTCGTCAGAGGCCAATATCTTTCCCTGATTCAGAATCAACACCCGATTGCAGGTCATCTCTATTTCATGCAGAATATGGCTTGAAATCAGGACCGTGTGTTTGCCGCCCAGATTTTTAATCAGCTGCCGGGCAGCACGCACCTGGTTCGGGTCCAATCCCAAAGTTGGCTCGTCCAGAATAATCAACTCCGGCTCGCTTAAAAGAGCATCTCCCAAGCCCACCCTCTGTCGATACCCGAGCGAAAGCTGCCTGATCATCTTTTTTCGGACATCCTCCAGATCGCATTCCTTCATCACTGTTTCGGCGCGGTCTCTGCTTTGGCGGGCATCCAATCCTTTAAGCCGGCCCCGATATTTTAGATATTCATAAACCCGCATATCGAGGTAAAGGGGATTGTTTTCAGGCATGTAGCCTATCCGCTTGCGAACTTCGTGCGATTCATCGAATACATCAAATCCGGCTACTTTGGCCGTCCCGGAAGTCGCCGCTAAAAAGGTGGATAATATACGCAGAGTGGTACTCTTGCCTGCTCCATTAGGTCCCAGAAGCCCCAAAATCTCCCCTCGCTTCACGGTGAAATTTAAATTGCTGATCGCCTCAAATTCTCCGTAGCGCTTCGTCAACCCTTTTACCTCAATCATCCACTCTTTGCTCGCATCACCCATAACAGCGCTTGTAAGTATAAAACCTTGCTTATCTGACTCCAACCAAATTCTCTAAAGAATCGGTCCGGGCTTTTCTGACACCCTGCCTCTAAAAGAAATTCCCTTTCCGGTAGCCTCACTGTCTCAGAAACAAGATTAAAAAACACTCCAGCGGGAGAAAAAGAGAAAAGATACCAATAAAAATATCGGAATCAAATATGGTATGGAATATTTAAAAATATACCCGAAGAAAGTGGGCATCTTTATCTTTTCCCGGTCCGCAATGGATTTGACCATAAAGTTCGGTCCATTACCAATGTAGGTCATAGCCCCGAAGAAAACTGACCCCAAAGAAATCGCTACCAGATGATGATCATGTTCCAACACAAATTGCATCACATCTGCCTTTGATGAAATGTCTCCTCCAAAAAGCCCCATTGCAGTCGCCAGAAAGGTCAAATAGGTCGGAGCATTGTCCAAGGCGCCGGAGAGAAGCCCGGTAAACCAGAAAAACTTCGTCTGCGTATCGATCCCGAAAGACTCCGCATGCCCGCCCAGATAGCTGAGCGCCGGCAGCATCGTCAGGAATATCCCGGCAAACAACCAGGAGACCTCCTGTATGGGGTGAAAGTTGAAATTGTTGCTTTTGTAAACCATCTTTGGCGTTGTCAGATAAGAACCGACCGCTGCCAAAATCATAAGAATTTCCCTGATGAAAATAGTGCTTTCAATAAAAACAGCGATTAAAATCATCAGGAGAAATCCCAAATTCGGCAATCCACTTACTTTCCAGGAAGGATTGTCGGGCTCATCGGATAAATCATCATCCTTCAAGTGGAGATGTGCCCTGCGATAATTACGAGTGTCAAAGAAATAAAAAGTAGAAATAGTGATTATCATCCCCGCCAACCATCCCGGCCAGCAATGCTCCAAGGTCCACCAAAAAGGGACTCCCCTTAAAAAACCGAGAAAAAGAGGAGGGTCCCCAATGGGGGTTAATGCTCCGGATATGTTACTGATAATGAATATAAAAAAAACAATGTGAAAGCTGGTTACCCTTCTCTTGTTCATCCGTATCCAGGGGCGTATAAGAAGCATGGATGCGCCCGTCGTACCAATAATATTGGAAAGAATGCCTCCCACAGCTAAAAAAGCGCAATTCATGAGGGGTGTTGACTGCCCTTTCGGCGAAATATGAATCCCACCGGAAACCACGAATAAAGAACCAATGAGCGCTATAAAACTCGCATATTCAGCAGCAACATGCAGCAAGGGGGCTGGCGCTTTGAAAACAAGGAGATAATAAAAAAGGACAACGGCTCCCCAGCCGACCGAAACATAAGGATAATATTTTTCCCACCACTTGCTATTGACCAGGGGCATAACGGCTATGGAAAGAAGCAACAACACAAACGGTAAAATCAGGAGAGGATGAATTTCTAACTCCGGTGTAGTTGTCGCAAGTATTGAAAAACTCAACATGCGCGTGAGTCTAACCACAAAAAATGGAGCATCTCAAGCAGATTCAAATCCCATAAGCTTTTTAAAAGCAATGAGATTCTCTCCCTGGAAGTGAAACCGAGCAAACGAAAGCCCTGAAATTCTGATTGTTCAATCGAGAAACTCGTTGTCCATAAAGCGGATCCACCGCCGCTTCTTCACGCAATAGAGTTTTTCGTTGGTTCGAATAAAGAGTCTTTGATTAGAGATCGCTATGTTGGAGTAAAAAGCTTGCCCCCCCATTTTCATAACAGCGATTTCTTCATATTGATCACAAGCACCCGCATTGATAATAACAACGGACCCCGATTCACTCAGGCAATAAACTTTATCGTCCGCTCCCGTGGGAGAACTACTGAAAGTCTCCTTCACACTCAGCGCACCTTCCCAAAGTTTTTTACCGCTCGCCGCATCTCTGCAAACCATTGAGCAAGGATTTTCCCCTTCCAGTGTATAAAGTCTATTATTGTAGTAAAGAGGTGATCCTGAAACTGCTGCAATCGATTCTTCATGGAGCTTCCAGGTTAAATCCTCTTCGCAAATTGAACCCGTAGCCGAATCCGTATTAACGGCAATGAGTGAGTTTGCCCCGCAGACAGGAGCGAAAAGAAGCCCGACATCAGGTGCCGGCACCGGGACCGGAAGGATATTCCCTTGTCTCCAGGGCGTTCCTCCTTTTGAAAGGTAGCGCCAGAGCTCTTCACCCTCCCCAAGGTTATACCCCGCAACGCCATTGGCTCCGGAAACTATCAGTTGGCTTTTTCCCTTCCCTTCCCTTTCATAAAGAATAGCGCTAAGGGGGCCGCCTCTGAGTTTCTCATCGGCCTGAGTAAGCCACTCCTGAATCCAGAGAGTTTTACCACTGGCAGCGTCCAGGCATAAGATAACAGGTTTCTCCATCGCCTTCTCTCCGTCGGCACCAGGCTCCGAATCTGAAGAACCAACAGGTATATAAAGCTTTCCGGAAAAGAGAATTGGGGTTGACGCATCGAGAAAACGATTCTCGCTGAAACCCTGCTCCCGCACGAGGTTGCGCTTCCAGAGTTCATTACCCGCAAAATCATAGGCCGCGATATCGCCGCTCCCAAACAAGGCCCAGATAGTTTTGGCGTTGGTTATCGGAGAACATAAAGAATAAAAACCTTTTTCGAAAAAAGAATTTCCTTCCCAGTTTTCGAGGCGTCCAATTTCTTTTTCCCAAAGGACGGTGCCGTTTTTCATGGCCAGGTTGAGCAAGAGCAACCTGCCATAAGAGCCCTGGCTGACAGCGAATATATTCGTGTTGAAAACGATAGGAGTTGAGCCACTCTTGCCCGGCATCGTAATTCCCCAGACGATGTTGGTTTTTTCCGACCATTCGATCGGCAAATTGGTCGTTGTCGTGGATCCATTCATGGACGGACCTCTCCACTGCATCCAGCCTTGAGCTGAAATCTCCATGATACAACCCATACCCAAGCTGAAAAACATCAACATGCACAGTAATCTCTTCATAACCACTTCCCCAAAGGCCCATATTTGTAGCAGCAATTCCTTTTTCAAAAAAGATCAAACTCCCGGAAGCACCCCAAAACAATCCCGGTATTTTATCCTTCAGCCTCAGGGAGTCTTTACGTTTTCCAGCCCTTTGCTAAACTGGACCTGCATGATGAAGATGCAAGGAAAAATCTTTCTCTTTGGAGTAGGGCCCGAAAGGCTGCCATTCATAAGCACTTGTGCGGTGGAACTGCTGTCACAGGCTAGCAAGGTGATTCTGGATCAGGAAATCTCAGACCTGGCCCAGGACTATATCCGATTCCAGTGCGAAAAAAATAAAATTGAGTTGATGTCTCTTGCTCAAGCACAAAGCCTGAAAAATATCTGCGGTCCAAAAGAGAATATCCTTTGCTTCTCCAAAGTGAAAGCTTGGGGTACTGAACCCACCTTGCCCAATTTCCTGCAAGGAGAATCTATCATTACTGAGCCGCTGCCTTCGATCGAATCCGGTAAAACCGTTCTCCTGCTCCAGAAAGAAAGCGCTCTCTATATGGAGATTCGTGATACGGCCCGCCGCGTTCAGCAGAAAACCAATCCTCTCTCGGGCAAACGAATCGTTGTTACAAGAGCCAAAACACAATCAGAGTCTTTCGTGCGCGACCTTTCTCAACGTGGTGCACAGCCCATCGAAATACCTTCCATCCGAATTGAGCCACACCCGGACCATCACGGAATTGTTGAGGCGATTGCCGGATTAAACGCCTATGATTGGATTGTTTTCAGCAGCACCAACGGTGTAGAAATGTTTTTCAGTCTCTTCTTTCGTAAGTTTAAGGATATGAGAGATTTTGGCGGCGCAAGAATTGCCGCTGTGGGACCAGCAACCGCCGAACGCTTGAGGCAACTACACTTGCAGGTGGACGTCATGCCCGAAAAACACACGGGCAAAACTCTCGCCAAGGCGATAGACGAATTTGATGCCCTGGAAAACCGCAGAATCCTGCTGGTGCGACCGGAGACCGGCAGCGCCGATCTGCCCCAATTACTCGAAAAGATGGGCGCCATCGTGGACGATATTCCCTTTTATTGCACTCTGGGTGAATCTCCCGAAGTTATGGAGAACGCCCTTTTCCGTGACGAAGGTGCCGATTGGCTCACTTTTTGCAGTGCCTCTTCGGTAAAGCATTTCCATGATTTTTATCACCTTCCCTCTCTCCTGAAGAAATTCTCATCCTTAAAAATCGCCAGTATTGGCCCGGAAACCACCAAAGCTCTGAAAGCGCTCCGTGTCGCCGTCACAGTCGAAGCGGATCCCTACACGGTCCAAAGCCTGCTCGACGCCATGGAAAAATATGAAGCCGGGCTGGGAAGCCGATAAAGGTAATTCAGTTTCTAGGGATTCCAGAGTTTTTTAATCGTACCCTCTTGCGAATAGCCAATCGGGCACCGGTCACTCTTCAGGTTGGCTCGATATCGCCCTTTTGTCTCGTTTGGGCAGGTAATAATCCGGTTGCCGGGCATTTGCAAATGTCCTGCGGGGTCAGTCTGTTTGAGCCAAGCATGGGCATACTCNNGTGTATAAGAGACAGTACTCAAGCCATCGGTTTCTCTCCTCTTCCGGAAGGAGAGAAAACCAGGAAATTTCATCCCATCCCCAGGCAAAGTGACTGTCCACATTGGCGACACCGGGGGACTTGCTTCTCCCAAAATTATCAAACTCGACTAAATAGGGCAGATGCTCACAGCTCCACCCGGTGGGAGTTTCACAAACCAGGCTCTTCTTATAAATGGAATCCAAATAATTCACCTCCAATTTTCCTCCCATCTGTTTTTCTGGAACATCCTTAACCCGGAGTGGAAATGAATTGAAATCAATCAAACTTTTACCCTTCAAAAGCATCCCCCCGTGAGGCACATGGGCATCGAGAATCACCCAATGACGTCTCGCTTTCTTCTTACCGAGCTCTCGGATTTTGCCAATCATGCCTGCCCATGCCTTTCGTTCGGGATCATTCATCCCGATCAACTCCACTTGTCCCAGGTGAAAAGCCTCGCACCCCACCTCCATATAGGTTCCGGCCAGGAAGTAAAACCACAGTTGGCTCTCCTGCCGCGTGATATCGGGAACGCTGTTATCCCGAGACCAATGGTCAACGAAAACACCCTTCTCATTAAGCATCTTCTCATAGGAAAAGTTCCGCTTCTCAACGGGCAGGTCATAGCCTTCAAAAACCCACTCAGGCACCGCCACCTTCTCAACCTGACGCGTCACGATCTCAAAAAGACAGGCTTGAAAAACGATATCTGAATCAAAAGCATGAAACTCTCGGATAATATCCCGGGCATCAGACCAGAATTCAGCCGTGCCAAACTGATCTTCCCCTCCCCAGCGATAAATAGCTCTGCCGATAAATTTGGCCCCAAGCTCTTTCAGCATCCGTTTATCGTCCTCGTGATAGGGATTTGTATGGTTGCCTTCGGGAAAGTGAGGCGAGAGAAAACAGGCCATTGTAATGGAGCGCTCCAGGTAGTTATCCAGGACTTCGCGCGAGATACCCTTCTCATTAAAATGATACGATTTCAATGAAGACTCAGACCAGCATCTGGAAATCCCCAAAACCTGAAACGCAATCATCCCCAAAATCAGAATAAAAAAATGACACCTTACATTCATCGCTGAAAAGAAGGTATCACTTTCACCCTTTTTCCTGCAACACGTTTCCTCCAGCTTACGTAGGGTAAAGAAATACTGAAAAGCGTAAAATAACGACCCTTCCGCCCCTTATTTTAGGATTGATTAGATACGACGTCTTGTCTTATAAAGAGGCAGCGAGGATGGGTGGTTGTTTGGATACACCCGCCAAGGCTATACGTATACTTTCAAAAAATGAGGACTGCTGCATGCTCTTTTTCAGTAAGAAGCATGGTGGGGTTTTGATTTAAGGAACACAAATGATTAAGATAGAAAATCTAGTCAAATTATTTGGCTCCAAGCGAGCTGTAGACGACATCTCTTTTACAGTTGGCAAGGGGGAGGTGCTGGGCTTTCTGGGACCGAATGGTGCCGGTAAATCCACGACGATGCGAATGATTACGGGCTTCATCCCTCCGGATTCAGGAAGTATTCGCGTAGGCGAATTTGATATGCTGACTGACCCTATTCGGGCAAAACAAACATTAGGATATCTGCCTGAAAATGCTCCCCTCTATACGGACATGACTGTATATGGTTTCTTGAACTTTGCGGCCGAACTTCGCGGTTTGCGCGGAGCTGAGCGCAAAAAGGCTGTCCATTCAGCCATCGAAACCTGCTTTCTGGAATCCGTCATTCATCAGAATGTAGACACTCTCTCCAAAGGATTCCGTCACCGTGCCTGCTTTGCCCAATCCATCCTTCATGATCCGGAATACCTCATTCTGGATGAACCGACTGATGGTCTGGATCCCAACCAAAAGCATGAGGTCCGCTCCCTTATCCGCAATATGGGCAAGCGCAAGGCCATTATCTTTTCTACTCACATTTTGGAGGAAGTGCTGGAAGTCTGCACACGCACTATCATTATTGACCGCGGATCCATTGTCGCAAATGGCTCCCCGGCTCAACTTAAGGCAATGCACCCGGATTTTGGTTCTATTCTGATCACGGTCCGAAATGTAACCGAAGCTGAGCTGAGAGAAAAAATTAAAAACCTTCCGGCCGCTGCACAAATTGAAACTATCAAAAACAAAGAGGAAGTGGTCACTTTGCGGGTTTACCCCAAGGATAAGAAGTCTTCCGGTCTGGCGGCTCAAGCGGCTGAGTTGGCCATTCAATCAGGGTGGAAGTTTGATGAACTCCATACGGATGACGGACGCCTTGACGAAGTCTTTCGCGCCATCACCCTTCCGGATACGGTAAAGAAATCCAAGAAAGAGGGCCCTGTCATTACCGTTAATGTTTAATTTCACCAACAAAGAGTAAACTGTCGATATGAATTTAGCTGTACGAAATATTTATACGATTGCAAAACGCGAGATGGGGGGTTACTTCACCTCCCCAGTCGCCTATGTTTTTATTGTTATTTTCCTGATTCTGGCGGGAGTCTTTACGTTCCCTCTGAGCGATTTCTTCGCTCGAAATGAAGCCTCCCTAAACGCCTTCTTCTTTTGGCACTGCTGGCTCTACCTCTTCCTGGTTCCGGCTGTGGGAATGCGCCTTTGGAGTGAAGAACGTCGCCAGGGTACCATAGAGCTGCTCCTCACCATGCCCGTCACCGGATGGCAGGCAATCGTTGGAAAATTCCTTGCTTCATGGTTATTCCTGGGGCTGGCTCTGGCGCTGACTTTCCCCATGGTGATTACGGTCAATTACCTCGGCAGCCCGGATAACGGGGTAATCTTCTGCGGCTACCTGGGCAGCTTCCTGATGGCGGGTGCCTATCTGGCAGTAAGCTGCTTGACCTCTGCAATCACCCGCAGCCAGGTGGTTAGCTTCATCCTTTCAGTCGTTCTCTGTTTGGCTCTGGTGATGGCCGGCTGGCCTCCTTTGAACGACATGCTCAGCCAATGGTTCAGCTCCGGCATGATTAATGCCGTTGCTTCCATCAGCGTGATGACCCATTTCTCGCAATTTCAACGGGGTATCGTAGACTCCGCCGATATTGTTTTCTTCCTGGGATTGATCTTCTTCTGTCTTTTCACTACCGGCGTCGTAATACGAAGCTACCGTGCCGGATAACACTCTTACCTGAAACATTAAGGAATTAAGGATCAAATATGAAAAGTAACAAGAATATATCTTTCCTCTTTAGCACGATAGGCGTCCTGATCATGGTCGTGGTTGTGGCCGCCGTCTGTATGATCGCCAATGTCGCAAAAATCCGCCTGGATTTCACCGAAGACAAACTCTTCACACTGAGTCAGGGAACCAAAGATATTCTGCAAAGCCTGGACACTCCGGTGGAATTACGTTTTTACTGCTCTCAGGGTGGCTCTGATGCTGCCCAGCTCTTTGTAAAAAATTACTCCCGCAATGTGGATGATCTTTTAAAGGAGTACAGCAAAGCAGCCAAAGGTAAACTGCGCGTCAAACGCTATAACCCCGAACCCGATTCGGATGCTGAAGATATGGCTCGTGCTGACGGCGTAGAAGGGCAAATGATCAATACCGGCGATAGCATTTATATGGGAATCGCCGTCAGTTGCCTGGATAACACCGTTGCACTTCCCTTTCTCGCACCTGCTCGCGAACGACTCCTGGAGTATGATATCTCTCGCGCCATCGCACGCGTAGCGAATCCGGACAAGGTGAAAATTGGCATTATGACGGATTTGCCCATGTTCGGAACACCCATGAACCCGATGATGATGCAGCAGCAACAGGCTTCTCAGCCTTGGACCGTCGTCAGCGAACTCAAACGGGATTTCGATGTCGTGGAACTTCATTCCGATGTAGAAGAAATCGATGAGACTATCAATACGCTTCTGGTCGTACATCCCAAGAATCTCCCCGATCAGGCCCTTTATGCACTCGATCAATTTGTCCTGCGCGGGGGCCACCTGATCGCCTTTGTGGATCCACTTTTCCGTTTGGACCCAGCCGCCATGTCGCAACAAAACCCCATGGCGCGCATGGATGTCGCATCTAATATGGAGAAACTCTTCTCAGCTTGGGGCATGAGCTTTGACTCCACTCGCGTGGTCGCAGATAAAAACTATCCGACCATGCTTTCCGGTCAAGGAGGGCAAGCGGCTGAATTTTTCACAGTCCTGAGCCTGACGTCCTCCGCATTCGACGAGAAGAACATCTCCACAGCCCAGGTTGATAATATGCTTCTGGCTTTCCCGGGATGCTTTAGCGGAACGCCTGCCTCCGGACTCACCAAAGAAGTGTTGATCAAATCTTCCAATAACTCACAATTGGTAGATAAACTGATGGCAGAAAGAAACGCCCTGATCAGTCGCGATTTTCAGCCTTCCAATAAGGAATATGAAATGGCGATTATGCTTTTCGGGCAATTCAAAACTGCTTTCCCTGAAGGTGCCCCGAAAAAAGCATCGGACGAAAAAGATTCCGAGGAAGATTCGACAACGGCATCCACAGAAACCAAGCCCTCTCTGAAAGAATCGGTTCAAGATGGCTCTGTCGTTTTGGTCGGTGATGTGGATATGCTCCATGATAACTTCTCAGTCCGCGTTTCTTCCATCTTCGGGCAGAGATTTGTCCAGCCGCTCAACGGCAATTTGACCCTGGCCCAAAACCTGGTCGAACAAATGGCTGGGAGCAGCAGTCTGATCAATATGCGCAGCCGCGCGACATTGAACAGGCCTTTCACTGTGATTCAGGAATATCGCGCCAAAGCTGAAGCACAATATCAGTCCCAACTCTTGGAGCTGGAAAACAGGCTCAATGAAGCGCGCAACAAGATCAGCGAGCTTCAACAGGCCAAGGCCGAAGGTTCTCAAAAGTTCATCCTTTCGGACGAGCAACGGGCAGAGCTGGCCGAATATCGCAAGAGCGAGGCCGAAGCCGCCAAACGCCTCAAGGAAGTTCGGAAAAACCTGCGCAAAGACATCACCTCTTTGGAAAACAACCTGACTTGGATCAACACTGCCGGCATGGCTTTTGTGGTGGTTCTNNAAACGTACTGCAGCAAAATGAATCTTAAAGCACTCATCGCATTGATCGCAGTCGCTGCTGTGGCTATTGCCATTACAGCGACCCTCGTAAAAAAAGATTCCGCCTCCTGGCAAACAGCAGAGGTGGGCGGCTTACTTTTCGAAAACCTGCCTGTCAATGATGTGGAGACTATTCATATCACTCAGGGAAGCGAAAGTCTCACCCTCAACAAACAGGAGGGCATCTGGGTCGTCAAGGAACGATACAACTACCCTGCCAATTTCCAGGATATTGGCCAGCTAGTCATTAAGCTCTCCGAAGTGAAACCGCTTCGAGTGATTGAAGCCGGAGAAAGCCAACTGGGCCGTCTGAACCTTCTGGCTTCCGATCAGGCTCAAGGTGGAGGAACTCTCCTTGAAATGAAGGGCGTTAACGATAAAACGCTTGTTTCTATGCTTCTGGGCAAACCCTACGTGCGCCAATCAGAAGCTCAGAAAAATCCGATGATGGGCATGTCCGGAGATATCCCCGAAGGACGTTATGTGCTCATGGGCGGAACACCCCCTGTCTACCTTATAGGTGAGCCCTTCGACAACGTGGCCCCCGCCCCGACCGCTTGGCTAAACAAAGATTTTTTCAAAGTTGAAAAACTCTCTTCAATTTCAGTGCAGTTTATGGGTGAATCG
>LSQX01392841.1_pt3 | contig 18607 bp, 15 predicted proteins | sample 654561 | NCBI WGS metagenome assembly LSQX01 (sample SAMN04489861, study PRJNA283612) | anaerobic digester metagenome | isolation source: 4 biogas reactors fed with cattle manure at either 37C or 55C with and... | place: Denmark: Kongens Lyngby | collected 2014
AAAGACCTTGCCTATACAGGAGTAAAGGGGCGTACAAAGATTGGCTACAATGTGGACAAGCTAATTGAGAAAATCATTTCGTTTTTGGATTTTAACACCCAGGAGAATGCCTTCCTGTTTGGGGTTGGGAATCTCGGGAAAGCGCTCATCAATTATGAAGGCCTGAAGCAATACGGGCTCAGGATTGTTGCGGGCTTCGATATCAACCCTGCGGTGATCAATACCCAGGTCAATGAGGTCAAGGTATATGCTGTGGATGATTTTCGTGACCTCTCGCGCAAGGTTTCAGCCCGCATTGGCATCATCACTACCCCTGATCTCCGTGCCCAGGAGACCGCCGACCTTATGGTGGCCTGGGGAATCAAGGCAATCTGGAATTTTACTCCTCAGTCCATAAAAGTGCCCGAAAACATCATCGTGGAGAATACAAGTATTTACTCTGACCTGGCTGTTATCCTAAATAAATTGAACCGGTAATTCACGATTTATTTCATTCTCTCCTAGATAGTCGCGGTTTATCCCTTTTTAACAGGCTGTTAATTAGACTGTTTATAAATTACAAGGCATAATCGGATAAATTTTGAATTTATCTGATAAATATTTATTTAGGATTAATATTCATTGCCGTTTGTCTGATTATTTATAATGTTAATAAATTAACAACTTTACTTGGTTTTTCATTTATAAGGTGTTAATTTTGCAGTGGATTTTGGGAGACCCTTGAAATGCAAAGTATTGGAAGCATCCAAACCTGCCACAAGAGGGGCGTGCAATCCATAAGGAACATTAATTAGTGCAGAAAAGCGGTTATGAAGGTCTCAGAAATACAGCAGTTAATTGACGGCAGAATCCTTTGCGGGGAAGAACTGACAGATTATTCCGTGGAGGTGGCTTTTGCCTCCGACTTGATGAGTGATGTGCTGACCCTGAAAAGCGATCATGTTCTGCTCATTACAGGGCTCAGCAATATGCAGATTATTCGCACTGCCGAGATGTCTGACATTCATTGTGTCATCCTGGCCCGCAACAAAAAAGCCAGCCAGGAAATGATAGACCTTGCCCGTGAAAATGGCCAGGTGCTGATTGAATGCCAGTATTCAGTTTTTAAGACCTGCGGACTGTTGTTTCAGGCAGGGGTAAAACCGATCTTTTAAATCATGAACCAGGATTCCCAGTCCATGCATTTTGAATACAATGTAGAGGGTGGCAATTTCTCCCGTGCAGGCTATGCCTCCAGTGAGATCAAGAAGCTGCTTAAACAGTTGAATGTGGACATGGGGATTATCAAGCGCACTGTGGTTGGCTGCTATGAGGCTGAAGTGAATGTCGTGGCTCACGCTTACACCGGAACCATTTACGTTGACCTGAATACCGAATCGATAACCATCAGGTTCCAGGATGAAGGCCCCGGCATTCCTGATATCGACCAGGCCATGGTCGAAGGCTTTTCAACGGCCAGCAGCAAGGTGCGCGAAATGGGTTTTGGTGCAGGCATGGGCCTGCCCAACATTAAGAAGAACGCTGATCAAATGAAGATTTCTAGCATAGTGGGCAAGGGTACCACGCTAGAGATTACCATGCTATTACAATAAAGAATGATGGCTGTAAAGTATTTTCACCACGCACTCAAATTCCGCAAGGAGGTCTGCATTGGATGCTCCCACTGCATGAATGTGTGCCCCACCCAAGCCATCCGCATTCAAGGGGGAAAAGCTGAGTTGACCGATAACCGCTGCGTGGACTGTGGAAAATGCTACCGTGCCTGCCCGGTAGGCGCCATCATTGTAGAGCAGGATGACTTCAGCCGTATCTTTGAGTTTGAACACCGTGTGGCCCTGATTCCCAACGTATTGATGGGGCAATTTCCTGAGCGGGTTTCCATCAACCAGATTCGCAGTGTATTGCACGAGCTTGGATTCACCCATATTTTTGAGGTGGAACATGGCACCCGTATCCTCGAAGGCGCAATGAAGGAATACATGCTGCGGCACGGACAAAGGAAACCGCTTATTTCCACCTTTTGCCCTGCCATCGTGCGCCTGATACAGGTCAGGTTTCCAGGCTTAACCGATAACCTAATCCTGCTGAAGCCCCCGCTCGACATTGCCGCTTCTTATTTCAGGAAAAAGCTGCTCGATGAGGGCGCAAAAAACAAAGAGATCGGGATCTTTTACATTACGCCCTGTGCTGCAAAGATTGCCGCGGTGAAAAGCCCCGTAGGCGATGATACCAGCGACATAAACGGGGTCATCAATATGGACTTTATCTTTAATAAGGTATATACAAGCATGAAGCAGGGACATACAGGCAAGAATGCCTGCCAATTGCCTTCGCTTTTTGCCCTTCAGCCCGAGGAAATGCTCTGGAGCCTTACCGAAGGTGAATCCTCCAGGATGCCTGGACGTTCACTTGCAATTGATGAGATCAGCAATGTCATTGAGTTCCTGGAGAAAATGGAGAACGAGGAAAATACCGATATCGACTTCCTCGAGTTGCGTGCTTGCGACCAAAGCTGTGCAGGGGGCATCCTCACCAGCGGTAACCGATTCTTTACCGTTGAGCGGCTGCGTAACCAGGCTTGTGAAGTGAAACTGGAAACCCCAGAGAATGGGGTGACGGATGTGACGGCCTCCATGGAGGTGTATCGCAATTTCCTGATGGACAACATTCGGGTAAAGAAAGTCCTTCCGCGCTCTATGGAAAAGCTTGATGAAGATATGAAACAGGCCTTGCTTAAGATGCAGATGGTTCGTGATATCATGGAGTCACTGCCTTCTGTCGATTGTGGCCTTTGCGGCTCACCTACCTGCAACGCCCTGGCCCAGGACATTGCACAGGGGCGCGCCGAGATTACCCATTGCATTTTTATTCAAAAGAAATACGAACAAAAAGACTGGCTGAGTAGTCGCGAGTCCTTGGAGATTCTGAAGGACATCTGGGGCGAGGAGAAATTTGGCAGTCGTAAAAATTAAGGATACCGCATGATGACACTTGCAGCAATAGCAGAAAAACTGGGACTGAAAGTCCTGAGCGGCCAGAGCGGGATGAACCGTCAGGTGACCGGAGGCTATGTTTCCGATCTGCTCAGCGATGTCATGGGCCACGCCCAGGCAGGCCATATCTGGATCACCCTGCAGACCCATAAAAATGTGATGGCTATTGCCTCACTCAAGGACCTGGCTGCTGTGATTCTTGTAACGGGTCATCAGCCTGATGAAGACACCGTCCTTCAAAGCAACGAGGAGGAAATTCCTGTGCTGGGAACCGACTTGCCTGCTTTTGAGATCAGCGGTAAGCTCTATGAATTATTGAAGACTTGAGGAGATGAACTCGTTCCGGGCCGATATGCATGTGCATACCGTGTTGTCGCCCTGCGGTGACCTCGAAATGAGCCCCGCTGCAATAGTGGAAACGGCAGCCCGAAGAGGGATTGATATCCTGGGCATTGCCGACCACAACAGCACCAAACACGGTCCGCTCATCAGCAAGCTGGCCCGAAACAAGGGAATTTTTGTTCTGTGTGGGGCAGAAGTCACCACCCGCGAAGAAGCCCACTGCTTAGCGTTCTTTGAAAACTTTGAAATACTGGCTGCCTTTCAGCAATACCTTGACAGGCATCTTCCTTACATCAAAAATAACCCCCAGTACTTTGGCTACCAGGTGGTCCTTGATGAGCAGGAGATGATCGTAGAGGAGGAGGAAAGGCTGCTGATATCGGGTCTGGATCAGAGCCTGGATCAGGTGGAGGAGGAGGTGCATCGCTTGGGTGGATTGTTTATTCCTGCACACATCGACCGCCCCAGGTACAGCTTGACCAGCCAGCTGGGTTTTGTTCCACCGGGAATAAAAGCCGATGCCCTCGAGGTCTCGCGCCATTCAAGCCCTGAAGAGATGATCAGGCAATTCCCCTGGATTGCATCCTATACCTTTATCAGGAGTTCTGATGCGCATCATCCCGATCAGCTTGGAACAGGCATTACGGTTTTTGAGATGGAGAACCGCAGCTTTGGAGAGATTCGCAAGGCTCTGCACGGGGAGGAAAAGCGCAGCACCCGCATTGAAAAACCGGAAATATGAAAGACCTGTCACTTCACATACTCGATATCGTCCAAAACAGCATTCGCGCCAATGCCCGGAATGTTGGAATCAGCATCGCTGAGCAAGCCGGGGCAGGTATCCTGGTGATCGAAGTGAGCGACGATGGAAGCGGCATGCCACAGGAGGTGTTGGAACGGGTCACTGACCCTTTCTACACTTCACGCACCACCCGTAAAGTTGGCCTTGGTATTCCGCTTTTCAAGCAAAATGCCGAAGCCACGGGAGGCAGTTTGCACATCCGGTCGGTGATAGGAGAAGGGACCACCTTAAGGGCCACCTTCAGTCTTGATCACATCGACCGCCCACCCTTGGGCGATATGGCGGGAGTGGTGGTGATATTGGTGAGTGCCAACCCTGAAATACGGTTCATTTACCGTCACAAGGTGGAAGAGGAAGAATTTGTTTTTGACACGGCTGAAATCACTGAAATCCTCGGTGAGGTGCCAGTCAACGATCCGCAGGTTATGCGGTTTTTGAAAGAAATGATCAATGAGAATCTGGCAGCCCTAAGGGCTCCAACAATATGAACCCGGATAAAAAGAAATATTTTTTCAACCTTTAACAATTGGGAGATTAAAACAATGACGAAAATTAAATCACTGGCTGATTTGAAGAAAATGAAGGCCGACCTTCAATCGAAAATCGCCTTAAGAGAGAAAAGCGAAAACCCTGAAGGCCGTGTACAGGTCAAGGTTGCCATGGCAACCTGTGGCATTGCTTCGGGAGCCAAGGAGGTGATGGAGTTTCTGGTAGAGGAACTCGAAAAGCGCAACATCGACGCCATCGTTACTCAAACCGGCTGCATGGGATACTGCTATGCCGAACCCACTATTGAAGTGACCCTTCCCAACCAGGAACCCGTGGTTTTTGGATACGTTGACAAGAAGAAAGCTGATGATATCATTGAAAAATATATCAAGACCGGCGAACTCCTGGAAGGTATCATTCCTGTGAATTACGAAAAAATTGACTAATATAAAAGGAGGACAACAGTAATGGCGAAATTCAAAATGCATATGCTGGTTTGCGGTGGTACGGGATGCCGGGCCTCGGCCAGTGACATGCTTTACAAGAATTTAAAGAAGGAAATCCAGGAAAAAGGCCTTGAAAACGAAGTACAAGTAGTGACCACAGGTTGTTTTGGTTTCTGCGAGCAAGGTCCCATCGTGAAGATGATTCCTGACAACACCTTCTATGTTGGCGTGAAACCTGAAGATGCTGCCGAAATCGTGGCCGAGCATGCCATCAAGGGCCGTAAGGTAAACCGCCTGCTTTACAAGGACCCTGTGAAAAAAGAACATGTGTCCGATTCCAGGCATATGGGTTTTTACAAAAAGCAGATCCGTATTGCATTGCGCAACTGCGGTCTGATGGATCCCGAGAATATTGGCGAATACCTTGCTGCCGATGGTTACGAAGCCCTCGGAAAAGTATTGGCCGAGATGACCCCTGAAGAGGCCATCCAGGTCGTGATTGATTCGGGCCTGCGCGGACGTGGCGGCGGTGGTTTCCCCACTGGCCTCAAGTGGAAAATTGCCCATGGCGTCAAGGGCGATCCGAAATATGTTGTATGTAATGCCGATGAGGGTGACCCCGGTGCCTTTATGGACCGTTCCATCCTCGAGGGTGACCCCCACAGTGTCCTGGAAGCCATGGCAATCAACGGTTATTGTATTGGCGCCTCCAAAGGTCTGATCTACATCCGTGCCGAATATCCTCTGGCCATAAAACGCCTTAAGATTGCCATTGAACAGGCTCGCGAATACGGCCTGCTGGGTAATGACATTTTAGGCAGCGGGTTCAATTTCGACATTGAACTGCGCTATGGTGCAGGCGCTTTTGTCTGCGGGGAAGAAACTGCCCTGATCCACTCTATGGAAGGCCTGCGCGGTGAGCCCACCTTTAAGCCTCCATTCCCCGCTCAGAGCGGTTATATGGGTATGCCCACCAACGTGAACAACGTTGAAACTTATGCCAACATCCCCGTAATCTTCAACAAGGGCGCCAAATGGTTTTCATCCATCGGTACCGAGAAGTCAAAAGGGACCAAGGTATTTGCCCTTGCAGGTAAGATCAACAACGTAGGTCTGATAGAAGTGCCCATGGGAATCACCCTGCGCGAGGTGATCTTCGAGATCGGCGGTGGTATCAAGGGCGGCAAGAAGTTTAAAGCCGTTCAAACAGGTGGTCCCTCGGGCGGATGCCTTACCGAGAAACACCTCGATGCGCCCATTGATTATGATAACCTTCTTGCCAGTGGCTCCATGATGGGCTCGGGCGGTATGATTGTAATGGACGAAGACGACTGCATGGTATCGGTAGCTAAATTCTACCTCGAATTTACCGTGGAAGAATCCTGCGGAAAGTGCTCGCCTTGCCGCATTGGCAACAAGCGTCTCCATGAATCCCTGGATAAGATTACCAAAGGGCAGGCCACCCTTGAAGACCTCGACAAGCTGCGCAACCTTGCCAATGTCATCAAAGACACCTCCCTTTGCGGTTTGGGGCAGACTTCCCCCAACCCCGTCCTTTCCACCCTCGATAACTTCTATGAAGAATACGTGGCACACGTCATCGACCACACCTGCCCCTCGGGCAAGTGCAAGGACCTCATCCGTTACGAGATTATCCCCGAAAACTGCGTCGGCTGTACTGCCTGTGCACGTAACTGCCCCGTGAACTGCATCTCGGGCGAAAGAAAACAGGTACACCTTATCGACCAGTCGCTGTGTATCAAGTGCGGTGCCTGTATGGAGAAATGTAAGTTTAATGCAGTAACAATCATTTAAAAGAAGGACTCAACAATATGGAACTGATTAAATTAACCATAGATAACAGAACGGTCGAGGTTGAAAAGGGTACCACCATCTTCCACGCTGCCAAAAAACTGGGCATCGAGATACCCACCCTGTGTTATATGAATCTCAATGACCTGAATATAGAGCACAAACCCGGCGGTTGCCGCGTGTGTGTGGTAGAGGTGGAAGGCCGCCGTAACCTGGCGCCCTCCTGTGCCACCGAGTGTGTCGAAGGCATGGTAGTAAAGACCAATAGCATCCGCGTGCTTAATTCAAGGCGAACGGTGCTTGAGTTGATCCTCAGCGACCACCCCTTCGACTGCCTCATCTGTGCCAAGAGTGGCAACTGCGATCTGCAGAGCCTGGCCATAAAAATGGGCGTACGCAGCATTCCTTTCCAGGGAGCGAAATCGACCTATAAGCCCGACTTCTCCCCGGCCATCATTCGCGATATGGATAAGTGCATCATGTGCCGTCGCTGCGAAACCATGTGCAACGACTTCCAGACCGTGGGCGTGCTTTCGGGCATCAATCGTGGTTTTGAAGCCGTAGTAGCTCCCGCCTTCGAGCGCGACCTCGACCACAGCGAATGTACTTACTGCGGACAGTGTGTGGCCGTTTGCCCGACCGGCGCCCTCACCGAGGTCGACCATACCCCGCAGGTGATTCGCGCCCTGGCCGATCCTGCCAAGACCGTCGTCGTGCAAACCGCCCCCGCCGTGCGCGCCGCTCTGGGTGAAGAATTTGGCCTTGAGCCCGGCACCCTCGTGACCGGTAAGCTGGCCGCCGCCTTGCGCCGCCTCGGTTTCGACTATGTGTTTGACACAGACTTTGCTGCCGACCTCACCATTATGGAAGAGGGCTCAGAACTGCTCGACCGCCTGGGGAAATTCCTCAATGGCGACAAGAGTGTGAAACTGCCCATGCTCACCTCCTGTTGCCCCGGTTGGGTGAACTTCTTCGAACACAACTTCACCGACTTACTTGACGTTCCTTCAACAGCACGTTCACCACAACAGATGTTCGGCTCTATCGCCAAGTCATATTTTGCCGAGAAAATCAAAGTGGATCGTAAGAATATGGTGGTGGTTTCCATCATGCCTTGCGTTGCCAAGAAGTTCGAATGCACCCGTGAAGAATTCAAGGTGGATGGCAACCCCGATGTGGACTTCTCCATCTCTACCCGTGAGTTGGCAGCCCTCATAAAGGGTTCCAACATCGATTTCAACAGCTTGCCCGATGAAGATTATGACAACCCCCTGGGTGAATCAACCGGCGCTGGCGTTATTTTCGGAGTTACGGGTGGTGTGATTGAAGCCGCTGTTCGTACCGCTTACGAATTGCATACTAAGAAAACCCTCGATAAGGTGGACTTCAAACAACTGCGTGGCCTCGAAGGCATTCGTGCCGCAAGTGTTGATTTCGACGGTGTGGAGATAAAGATTGGTATCGCTCATGGACTGGGCAATGCCCGTAAACTGCTTGAAGACGTGCGTGCAGGTAAGAGCGAATTTCACGCCATCGAAATCATGGCCTGCCCCGGCGGTTGCATCGGCGGCGGCGGGCAGCCCCTGCATCACGGCAACTCTGCCATACTGAAAGCCCGTTCAAAGGCGATTTATACCGAAGACGAGATGAAAGTGCTGCGCAAGAGCCACGAAAACCCATACATCATTAAGCTGTATGAGGAATACCTGGGCAAACCCCTCAGCGATAAAGCGCATCATTTGCTGCATACTCACTATTTCGCCAAGGAAACCACTCATATTGACATTGATTAAGCCCCGGGCTAAATTTCAGTCTAAATTTGTAACAAAAAAAATCACAGATAATGACTTCCGTAAAATTAAAACTCAAAGAAAAGGACGTGCAAAAGATCAAGGAGATCTGCAAATCGTTTAACAATGATCCCGGTGAGCTGATAAATGTTTTGCACAAGACCCAGGAGTTTTTTGGCTATCTTCCCGCCGAAGTGCAGGAAGAAGTGGCGCTGGGCCTGAACATTCCTGTGGCTAAAGTGTATGGCGTGGTGACTTTTTATTCATTCTTCACCATGCTGCCCAAAGGCCGCTATCCAATCAGCATCTGCACGGGCACCGCTTGCTACGTGCGTGGCGCTGAAAAAGTGCTTGACGAATTCAAGCGCATCCTGAAAGTTTCCGTGGGCGAAACCACTCCCGACGGGAAATTCTCCCTCACCTGCCTGCGCTGCGTGGGTGCCTGTGGACTGGCGCCTGTGGTGATGGTCGGCGACAAGACCTATGGTCGCGTCACCACCGATGGGGTGAAGGATATTCTCAAAGAATATGAGAACGAGTAATCGGATCATATTGTCTCCCATTAATCAAAAAAGGGGCTGCCATCTACGGCAGCCCCTTTTGTTTTCTTTAGCCCTTAAAACTAATTGGAAGAGGTGGATGCATATTTCCCCGAGGCCTCGATTTCCCGGTAATAGTCATCCAGGATCTTGGTCACCAATGGCCTGTAATACAGACCGAAAAAGCTTCTGCGCTCGTAAGTGAGCGGGGCATACAGGAAATAGTCAAACTTTTCGATGTACTTCAGCCTGGTGCTTTTCAAATTGATGGGGTTATCGGCGAAATCGCCTGCAAAATAATAATAAGGATAGTCCCCTTTATTTTTTATGACCGCAGGAAATACTTTCGGAATGCCCCAGTGATGAAGGATGGAGTCTCCCTGGCTGTTGGGCTCAATACGGTATTCGGCAAGGACTTCATTCGATGCGCCCGTGCTGATGATATCAAACCAGTAGGGATACCTGATGGTTTTGGCCACCCCGTATTCCTCTACCATGGCCTGGCTTGAATGAATGTAAGGGAGTTCGTTGGTCAAATGGGTCTCGTGTTCAAGCACAACGATCTTGTCGTCATTCCTGACAAAGGCAATGCCCGCCTTCTTAAACGGCCATTGATTGTTGTTTTGCTCCATATAATTCCTGATCAGCCAAAGGGGGATATCCTGGTTAATGGTAGTGTCGAGGGAATTAAAAAACCGGCCAGTCCAGTTTTCCCAGCGCATATCAAAGGTCTCTTCATAAGCTTGCCTGACCCCATATGAGGTTGGCGATGCAATGATGTTAAATTCATTGATGATCAGTTTTTTCCTGTCTTTCATTGAACGGAGGAAGGCCAGCTCATTGCCCGTAAGGCCCCCGTAAATCCACTGCGACCGCTCGCCCATTCTGCCCGGCACTGCCTCTGGCCTTATATGCGGATATTGGTTATGCCATTCAATCCAGTAAATGCCGTACAAGTCGGTGTAATAAACCATATCATACTCGTCTGCAAGCACTTCCAGATCCTCGGCAAAATTTCGCTCCAGATCAAAAATGGTATAACCCCCCAGTCCATCAGGAAAAAAACCATAATAATCCTGGTGTTCCAGGTAAATCCCCCCGTCGGGCTTCACGTATTTCTGGTTCTTCAGCACCCAGTTCAGCGACAAGTGCTCCTGGTAGCTGTCGTTAAGAACGGTTTTGTCCAGGATAAAAATATTTAAAGGCTTCGGGTCGGCCATGTGCCACGAAACCCGCATGAAAATTGGTAGACCAACCACGGCCGCCAGCAACAGGATCAGGAAAATAATGAAAAGTATTCTCTTCATATTGGAAGGATTTGGTTATAAGAAAAACCTCATGACCTTTTAACCAGCTTAAAATTAGACAAATTTCAGCCAAAAAATCCTTGGCATTACCTATATTCTTTAACCAATTTGTTAACAATTTATTGCATCATATCAATGGTTTCCGGCTTTTGGCCAATGCTTTTTCTCTGCTGCCCGTGAAAAATTTTTCCCGGCAATTTTGATTCTCTGCTGGAAACAGGTTCACATAACCCTTACGGGGAGGTATTGTACCTCACCTGGCAGGGGCTTTCCTTCCACCATACTTTAAGTTAATACGGAGTTAATACGGNNGTATTAACTCCGTATTAACTAAGAAGATGGTAATACGTTCCTTTTACTTGAAAATAGGTTAAATATTTAGATTTGAGCAGGATACGGTTTTTTGCCCTCCAGGAAGAAATCTGGGTGGAAGGATTCCTGGCAGGGTAAGTGCATTGAATGGGCTGATTCAAGGGGAAAGGAAGTTTCCAGGCCCCTTAAGAAAAGGGCAGGGAAAGGGATAAAATGGCCTAAAAATGGATTTGAATCAGATTCTGCGGGCCTTGTAGCCTGCCTTTACCAGGAGTTCCACGGCCTTGTCGCGCACGTCGCCCTGCAGGATGATCTCGCCGTCTTTGGCCGAACCACCCACCCCGCATTTGTTTTTGAGCATTTTACCCAGGGCTTCCAGGTCGCCTTCGCTGCCCACAAAACCCATCACCAGGGTGGCGGTTTTGCCGGCACGCCCTTTCTTGCTGATCTGCACCTTCAGGTTTTGCTTACCTGGGGGCAGGGTGGTGGCTTCCTCTTCCGGAAGCCGGTAGTTTAGATCAGGATTGGTGGAATAAACGATGTTGTGAAGGGTGTTTTTATTCTTTTTTGACATGGCGCTCAGGGAAAAGATGGGTTGTGAACAGGTCAAAGATAATGGATTCAGAGGCAGCTGCAAAATCCCGGTCCTGCCTTTTTTAGGCAGGTAAGAGCCTTGCAGGGGTTAAATTTTCCCAACAATGAACAGAATCAGTCTGAGTTTGTGATTCTTTTTGTAATTTGGTAACGAAAGGGTTTCCCGTAAAGGGAATGAAGGGCATTAAAAAGCGAAAAAACTGAGCAAGGTGAAGAAATACCCGAAGGTCATACTGAAATGGATCACGCGTCTGATCCTGGCCCTGGTATTGCTGATGGTATTGCTGGCCCTGTTGCTTCAGCTTTCCGCGGTGCAAACCCGGGTCACCCAAAGGCTCATCCGCGAGGTTTCGTCGCGGACTGGGGCTGAGCTGACGCTCGAGAGGATCAGCATCCGCCTTCCCTCGGGCATAGCCCTTCGGGGCCTTTACGCAGAGGATGCCCTGGGCGATACGCTGCTTTATGCCGGGCGGGTTCAGGTGGACATGAGGCCACTGGCATTGATCAACAAGCGTATCAAGGTCGGCCGTGTGGCCCTCGAGGACATCAGCGCCAGCATCACCCGCCTGGAGCCCGACACCGTATTCAGCTATGACTTTATCCTTCAGGCACTTGCCAGAAATGGTACTTCCGGAATAATTCCTGAGGTGGAAGAGGAAAAGAGCCCCTCCGCCTGGGTGTTTGAACTTGGAAAACTCGAGATCAGTAAGGCCAGGGTAAGGTTTGCCGATCATTTTTCGGGGATAGACCTTCAGACGGATATCGGATTGCTGGCCACCCGCATCGAACAATTTGACCCCCAGGCATTTCAATACCACCTGGGCGAGACCCGCATCGGGGAAACCCGCATCAGCCTGTCGATGACGCAGCCTTCGCGCCCTCCGGAAGACAAGGATACGGAGCCCGCTGTGATGGACCTGGCATTAAAAGCCCTGGGGATGGACCGGTTTGACTTTTCGATGGACACCTGGGAGGGGCTGGCCTTGCTGACGCGCATTGATGCCCTGGATTTGCTTCCGCGAAAGCTGGATATATCACAACAGGATATTGACCTTGAGCGTTTTACGATAGATGGACTGCTGGTGGATATGGTCTTGCCTGCTCCCCATGCTGAGGAACCACAGGCAGGGGAAAGCCAGGCACCGGGAAAGGGTTTTCGCTGGGCTGACACTTTTGCCTGGCGCCTGGTGGCCGATGCCCTGGAGGTGCGAAGGGCAGAAGTTGCCATGGCCACCCGGGGAACGCCCCCTCAGCAAGAGGTTTTTGACCCTAAAAACTTCCGCTTCAGCGGGATGGAACTGCTGGTGAGTGGCCTGGACGTTTCGCCCGGGGGCATTGAGCTTGAACTGGAAAACCTGAGGGCTGTGTCGGGTAGGGACTTCAGCCTAAGCCAACTGACTGCGGGCATTTCGCTGGGAAATTCCCTTCGGCTTGACGGGCTGCGGCTGGTTACGGCCCTGAGCCGGCTGGAAGGAGACCTGTTTGCGGGTTTCAGCCCCCTGGTTTTTCCGCTCGAAAATATTGAGGATGTGCCTGTTGAAGTGGATCTCCGTGAGGGGCGGCTCGGGAGTGACCTTGCCTGGTTTATCCCCCAGTTGATGGGAAAGCTTGAGCCTGCCGACCGGCTGTTGTTTGGGATCTCCGCCAGTGGAACAATGAATGAACTTGGGCTGGACACCCTGTGGGCAGAGGGCCCGGGAAGTTTCAGGCTGGAGACAGCCGGGAGGGTGGCTAACCTGATGCACCCGGAAGCCCTGGAGGCGGATGTCCCATCCCTTTGGCTTTCAGCACGATTGGATAAACTCAGGCGGTTTTTCCCTCCGGGTATTTTTCCTGAACAACTGGCCTTGCCCGATAGCCTGGTCTTGCTGGCCAGCCTGAAAGGTACGATGAAGGAAATGCAGGCCAAAGCCGATGTGCAATCCAGTTTTGGCGATCTTTGGCTGCAGGGCGCTTTTGGCGATCTGTCGTCCAAAGCCCCTGCCTATAATGTGACCCTTGAGGTCAGGGGATTTGACCCGGGCACACTGCTGATGCAGGAAGAATTGCTTGGTCCGGTGTTTGCCAGGCTGGAGCTGGAAGGGCAGGGGCTGGACCCACAAACCCTGGATGCCGCCGCAACACTCAGGGTTAGCGAGGTTCTGGTCAAAGGATATACCTACCATGATCTGAGCCTGGATGCCACCCTCAGGGAGGGCCTGGCCGATGCCCGCCTGGAATACCTCGACGAACACCTGGGCCTGGAGGCTGTCAACCAGGTTTCATTGGCCCGGGATGTGCCTTCCATCAAGGCACTATGGGATATTTCACATATGAACTTGCAGGCGCTGAACTTCATGGAGGATGAGACCATTTTGCGGGGAAAAATGGAGGCTGATCTGGACCTGACGCGAGATGATTTTGCGGAAGGACATCTGAAGGTCAGCCAATTGCAGGTACGCAATGCTAAAGACTTATTTTCCCTGGATTTGCTGGAGGTCACCACCGCTTATGCCGATAGCCTTTACTCCATAACTATAGCATCGCCTTTACTGGAGGGCTTTTTCGAGGGCAGGGTATCGCCCCTGGAAGTTCCTGGGATCCTCGGCGGGCACCTGGCCTCGATGATGGGCAGCGTGCCTGATTCGGTTGTGGCAGCCCTTGGGGAAGGCTTCTTCGATTTTCGTTTGGAAGTGCTGCCCTCACCCTGGTATTCTGAGTTTTTTCTTCCCCAGCTTTCATTTGTTGACCCTTTCAGGGTGGAAGGGCATTTTGACGGAGCGCAGGGGGCGCTGGACCTTGATGCCGGGATTCCAAAGCTGGAGTATGGTAATTTAATCTTTAATGACCTTTTGCTGAGTGCAGAAACCCGGGCAGGGGTTGGACAATTGAAACTGGGGCTGCCCCTTCTGGAAGGAGAGGGCTTTCAAATACGCAAGCTTGGGGCGGAGGGCCAATTGAGCGACAGTGTGCTGACTTTCGGTTTGGCCTTTGATGACCGCGAGGATGTGCGGTGGCTTGACCTCAAGGGAAGGCTCTGGCAGGATAGCCAGGGCCTGGTGCTCTCGCTCGGTGAAGAGGTCCTGATCAACCGTGAGCCCTGGCAGCTTAATCCCGGCAACCGCATCGTGCTTGGCGATTCCCTGTTGCTGGCCGATCGTTTCAGGCTTCAGAAAGGGGAGCAATACCTGCTGTTACAGAGCCGGGCTATGGAAAACGGTTTTCCGCCCCTCGACATTCGCTTCTCCAGCCTCGACCTGGGGCAGTTCTTCGCCCTCGACAGCCTTCCCCTTGCCGGAGGGATCATTAACGGCGATATTAGCCTGCACAGCCTTTTTGACGGTTTCTCTTTTGTGTCGGACCTGAACATCGAAGGCTTTGCCTTCCGGGGCGACACCCTGGGCGATATCCATATTCTTGGCAGCAATCCCTCAGAGGATTTGTATGCCCTGGAAGCCGTGGTCAGGGGATACGGGAACGAAATTGAAGCCGGGGGCACCTATCAAAGCGGAGAAGCGGCAGCCATAGATGTTTCCCTCAGCCTGCGGGAAGTAAATCTCAGCACCCTGGAAGGCTTCACCGCCGGCCAATTGAGCCATCTGGAAGGAAACCTCAGGGGAAGCCTTACGGCCAGGGGCAGCCCGTCAAAGCCGGTGCTGAAGGGTTCATTGCAGCTTGAGGACGTGGGATTCCGGGCCGAGATGATCAATGCGCCTTACCGCATTCCCGAAGGGCAGATCGTGCTGGAGCAGAATACTTTACGGCTTGATTCGTTCAGCATGGAGGACAGCCTGGGCCGCAGCGCCACCCTCGCCGGAACGGTGGATGTATCTGATTTGAAAAATCCAGGTTTCGGGCTTACCCTGAGGTCCCAGAACTTTCTGCTGATGAATGTCCCTGAAGGTCGGAACGAGCTGTTCTGGGGGCGCATGTTCATTGACAGTGATCTGAGCCTGAGGGGCGATCTGAATAGCCCCCGCATAGAAGGACGACTGAAACTCAATGAAGGATCTACGCTTTCATTGACCGTGCCCCAGGGTGAGCCCCAGGCCATTGGCGATGAGGGGGTGGTGGAATTTATTTCCACACGCGACACCCTGTTTTTGGGGATGGTGGACCGGCCTGATCCAGGTTCAGTAATGTCGCCTTTCCGAAATCTGAATGTCAGCGTGAATGCTGAGATCGATCCCCAGACCGACGTGAAAGTGATCATTGATGAGTATGCGGGTGATTTTTTGGAAATTAAAGGAGGGGGTTTGATCAGCTATGGAATAGACCCCGGGGGAAGGGTCTCAATTGCAGGGCGTTACGAAATTACTGACGGGACATATTTGCTGACCTTTTATGATGTGATCAGCCGGCGTTTCCAGATCGGGCAGGGCAGCAGTATCGTTTTGACCGGTGACCCCCTGAAAGCCAGGGTTGACATCACGGCCATATACAACCTCCGCACTTCTGCCAGGGAGTTGTTTGAATCGGCCATTACCGGTGCTGAGACTGATCCCGCCTTAAGGCAGCAATTTCCTTTTGAGGTTTCTCTGAGCATGAAGGGCGAATTGCTGAATCCCCGGATCAGCTTTGCTATCAGCCTGCCAGCAAGCCAGCAAAATGCTTTAGATGGGCGCCTGCAGGCCAGGCTCAGGCAATTGAGCCAGAATGAATCGGAGCTGAATAAACAGGTATTTGCCCTGCTGGTGCTGGGGCAGTTTGTCCAGCATAACCCGCTGGCCTCGGTGGGTGGAGGAACCGAAGGACTGAGCACAGCAGCAAGGAGCAGTGCCAGCCGTTTCCTTTCCCAGCAGCTCAATCGCCTTTCTGACCAATACATCCAGGGCATCGACCTGAACTTTGACCTTGAATCGTATGAGGACTTCAGCGGGGATGAGGTCAGCGGGCGAACGGAGCTGCAGCTGGAGGTTTCGAAGAATTTTCTTGACGAGCGCCTGAGGCTCCAGGTGGGCGGCAACATTGAACTGGAGGATGAGACGCGCAGGCAGACCAGCGCAGGCGAGATTGCCGGTGACTTCCTTCTGGAATACCTCCTCAACCCGCAGGGAAGCCTGATATTGCGCGGATTCAGGAAAAAGGATTTTGGCAACTTGTTCGACGGGGAAGTGGTCAATACCGGGATTTCTTTGTTGTTTAGGAAAAATTACAACCGTTTCAGGGAGCTGTTTATGAAAAAGGAAAAGGATGCGGTGGTGCCTGAACCTGATGAACTTGAAAAGATGCCTGAAGATGAGAAATAAAGGCCGGTTTACCATTTGGCAGCTGTTAGGGTTGTTGACCTTGCTTCTGGCAGGGCAGGGGTGCTCCAACCTCAAATACCTGGAGGAAGGGCAGGAGTTGTATACGGGAAGCAAGTTTCATTTTGAACAGGAAGAGAAGATATCGGGCCTGGGAAAGGTGGAGGCCGAACTGGAAAGTGTGATGAGGCCTGAGCCCAATCAGACTTTTTTGGGGATGCGGACGCGGCTCTGGCTGTACAATATTGCTGGTGAACCGACCGGGAAGGGGATCAGGCACCTTTTGAGGAATCGTCTGGGCAGGCCCCCCGTGCTGTTTGAACAAGTATCGGTGCCGCGAACCTCGAGGCTGATGGAAAACCGCCTGCACAACCTGGGCTTTTTTGATGCTTCAGTATCCTATGAGATTATGCGCAAGCCTCAGAAAGCCTCAGTCGATTACCGGGTGTTTCTTCGCCCTGCCTATACCATTGAAGTACTTCACCCCATGGAAGGAGCCGATAGCCTTTCTGCCATCATCCGGGCTTCGATGGATGAAAGCCTGATCAGGGCAGGGGAGCCTTACCGGCTGGAGACCCTGAAGGAGGAAAGAGTGCGCATCAACCAGGTGCTGAAGCGGCAGGGATATTTTTATTTTCACCCCGATTTTTTGTTGTTTCGTGCCGATACCACCCTGGGAGGGCGAAGTGTGGAGGTGTCCCCCGCCCTGAAGCCCGATAATCCGCCCCAGGCAAGCAGGGCCTACCGTATTCGGAATGTATATGTTTATGCCGACTACTTGCTTGCGGGAGAAGGGGAGGGGGCCGGGCTTGATACCCTTGAAGTCAGGGAAGGCCTGTATGTCTTCGACCGTGAAAAGCAATTCAAGCCGGGAATGCTGGCCAATGCCATTTTCCTTAAACGGGGCGAGCTGTATGATGTGGATAATCACGACCGCACGATGAACCACCTGCTAGGGCTTGGCATCTTTAAATTTGTCAACATTCGCTTTGAGGAGACCATGCTGGATAGCCTGCCTGCCCTGGATGTGCGCCTGCTGCTGACCCCGGTGGAGAAGAAGTCGATCAATGCCGAGATCCTGGGCATCGCCCGATCGAACCATTTTGCTGGACCGGGCGTGAATGTCAATTTCAGCAACCGTAATGCCCTGGGAGGCGCCGAGCAATTGCGTTTCAGCACCAACGCTTCTTTGGAGACCCTGATCGCCCGTAACCAGAACCCTGCCAACTCAGTGGAAGCCGGCCTGGAGGCAGAGCTTATCTATCCTCGTTTTGTGATTCCTTTTAAGATCAGCCGTTCAGCGCCCATCCTCCTTCCAAAGACCAGCTTCTCCTTGGGATTCAGCTACCTAAGCAGAACAGATGCATTTAACTTATCCTCGCTTCGGCTGCAGTATGGCTATTCCTGGAATCAGAAAATTACTTCCAACCACCGGCTCTCACCCGTGGTAATGAACTGGTTCAACCTGGGCAAGGTCTCAGACAATGCAAGCCTGGAACTCCTGGAGAGCGCACTCTTGCGAAGGGGTTTATTTGAACAGTTTATCATCGGCTCAGAGTATTCATTGACCTATAACTCCCAGCTCAGGGAGAAACGGACAAATGACTGGTATTTCAACCTGAATGCTGAGGCTTCGGGGAATCTTGCCCGCGGGCTGTTCAGCTTATTGGGTGCGGGACAGGATGAGGAGGGAAGCTTTAAGATTTTACGCAAGGCTTTCTCGAAATACGTCCGATCGGATACGGATATTCGCTGGTATTAACAGATCAGCCGAAACCAACGACTGGCCAGCCGTTTCATCGTCGGGGTGCGGGTGCCCTTCGGTAATTCGCAGACCCTGCCCTATGTGAATCGTTTCAATATAGGGGGTTCCAATAGCATCAGGGCTTTCCATCCCCGTACCCTTGGTCCCGGGGCCTATCAATCGCCCGACTCCCTTCAGGGCAGGTTCAACAT
>LSQX01163264.1_pt1 | contig 18606 bp, 21 predicted proteins | sample 654561 | NCBI WGS metagenome assembly LSQX01 (sample SAMN04489861, study PRJNA283612) | anaerobic digester metagenome | isolation source: 4 biogas reactors fed with cattle manure at either 37C or 55C with and... | place: Denmark: Kongens Lyngby | collected 2014
GTGGCTAACAGCCACAGTCTTGTAGAACTTGATAATAAAAAAGGTTATCAAGGCAATACAGGGTTTTAATACGAAAGTATTGATCCGAGTGGTTGAATCCTGTGACACCACCGCTTTATTATATATAATAAGGTGAAAAACTTGGATATATAATTGTCCAGGTTTTAGAAACCAGGATTATAACCGATGATAGAAATAATCGATTTGAGATATTCCAAAAATCCTGAATTCCTGAAGGAATTAAAGGAAAGGGCTGCAGTGGATTTTAAAGATTATGAAAGGGTTGTACAAAACATTTTAGCCAGGGTGGAACAAGAAGGCGACTTGGCGTTATTGGGGTATACGGAAAAATTTGATGGGGCGGATTTGAGTGACAAAGGAATGAAAGTGACTGATGCGGAGATAGATGAAGCTTATGGGCAGGTATCGGAAGATTTTTTGAGGGCCATACGGTTAGCTATCAAAAACATAACAAGTTATCACGAGAAACAGAGCCAAAATTCATGGTTTACTTCGTCCGATGGCATTATGCTGGGGCAAAAAGTAACTCCCATAGCCAGTGTGGGCATTTATGTGCCGGGGGGTACGGCGGCCTACCCATCTTCTGTATTGATGAACGCTATTCCTGCCAAGGTAGCCGGGGTGGGGAGAATTATAATGATAACCCCGCCAAATCAGGAAGGCCAATTGTCTGCGGGAGTTTTGGTGGCGGCAAAGGAATTAGGTATTGATGAAATATACAAAGTTGGTGGCGCTCAGGGGATAGGAGCCCTGGCTTATGGGACGGAAACCATAGAGAAGGTTAACAAAATTGTGGGGCCGGGGAACATTTATGTTGCAACCGCCAAAAGGGAAGTTTATGGGTATGTGGATATTGATATGATTGCAGGGCCCAGCGAGATTTTAGTAATTGCAGATGATTCCGCCGATGCTGAATATGTGGCAGCAGACTTACTTTCCCAGGCCGAACACGACGAACTCTCTTCTGCTATTGCTATCACCACCAGTGAGAAATTGGGAAAAGCTGTGGTCAAGGAAATCAAAAAACAGATTGAAACGCTGGAAAGGAAGGACATAATCGAGAAATCTCTGGCCAATTACGGCAAAATTATTTTGGTAGAAAGTTTGGAAGAAGCGACAGAATTATCCAACGAAATCGCTCCCGAGCATCTGGAGTTATGTGTGAAAGAACCTTTTGATCTGTTAAATAAAATAGAGAATGCGGGCGCCATACTTTTGGGGAATTATTCACCGGAGCCTTTGGGTGATTATTTAGCAGGCCCTAACCACGTATTGCCGACTAGCGGGACAGCTAAATTTTATTCGCCGCTATCGGTGGATGATTTTATAAAGAAATCCAGTATTATTTTTTATAACAGAAAAGCCTTACAGGGCGTAAAAGATGATATTATGGTTTTAGCAGAATCGGAAGGATTAACCGCCCATAAAAATTCCGTCAAAGTGAGGTTTGAATGATTATGCTGAATAGTTTAGTTAAAGATAACATAAAAAATCTTTTGCCATATAAAGTAGAGGAATATGCAGATATAATAAAGTTAGATGCCAATGAAAATAATAATGCGGCTTATTTGCTGAATAAAAAATTGGGTAGGGCTATTATGGAACTGGAAATAAACAAGTATCCCGATTCGGATTGCACAGAGCTTAGGGATATGCTTGCAGAGGAATTAAATTTGGATACCTGTCAAATAGTGGTAGGTTGTGGCTCCGATCAGCTTATTTCCCTTATTATGAATGCCTTTATAGGTGACGGCGATAAGATGCTGACCCATATTCCTACCTTCGGTATATATAAAATTGCTGCACAGATAGCGGGGGGCACAACCATAGAGGTGCCTTTGAATGAGGATTTCAGTTTTGATCTGAACAGTTTTGTAGAAGCTATGGAAAAGGAAAAACCTAAGGTTATATTCCTCACTAATCCTAATAACCCCACAGGTAACATTATACCCAAGGAACAGATAACAAAAATCGTACAACTGAGCAAGGGGATAGTGGTTGTGGATGAGGCATATTATGAATTTTATGGGGAAAGTGTAATCGATTTAGTAAATAAGTACGAAAATCTGATTGTCCTGAGGACCCTGTCGAAGGCATATGGTTTGGCGGGGGCCAGGGTAGGTTATGGGGTTGCTTCGAAACGGCTTACAGATATTTTGTACAGGATAAAACCTCCTTATAACGTTGCCAGTTTAAGCCAGCTTGCTGCTAAAATCTGTCTGATGAATAAAGAAATATTGCACGATACGGTAAGGGAAATTGTTGAAGAACGGGAAAAGATGATAGATTTGCTGGAGAAAATTCCAGATCTCAAGATTTTCAAAAGCCATGCTAATTTTGTTTTATGTAAATTAGATGATGCTAGGGGTGTTTATGATTATTTACTGGATAATAAGGTCTTAGTGCGATATTTCGGGGAAAAAGGCCCCTTGGCAAATTGTCTTCGTATATCCATCGGCACAAAAGAGGAAAATGAACAGGTTGTGGGGCTGCTCAAAAATTTGATGTAGTCCTAATGGTCACTGATGGTCACCGGGGACAGGTTGTGCGCCGGTTACTGGGGACAGGTTCCTGTGACCACAAGATTGACCTTTATGTCATCTTGAGACGGACAGTATAAATTTGGCCCCCGAAGGATCTATATTTAAAAAAGGAGCAATGTAATAAAATGAAAAACAGAACATGCAGTTTAGAACGTTCAACCACTGAAACCACCATAAAAATCGATATAAATATTGACGGCAAGGGTGAGGGCAACATAAATACGGGAATCCCATTCTTCGATCATATGCTACAGCAAATAGCCAGACACGGTTTCATAGATTTAAACATACAGGCGAAGGGGGACATAGAGGTGGATTTTCATCACACAGTGGAAGATGTTGGCATCATCCTGGGGCAAGCTATTGCCGGGGCCTTGGGGGATAAAAAAGGAATAACAAGATACGCTACCTCTTTTATTCCAATGGATGAGGCCTTGTCCATGGTGGCTATGGACATAAGCGGCAGACCGTTTCTTCATTATGAGGCAAATTTTGCAGGTGAACGAACCGGGAATTTCGAGGTACAGTTGGTGGAGGAATTCTTCAGGGCGTTGGCTTTTAATAGCGGGATGACGCTTCATATCAGAAATTTATACGGCAAAAACAATCATCATATTATTGAAAGTATGTTCAAGGCTTTTGCCAAAGCACTGGATAAGGCAACTGTTTTCGATCCGAGGGTTGAAGGGGTTTTGTCTACTAAGGGAAAACTGTAGGGTTGGCGTGGTGGAACCTGGGGAACCGGGGCGGAACCGGGGGAACCGTCCCCATGCCATATGTGGCAAACAAAACGTCCCCATGCCACACAAAACGTCCCCATGCCACATCTGAAGGAGTGTGATAAAATACATGTTAATATATCCTGCGATAGATATAAAAAATGGAAAATGCGTAATGCTGACCCAGGGTAGGTTTGATAAGGAAAAAATATATTATGAGGATCCGAAAGAAGTAGCAAAACTTTGGAAACAAAAAGGGGCAAAAGCCCTACATATTGTGGATCTGGACGGCGCATTGGAAGGTAAAAGCAGAAACCTCGAAATTATCAGAGAAATCATTAAGGAAACAGATATTCCGGTTCAGGTAGGCGGCGGTATCAGAAACCCGGAAACAATCAAAACATTGATTGATATCGGTGCAGACAAGGTAATAATAGGTACCAAAGCTGTCCAGGATGAACAAATGCTTAAGCAGGCGGTAAATGCATATGGGGAAAAAATTGCTGTAGCCATAGACGCCAAAAAAGGCTATATTGCAATAGATGGCTGGACCAAAACGAGCACTGTAGACGCTCTGCAGTTTGCTAAAAGGATAGAACAATTGGGGGTAAAGACCATTATTTATACAGATGTAGAAAGAGATGGAATGCTAAAAGGGCCCAATTTCAAAACGATTAAAGATATGAACGATAGCGTATCCATGGATGTCATAGCATCCGGCGGGATATCTTCCATAGATGACTTGGAAAAATTATCGGAAATCGGCGTGGCAGGAGCCATCGTTGGGAAGGCTCTTTACGAAGGAAAAATAAATTTAACTAATTTAAGGGTGGTATAAAAGATGAAAGAAAAGAGAATTATTCCCTGTCTGGATATAAATAACGGGAGAGTAGTAAAAGGTGTAAAATTTGAAAATTTAGTCGATGCGGGCGATCCTGTTGAAATTGCAAAAGCCTATGAACTGCAGGGAGCGGATGAACTGGTACTGTTAGATATTAATGCAACCGATGAAAGTAGAAAAATAACACTGGATGTTGTAGAAAAGATAGCCGGTAGCATATCTATTCCCTTGATAGTGGGGGGTGGGATTAAAAGTGTGGAGGATTTTAAGCAAACATTGGAAAGCGGTGCTAACAGGGTTACCATCGGTACGGCCACCGTTTATACGCCTAACATTATCACAGAATGTGCAGAGGCTTTCGGCTCCTCAACAGTTGTTGCATCAATTGACGTAAAACTCTACAAAGACGGTGTTTACAGTGTGTATATAAATGGCGGCAAGGAGGATGCGGGACTGGAGGCGATAATCTGGGCAAGAACGGTAGTAGGGCTAGGTGCCGGGGAAATTTTATTTACCAGTATGGACAGGGATGGCACCAAAAACGGATATGATATCGATATCACAAGAAGAATCAGTGAAATGGTGAAGGTTCCTGTGATAGCTTCCGGCGGCGCCGGCAAATTGGAAGACTTTTATGATGTTTTTGTGGAAGGAAAGGCGGATGCGGCTTTGGCGGCTTCTTTATTTCATTTTGGGAAGGTCAATATTGGGAAACTCAAAAAGTATTTAGTTAGCAGAGGAATTCGTGTGAGAAAGGCGAGGGCTCGGGAATGGACAAATTAGAAGGTTTGAAATTTGACGAAAGGGGTTTGATACCTGCCATAGTGCAGGATGTCGATACAAAGGAGGTCTTGATGCTCGCTTATATGAATGAAGATTCCTTAAGGAAAACTCTAGATACCGGGGAAACCTGGTTTTGGAGCCGTAGTAGAAAGGAATTGTGGCATAAAGGGGAAACATCGGGGCATATCCAGAAGGTAAAGAGTATAAATTATGATTGTGACGGGGATACACTTTTAATTGAGGCGGAACAAAAAGGGGTGGCATGCCATACAGGGGCCAGAAGTTGTTTCTTTAATCTTCTTTATCTTTTTGAAGAAGATAGAGAAGAAAAGGCAACCCCTGATATAATAGAGAAATTATATAAAATTATTACGGACAGGAAGGAAAATCCCAGGAAAGATTCTTATACAAATTATCTGTTAGACGAGGGACTGGATAAAATTTTAAAAAAGGTTGGGGAAGAAACGGCGGAAGTTATTATAGCCGCCAAAAATCCTGATAGGAATGAACTGATTTATGAAACCGGCGATTTGCTATATCATTTATTGGTCTTGTTGAGGGAGAGGGATATTGCACCCAGAGAAATTTTCGCGGAGTTAGGCAACAGGTTTAAATAAGAACCATGTGGATGATAGGCTGTGCAAAATTACACTTCCCTTGCTTTTTTATCATTACTGTAAAGACCCTATATTTTTATCACCCCGAAATGGGTAGGATGAGTCGACCTTCGAGGGATCTATTCACAGGAGCGATACTTTTGGCCGCTACTGATGAAACATATCCAGTAGTAGCATAACCTTCGAGGGATCTATTCACAGGAGCGATACTTTTGGTTCAAAAAACAGTGAAAAACCCTAGTTTCTAGGGCTTTCACTATTTTTCATTTTATCTGGGAATACAAACCACTTGGCCTATCTGCAAGGCATTCGGGTTCACACCCGGGTTAGCCGCTACAATAGCACCTACCGTTGTGCCAAACCTTATAGAGAGAAGGTAGAAGGTGTCACCGGCTCTAATGGTATAAGGTGTTGTTCCCGAAGGACAAGCATGTGGCGGTGTAACCCCACAATTTACACCAAGCGCGGTCCAGGTTCGTACACCCACTATTCCGTCTATGGGAATATGTGTATCCCTCTGGAAGGCCATAACAGCTGATTGTGTCCTGGGGCCAAAAATACCGTCGACAGAGCCGGGATTATATCCTTCATTTATTAAGAGTTGTTGCAGGCGCGCTACTGAAGCACCCCTGCTGCCTATACTTAACGTAGGACATGCTCCTGTCGGAGGCGATGGAGGTGTGGGCCCTCTAGGTATGCAAATTACTTGGCCTATGGATAATCTGTCCGGGTTAACTCCCGGATTGGCCGCTAACATAGCACTGAGAGATACGTTATGAGATATGGACAATTTATAAAATGTATCCCCGGCCCTGATTGTATATGGTGTAGTACCGCCGGGGCAAGATTGCTGGCTATAAACCATAATTTAATTCCCCCCTTTAACTATTGTTGAACTGTTGTTGAACCATTGTATGTGGCAAACAAAGCGTCCCCATGCCACATTGTATGTGGCAAACAAAGCGTCCCCATGCCACACCATGCCACAAAAGCGTCCCCGTGCCATTCACACGCCATGTTATTATATAGGAATGCAAATTATTTGGCCTATTTGCAAGAAATTCGGGTCCACATCAGGGTTGGCTTCGGCAATAGCAGTCACTGTTGTGCAGAATTTCGTGGCAAGATTGAAGAAGGTGTCCCCGGCCTGAATAGCATGAGGCATTGTTCCCTTGGGGCAAACAACCGGCCTAGGGGTACAGTCTACACCAAGTGCAGTCCATGATTCAATATCTGCTATTCCGTCTACATGAAGACCTGCATCCCTTTGGAAGGCCATAAGAGCGGTCAGTGTATCAACACTGAAAACGGGGTAGTAACCTCTATCACTCAAAAGTCCCTGTAGACGCCGTACGGAAGGGCCTAAACTACCAAACCTCAGTAATGGGCATAGTGGTGAAGTTGGCGGTGGCGGTGGCGCGGTACTTGCAGGTATACAAATTACCTGGCCTATGCATAATCTGTCCGGGTCAACCCCCGGATTGGCCGCCAACAAGGCTTCAAGTGATACATTGTGGGACATGGCTATTCTAAAAAATGTATCCCCCGCTTTTACAGTATATGGTGTAGTATCGCAGGGGCAAGAATGGTCGTTACAGAACATAATTCAATTCCCTCCTTTAACTGTTGTTGAACTATTGTTGAACCATTGTATGTGGCAAACAAAGCGTCCCCGTGCCACATATGTGGCAAACAAAGCGTCCCCATGCCACAAAATCGTGGTACACTATAGTATATTAAAGGAGTGGAAATTGGTGCCCATTGTATTAAATTGGGCGATTGGCGATTTTCCTTGGAATAGTAAAATAAGGGCTCAAAAACATCCTTAGAAATTTCATTAAAATCATTGACATTGCATAGACATCCTTATTATACTTATTTCTAGTGACAAAAGTTTATCGTGAAAAAATCAGCAAAGAATGAAGGGGGTATTCGAGTGAGCCAAAATATAATTGATTTAAAAAATATAACTAAGATTTTTGATGATGAAACATTGGTTTTGGATAATATCAATTTATATATCAGAAAAAATGAGTTTTTGACGCTATTGGGGCCGAGTGGGTGTGGAAAAACTACTACGTTGAGAATTATTGGCGGATTTGAATACCCGACTGAAGGGGATGTTTTTTTCGAGGGTAAAAGGATCAATGATTTGCCGCCGTATAAAAGACAGATAAACACGGTATTCCAAAAATATGCCTTGTTCCCCCATATGAATATATTTGAAAATATAGCCTTCGGGCTTAGGATAAAAAAGATGCCGGAAAAAGAGATCAAAATAAAAGTGGAGGAAATGCTACAGCTTGTGGGATTGCAGAACTTTGCAAAGAGAAGTGTGGAATCCTTAAGCGGAGGGCAACAACAAAGAGTGGCCATAGCCAGGGCCCTGGTCAACGAGCCGGAAGTGCTCCTACTGGATGAGCCCCTGGGTGCTTTGGATTTGAAACTCAGAAAAGGTATGCAGATAGAACTTAAGAAAATTCAACAAGAAGTAGGAATCACATTTGTTTATGTAACACATGACCAGGAAGAAGCTCTCACAATGTCGGATACTATCGCGGTTATGAATGAGGGTAAAATACAACAGATAGGCACACCCGAAGATATTTATAACGAACCCAAAACCGCGTTTATTGCGGATTTTATAGGGGAGAGCAACATAGTAAAAGGAATCATGATCAGGGATTATCTGGTAGAATTTGCAAACAGGACCTTTGAATGTGTAGATAAGGACTTTGGAGAAAACACGGAGGTGGAGGTTGTTGTAAGACCGGAAGACATTGAAATAACCTCAGCCGAAACAGGTATGTTAAAAGGCGAGGTGATAACAAGTACATTTAAAGGTGTTCACTATGAGATGATTGTCAAAGAAAACGGAAGACATTGGATGATACACAGTACCGATATGGCGCCGGTGGGAAGCTATATAGGTATGAACATAGGACCCGACCTGATTCACATTATGGAGAAGGGGGCCTGATTATGAAATCAAATCAAAAAATCTTGGCTTACCCTTATGTAGTGTGGCTGGTCATATTTATAGTTGTCCCGCTGATTTTGGTGCTCTATTTCAGTCTCAGCTTCAGGGATGGAGGCCTCACCTTGGAAAATTACAGGCGATTTATGACCCCCATTTACGGGAAAGTACTTTATAGGTCCCTGAAATTGGCGTTTATATCGACCGTATTTTGCTTGATATTGGGTTACCCCATGGCTATGATTATTGCAAGGGCGGACATTTCCAAACGTAACCTGATGGTTCTTTTGTTTGTATTGCCCATGTGGATGAATTTTCTGCTCAGAACCTATGCCTGGATGACTTTATTGGGGAAAAACGGGGTCATAAACAACGTGTTGGGGTATTTCAATCTTCCGACATTAAACCTTTTATATAACAATGGTGCCGTGATTTTAGGCATGATATATAATTTTATCCCCTTTATGGTACTGCCTATATATTCGGTTCTCGCCAAGATGGATAAAACTCTGATAGAGGCCGCTAAGGACCTGGGGGCAAATGAAATCACCGTTTTTAGAAAGGTGACCTTTCCGCTAAGCCTTCCCGGGGTTATAACGGGTATTACTATGGTGTTTATGCCGGCTGTTTCGACCTTTGTTATACCGAAGTTGCTCGGTGGCGGACAGTTTATGCTGATAGGGAACCTGGTTGAACAGCAGTTTACCTATGTTTACGATTGGAATTTCGGTTCGGCAATATCTATAATAATGATGATCTTTATTTTGATAGCTATGGCTATTACAACAAAATATGAAGACCCTGCAGAGGAGAGTGGTGGGCTATGGTAATTAAATCTATCAAGAAGGTTTATACGTATTTGATGTTTCTGTTTCTCTATGCCCCCATAATCACCTTGATGATATTTTCCTTTAACGAATCCAGATCCAGGGGAAAATGGGCCGGGTTTACCTTGCGATGGTACAGGGAATTGTTTCATGACAGTGTGATAAAAAATGCATTTTATTATACAATAGTAATTGCAGTGCTTTCGGCAGTTATTTCTACTATAATCGGTACAGTAGCCGCAGTAGGGATTCATAACATGAGTTTTTTAGGTAAAAAAGTGGTGCTCAATATAAATTATTTACCTGTTTTAAATCCCGAAATCGTTACAGGTGTATCTTTGATGACGTTATTTATATTTTTCAAACTACAGTTGGGGTTTTTATCTATGCTGTTGGCTCATATCACTTTTTGTATACCATACGTTGTATTGGCTGTTTTGCCAAAACTGAGACAGCTTAACAAACATTTGGCCGAGGCGGCTTTGGATTTGGGCGCTACACCTTCCTATGCATTCAGAAAAATAATTCTGCCGGAGATTATGCCCGGAATAGTCACAGGCGCTTTGATGGCATTTACACTTTCTATAGACGATTTTGTGATAAGTTTTTTCACGGCAGGCAGGGGGGTAAGTAACCTTTCAATAACTGTTTATTCTATGGCAAGAAGGGGGATCAATCCCAGAATAAACGCCCTGTCCACACTGATGTTTTTGGTGGTATTGGCCTTGCTACTGATTATTAACAAGAGAACAGTTGACGATATATCTGCAGAACGTCACCCCGAGCGCAAACAAAAAGCCTAATGTGGCACGGGGACGCTTTGTTTGCCACATGAATGTGGCACGGGGACGCTTTGTTTGCCATATACAATAGTTCAACAATGGTTTTTATGACCTAACCCGATCCGACACTCAGTTAATAATAAATAAAATATTTTCAATTTAATGAGACAGCCACGAAAACAAAGATGCATCAGCGCACAACGCAGTTAATAATAAATAAAATATTTTCAATTTAATGAGGATATTAACAAATAGCAAGTATTATATTTAAGACCTGAGTGTCGGATCGATGGTAGGTCAAACGCGACGGGCACCAAATTTGCACGACCAAAGGGAGTAAGCAAATTTGTGTTGCGAGACCGCAAACGATGGTTTAACAACAGTTAAAGGGGGTATAAAAAAGTGAAAAAAAGTATTAGGTTATCAATCGGGTTTTTAGTTGTGATTACAATGCTTTCCGTTTTGGCGGGCTGTTCCTCCGGCAAGAGGGAGACATTGACCGTATACAACTGGGCAGACTATATCTGTCTCTTATACACATCTGACGCTGCCGACGAAGGCCTAGGTTTAGATCTCNNAGTAAGCAAATTTGTGTTGCGAGACCGCAAACGATGGTTTAACAACAGTTAAAGGGGGTATAAAAAAGTGAAAAAAAGTATTAGGTTATCAATCGGGTTTTTAGTTGTGATTACAATGCTTTCCGTTTTGGCGGGCTGTTCCTCCGGCAAGAGGGAGACATTGACCGTATACAACTGGGCAGACTATATAGACGAGTCTGTGCTGAGACAATTTGAAAAAGAATACGGTGCGAGGGTAATATATGAAACGTTTTCAACCAATGAAGACATGTACGTAAAACTCAAATCCGGTGGCGCCGGCTATGATGTGGTGTTTCCATCGGATTATATGATAGAACGTATGATAAAAGAGGATATGCTGGTAAAAATCGATATGGACAATATTGATAACTATAAATATATTGATGATACATTTAAAAATCTAAGCTTTGATCCCCACAACGAATATTCGGTACCATATCTGTGGGGAACCCTTGGAATACTTTATGACGAAGAAGTGGTTACAGAGCCCGTAGACAGCTGGAATATACTATGGGACGAAAAATATAAGGGCCAAATTTTGATGTTGGATAGCCAGAGGGATTCCATAGGGGTTGCACTCAAAAAACTGGGTTTCGGCCTCAACGCTGAAAATGTAGAACAATTGGAACTGGCAAAACAGGAATTAATCAAACAAAAACCGTTGGTTATGGCATATATTGTAGATGAGGTAAAGGACATGATGATCGGTAGGGAAGCGGCGCTTGCCGTAGTCTGGTCAGGTGAAGCTATGGAAGTAATGACAGAGGCCGGGGGCGGTTTTAAATATGTAGTGCCGAAGGAAGGAAGCAATATTTGGTTTGATAACATGGTAATTTGTAAAAATACTAAGAACAAGGAGCTGGCGGAAAAATTTATTAACTTTATGATAAGGCCGGAGATAGCTTTCAAAAATACTGATTATATAGAATATTCAACACCTAACACCGGAGCCATGGAAATGTTGGATGAGGAACTCAGAAACAACGAAGTGGCCTATCCTTCTGAAAGAATTATAGAAAACTGTGAAATATTCCTGGATCCCGGAGATTTTCTAAAAGAATATGATCGTGTCTGGACCGAATTTAAGGCTCATTAACGGGAACAGAAATCGAAAGCCGGGGTGCCGGGGTTACAAAGGGTCGGGTATACCGGCAAACTGATTTCCGACCTCCAAAGGGCGAACGCGTATGTCCGTCCCTGCAATAAGACAGATAAATCATAGTAGGTAGGGCAGACCCGCGTGTCTGCCCATGGAGAGGGGATTAAATTGGAATTAGATATTATAGAAATACAAAAATTGATACCGCACAGATACCCATTTTTATTGGTAGACAAGATTATAGATATGGAACCCGGTAAAAGAGCAACAGGTATAAAAAATGTAACCATAAATGAACCGTTTTTTCAAGGACATTTTCCTGAAAAACCTATAATGCCCGGGGTTTTAATAGTAGAAGCGATGGCACAGGTAGCCGCAGTTGTCTGTATGGGATTAGAGGAAAATAAGGGGAAACTGGGCGTGTTCACAGGTATAGATAAGTGCAAATTCAGAAGGCAGGTAGTGCCGGGGGATACAATTCGTATGGAAGTTGAAATGACAGCCCTCAGGCGGGGTATCGGCAAAGCGGAAACAAAGGCATATGTTGGTGAGGAATTGGCCTGTTCCGCAAATTTGACTTTTGCGTTAATTTAATGACATAGGTGGGACAGAACTCCCGTCCCCTTGTCCCACTCGGTGGGACAGAACTCCCGTCCCCTTGTCCCACTCGGTGGGACAGAACTCCCGTCCCCTTGTCCCACTCAACGCGTGTTAACGTGTTAAATCCAAAGGATTCCGGAGGTGAAAATCATGAAAATACTCATCATTGAAGACGAAAAATTACTGGTAAAGGGTCTGAAGAAAAGCCTGGAGCAAGAGGGGTTCAAGGTATCGGTGGCCTACGACGGGCAGGAGGGGATAGAAGTATTTGAAACCGGGGGTTTTGATTTTGTCATCCTGGATCTGATGCTACCCAAGCTCGATGGTATTTCCGTATGTCGGCAGATGAGACAGAATTCCGATGTGCCCATAATCATGTTGACAGCCAAGGACGGGGATATAGATAAAATACTCGGCCTGGAACTCGGAGCGGATGATTATATGACCAAACCGTTCAATACTAGGGAGCTCATTGCACGAATCAGAGCAATCACAAGGCGGTTAGAAAAGATCGAAAAGAGCAATAAAGCCCGGAAGAGTATCTATAAATCCGGAAACTTAAGGGTGGATATAGAGTCCAGAACAGTATACAGGGATGATCAGAGGTTTAAAGATGCAATGGGGCCGACAGTAGACATGGAATCCGGAACAGTATACAGGGACAATGTCAGAATAGAATTGACTCCCAAAGAATTTGATATATTGGAGCTTTTAATCAGAAACAAAGGCAGGGTTTTCTCCAGAGAGAAAATTTTCGAATTGATCTGGCAGGAGCCGTGTTTGGATACCCGTACCATAGACGTACATGTTAAAAATCTCAGGGACAAACTCAAGGAATTGGAACCGGATACAACTATGATTGAGACAAAATGGGGAGTAGGGTATTATTTTAAAAAGGACTGATACCATGTTTTCATCTATCAAGCAAAAAATTATCTTGATATATATTTTCTTAATACTCATTCCCCTGGTCATTATAAATTATACGGCCATCGAAAACATCAAACAATCTACGTTTAGAGATATAGAGGTGGATTCCCTTAAAACAGCCAACATTATAGGTGACCTCAGCAGAAACAATATGGACAATTTAGTAAATTTAAAGAGGATAGTAAAACAGTATTCATCCGCATCGGGGGAAAGAGCCATCATATTGGACAAGGACGCCCGTGTATTGGCAGACAGTTTTCATACCCTGGAAAATGAAACTATCCATAATAATGAAATAAAAGGGGCCCTCGGTTTAGAAGAAAAAATTGGGTATTATAATGAGGAAGATAAAAATATTTTGCAAGTAGCGGTGCCTGTATCTGTTGTAGTAGAAGAGCAGCGTCAGGCGATGGGCGCCGTTCTTGTATCCGTAAATATAGATGATGCTGTTAAGCATGTTATGGATTTCAGAATTAAATTAATCAGTATTTCCGCAGGTGCGGCGGCAATCGGTATAATAGTTGCCGCTGTGGTTAGCGGTAGAATATCCGCCCCCATAGTTGAGCTTTCAGGCGCAGCCAGGCAAATTGGGCAGGGCAAATTCGGGTATACCGTGAATATCAAAGGCAAGGACGAAATAGGAAAACTGGCGGAAAATTTCAATCTGATGAGTAATGAACTTTACAGGATAGACCAGGGCAGGAGTCAGTTTATCGGGGACGTTTCCCATGAACTCAAAACCCCGTTAGCATCCATTAAAGCGCTGATCGACTCCCTGATTTACGGTAAGGACGATATAGAAACGTATAGGGAATATTTGGCAGATATAGATTCGGAAGTAGACAGGCTCACTAATTTGATACAGAAATTGTTAAGCCTGACCAAAATCAAGGAACAAGGATTGCATCTGACGGAGGTACCTCTAAAAGAATTGACAGAGGACAGTGTTAAAATAATTAAGCCCTTAGCACAATCTTCGGACGTACAGATTAAAGTGCACATACAAAATAATCCCACTGTATTATGTGATCCTGAGAGAATAACGGAGGTATTGCTCAATTTAATAGACAACTCACTTAAATATACGGATCCGACTGAAACAGGGAAATATGTTTATATTACAGGTAGGAAAATGGCTGATTACTATTTATTGAACATCGAAGACAACGGCATCGGAATCGAGGAAAAGGATTTGGAATCTATTTTCGGAAAATTTTATCGCTCGGACCTTTCCCGTTCACGAGATACGGGCGGGGCGGGAATCGGGCTTTCTATAGTTTATAATATTTTGGAGGCGCATGGTTGGCAAATAGAAGCAAAGAGTGAATTGGGCATAGGCACAACTTTTGAAATTAGAATTCCTAATAAATCTTTGTCGATTGCTTAACTATTTTTTAATATTTCTTAACCGGACTTTTAAAATCATATACTATAATAAAATTAACCTGTTATGGCAGCCAATTTTTTATCGGACATCCGGGTAATTATTTATCAAACAATGGATAAAACTGATAAAAATATCATATAGAAAAAAGTGAGGAGATGAAAAACATGAAAAAACTAATACTATTTTTGTTGGTGGTAGCCATGATATTTACATTAGCTGCATGTAAGCCCAAGGCGCCGACGGAGGACAAGAACGGCACAGGCAATGAAAATCCTGCGGGGGACAACATCATAGTAGATCCGAATCCGGAAGGTGAGGTAGTAACAATAAAATTATATTTTGCCAACCAGGAATATATTATGACCGGAGATAGTAATTTGGATCAGATTATAGCAATTGAAAGGGAAGTAAAGGTAAAGGAAAAACCTATAGAGGAAGTTATATTGGAAGAATTGAGAAACAAACCCGAAGATAAAGGATTGGCAACAATAGCTGAAAGGATAAAGGTATTGAGCGTTGAAACGGCGGAGGGTACAGCTTATGTAAACTTATCCGGGGAAAACCTGCATGGCGGTTCCTTGGAGGAGTCATTGCTGTTGCAACAAATTGTGTTTTCTCTGACGGAACTCGAAAAGATAGACCGGGTACAGTTTTTAGTGGACGGCAGTAAACGTGAAACCTTGATGGGACATATACTTATAGAAGAGCCTTTGAAAAGGCCGGACATAAAATAAATGCATAAATTTTATCATCCCGAAAGAGATAGAACGGGTTTGACCTACGAGGGATTCACGCTTGGGATTGATGCTTATGGCATAAAACCGGGTTGCAGGGCGGTCTTTGACCGCCTATTGTTATCTTTTTTATCGTAGCCGGTAGCCGGTGCAGACGATTCCTATGGTCTGTAACCGGGTTGTAGAGGCAGACCTGTGTATCTGCTTCGGGGATTATCCATATCCAGCCCTCCTATGATAACGGATGCAATAGCCTCAGCCATAGCCATAACAAAACTGAGACGAACATTATGTATAACAAGGGCAACATCAGATTTATAAGCCTCTACTATTCCGACAATAGTAATATCCCCTATGGCAGGTAATTTTTTTCCCACGCCCTTACCCGGGGAGAGGGGGCCCCTTCTTACTATGATGTTGCCGATTTCATTTTTATGACCTAAAGAAGCATCTACAGCAATTACAAAAGCTTGTGGATGATTTATTTTGATTTGTCTCAAGTTATTATAAATATTGAGAGCATGCACAGGATATTCGAGTGTGCCGTATACAGGAAAATTTACATTTGACCTCTCTAAGATTGTGCCTGTTAACGGTGCAAGAGAATCACCTATACACTTATCTGTGCCCACGCAGAATACGAGAGGATTTTCCATAACATTCAGGGATAAGTATTTGGAAAGCTTTCTTATGGATAAAGGAGATTCAAAATGGCCTATACAGTCCGAAATGTCCTTGATATATCTATTTATTTGCATATTTTAAAAAACACCCCCTATAACAATATATAGGGAATGTTTTGATATTATTCCAAAGACTGCTGTTATGATTTTGGTCGCGCAAATTTGATGTTCGTTGCATTTGGTCTACTGACAGTTTGCTCTGTAAACCGGATCAGGTCATAAGTTTTACCCACGAGGGTTCTGTACCTAAAGTTAATTCTTCCGTTTATTTTGACAAATTACAATGCTTGATAATCAATTTATCAAGTTCCTCACTTAATTCGCGAACCTCCTCAGGTGTCCTCCCGTTGTTCAAATAGGCTGCCAATTTAGCCTCTATTTTTCCAATAAGCAGTTTTAATTCTCCGGTTTTATCCATAATACTCAACCCCCCGATAAAAAATTTGATTGCCAACAAAGCTTGATTTTTAATGTATTATATCATATATATGTTAATTCTGTATTAAAATTCTGTTAAGAATAATCATATACCCGAACCCACGGCAATATTTATGTCTATATAATACGCTACATGTTATTCGGAAACAATAAATGTAGCGGAGGGGGCGGTAGAATGGGGATGCTATTAAAAATAATTGTCGACGAGCTCACAGTATTGTTTATTGCGACATTACCGCTCGTTGAGCTTAAAGGCGCCATTCCTGTCGGGGTGTCCATGGGTATGAATCCTGCACACGCTACTATTTTAGGTATTTTAGGCAGTTTGATTCCGGTTCCTTTTCTGTTGTTATTTTTGGAACCGATTTTTATGTATCTGAAGAGCACGGAGTTGTTCAAAGGACTTGCGGATAGAATAGTAAAAAATACAATGAAAAAGGGTAAGAATGTAGAGAAATATAGAGTCGTCGGGCTCATAATTTTTGTTGCTATACCCTTGCCGGGCACCGGCGTATGGTCGGGCAGCCTGGCGGCAACACTATTTAACATACGGCCGAAACATGCCTTTCCGGCTATTGCCTTGGGGAATTCCATCGCGGGTATTATTATATTTATACTCAGTTATATTGTGGTGAATATTTAAACCAAATAACCATTGACACTCAATATTGCTAATGCTAACATTAACCTTAGCAATGATCAGGCGCGAATTTTAGTTGCTTTATTGAAGGCGGTGGGTGGACGGGCCTTAAGGAAAAAACTAGGAGGCAAAAAGATGACGAAAAGACTATTCACATCCGAATCGGTTACTGAGGGACATCCGGATAAGGTATGTGATCAAATTTCAGATGCAATATTAGATGCTATTTTGGAAAAGGATCCGATGGCTAGGGTAGCTTGCGAAACCAGTGTTTCCACGGGGCTTGTATTGGTTACCGGAGAGATAACAACAAGCTGTTATGTTGATATCCCTAAAATAGTCAGAGGAACGGTGGAAGGGATAGGCTATACCAGAGCAAAATATGGTTTCGATGCGGATACTTGTGCGGTATTGGTCGCCATAGATGAACAGTCGACAGATATTGCAATGGGCATAGATAAATCCCTTGAAAGTAAAAGAGGGGACAATAAGAATGATCTGGAAACCACAGGAGCAGGGGACCAAGGATCAATGTTCGGGTTTGCTTGTAACGAAACTCCGGAACTTATGCCGTTGCCTATTTCTCTTGCACATAAATTAGCTAGAAGGTTGGCAGATGTAAGAAAAAATCATACATTGGATTATTTGAGGCCGGATGGGAAAACCCAGGTAACTGTAGAGTATGACGACGATAAGCCGATACGGGTCGATACAATTGTCATATCCACGCAACATAGTCCGGAGGTGGACAGAAAGACAATTGAAAGGGATCTGATAGAACATGTTGTCAACAAGACTGTTCCGACTAATTTGCTGGATGAAAACACAAAATATCTTATCAACCCGACGGGACGTTTTGTCATAGGCGGTCCACAGGGTGATGCGGGATTGACGGGAAGAAAGATAATAGTGGACACATATGGAGGATATGCCCATCACGGCGGGGGCGCTTTTTCGGGAAAGGACCCGACTAAGGTAGATCGTTCAGCGGCTTACGCCGCCAGGTATATAGCCAAAAATATAGTAGCGGCAGGGTTAGCCGATAAATGTGAGGTAGGATTGGCCTATGTTATCGGAGTAGCAAGACCTGTGTCTGTGTCGGTTGAAACTTTTGGGACCGGTAAAATAGATGATTTAAAATTGGTGGAACTTATTCATAAACATTTTGATCTACGGCCGGCAGCTATTATCAAGGGTTTGGATCTGAGAAGACCTATATATAGACAAACTGCAGCATATGGGCACTTTGGAAGAGAGGATTTAAACCTCACCTGGGAGAAAACCGATAGGGCCGAAGCGTTGCGCAAGGATGCGGGAGTATAATATAACAATTGTTTATTAGAGGTTATTATAGGGGCAGACGACCAATGTCATAAAGCTAAGATG